>ENA-OWPL01001498-OWPL01001498.1-human-gut-metagenome-genome-assembly--contig:-NODE-1498-length-13598-cov-3.610205_pt1 | contig 13598 bp, 14 predicted proteins | sample MGYA00248263_ERZ651844 | MGnify/ENA primary metagenome ERZ651844 (study PRJEB26924, sample SAMEA4378256) | human gut metagenome | biome: human gut; feature: human-associated habitat; material: faeces...
CTTCTGGATGAGATTACTACAAACCTGGATGCCGAGACGGAACACCAGGTGTTGCAGGCATTGAAGAGAGCATCGGAGAACAGAACAGTTATCAATATTTTGCGTAGAACACCGTTTAAAGAGAGGAAAAATATACAATAATCACAATATCAATATACAAAAGTAAAAAAACTATAAAAAAATCGCCGATTATTAGAAATACAATCGGCGATTTTTTGTGTATAATAAACACATCATGAATGAAGGAAGAAAAGGAGGAACTATGGAAAAGGTATTACTGAATATGAAGGCCATAAGCAAAACTTTCGGAAGTGTGCAGGCATTAAAAGAAGTTTCTCTGGACCTTTATGCAGGTGAAGTACTTGCTCTGATGGGAGAAAACGGAGCAGGAAAATCTACACTGATGAACATTCTCAGTGGCTCCCTTCAGCCTACAAAAGGTGAAATTTATCTGAAAGGTGAAAAAGTAACGGTCCCGGGACCGATCGCAGCCAAAAAACTAGGAATTTCTAAAATTCATCAGGAACTCCAGATTGTTCCGGAATTGAGCGTGGCAGAAAACATTTTTCTCGGCAGATGGATGAAGAAAAAGGGTGGATCGGTTGACTTTAAGACTATGGCTACAGAGGCTCGTAAATATCTGGAGATGTTGGATGTACATGTTGATCCGGCAACAAAATTAAAAGATTTAAGAATCGGAGAGCAGCAGCTTGTTGAGATCGCAAAGGCGATATCTTTGAATTCTGAAATTATTATCATGGACGAACCGACTTCTGCTATTAGTGAAAAAGAAGCCGAAAAGCTGTTTACAATTATTCGAAAGCTTCGTTCAGAGGGAAAGGGAATTATATACATCACACATCGAATGGAAGAAATTTTCCAGATCGCAGACAGACTTACTGTAATGCGTGATGGAACGTATATAGGTACCGTAAAGGCCTCTGAGACCTCAAAAGATGAGATCATAAAGATGATGGTCGGACGTGATATGAGCGAGCAGTATCCTAAAGATCCTACTGAAAAAGGCGAGATTGCTCTTAAAGTAGAAAACCTCACATACACTCCACCAGAAGGAAGTTTCCGAAGATCACTCAAGAATATTTCCCTGTATGTAAGACATGGTGAAGTTCTTGGAATCGCAGGACTTGCAGGTGCAGGAAGGTCTGAACTTTTCGAATGTCTGGCAGGTGTGCATTACAAAGATACCACAGCAAAGATTTTTATCGATGGTAAAGAAGTAATTATAAAAAATCCTGCAGATGCGATCAAAGCGGGCATTTCTTTTGCAACTGAAGACAGAAAGGGAACGGGTCTTGTTTTGCAGAGATCCATTGGAGAGAATATGTCTCTTCCTCTTCTGAAAAAATTCAGTCCGACATTTTTTATGAAATCCGGGGAAGAGAAAAAAGAATGGAACAAACAGATGGAAACTCTCAGAATAAAAGCTCCTGGAACGAAGACTCTCGCCAGTGCGCTTTCCGGAGGAAATCAGCAGAAGGTTGTACTTGGAAGATGGTTGATGACGGAACCGAAAATTCTTCTTCTGGATGAACCTACTCGAGGAATTGACGTAGGTGCAAAAGCAGAAATATACCAGTTGATCAACAATCTTGCGAAACAGGGGATGGCGATTATTGTAGTATCCTCAGAGCTTCCGGAAGTAATCGGTATTTCAGACAGAATCGTTACTTTCTGTGAGGGAGAACTGACGGGTGAATATCTCCAGGAAGAAGCTACACAGGAAAAACTTCTTCAGAGTGCAACAAAATAAGGAGGGTGGACAGATGGATAACAAAAAGAAAATGAAAGCTATGATCAAGCAGATGCAGAGTGTAATTGCACTGGTTATTATCTTTGTGGTCGCATCTACAATCTGCATTAAGGATGGCAGAAATAACTTTCTGGACATAAGAAACCTGATGAACGTGCTGAGAGCCGTATCAGAAAATGGAATCATTGCAATTGGTATGACGATTATTCTGATCCTTGGCGATATTGATCTTTCTGTAGGTTCTGTTGTAGGTCTTATCTCAACAGGATGTGCATATCTGATGGTAAAGAGTGGTCTGGGATTTGTACCGGCTATTCTTGTAAGTCTTGGAATCGGAGCACTGTTTGGACTGTTTAATGGATTATGTATCACAAAGCTGAGACTTCAGGCTTTTATCGTTACCCTTGCATCTATGAATATCGCGAGAGGACTTGCAAGATTCTGGGCAAACGGAATCGGGATCCCGCTTGCATATGGTAAAGGTGAAGGAATGGCTCCACCGGCATTTGAAGTACTTCAGATGCGTCTCTGGGGAATCGTACCTGTACCGGCAATCATCTTTATTGTTCTTCTGATTGTTTTTCAGATCATTCTGAGTAAAACAAGATTCGGAAGACAGGTATATGCGATTGGTGGAAATAAGAATGCTGCATATCTTTCAGGTATCAAAGTAGACAGAATTAAGATCTATGCATTTATGATCTGCGCAATGCTTTCATCTGTTGCTGCTATGATTCACGCAGCTCAGATCAGCCAGGGTGGACCGAACGAAGGTCAGGGCTATGAACTTAACGCAGTTGCAGCCTGTGCCATTGGAGGAACAAGTCTTGCAGGCGGCAAAGGAACTGTTTTTGGTACACTGATTAGAGCACTTATCCTTGGTATGCTGGATAATGTCCTTGGTCTTAAAGGCGTCAATTCAAATCTTCAGCTGATGGTTAAAGGATTTCTCATCATTATTGCAGTATTTATGCAGGCAGATAAAGTGAGTGATTGATAATAAAAGAAAATAATTCTCAGGTTCTGTCCGGCAGCAGGACCGGGGAATAAAATAATAAATAAAAGCGATGCCGGAGAAAGAAGGTAAGTATGAATAAAAAAGCGATCAGTATCCTCTTAACAGCAGCTATGGGTGTTTCTGTTCTGGCAGCAGGCACAGTTACAGTCAGTGCAGCAGAGAAAAAGGACAAATATGTGATCGGAATGTCACAGTGTAATCTTGGTGAACCATGGCGTGTAGCTATGAATGATCAGATTGCAATGGCAGCAGAAAAACATCCGGAATTTGAGGTTATTTTTGCAGATGCTGCTCAGGATAACTCCAAACAGATTGCAGATATTGAAAACTTTGTACAGATGGGTGTAGACCTCATCATTACATCTCCTAACGAAGCTACACCACTTACTAATGCAGTCAGTGCAGCTTATGATGCAGGAATCCCGGTTATTCTTCTTGATAGAAAGATTGACGGAGACAAGTATACTCAGTTTATCGGTGCAGACAACGTAGATATGGGACGTATCGCAGGAGAATATGTTGCAGATACACTTCTTCCTGACGGTGGTAAAGTTTGTGAGATCAAAGGTCTTGAAGGAACTTCTGGTGGAATCGACAGAGATAACGGTTTCCGTGAAGGAATCAAGAAAAATGACAAGATTGAAATCGTAGCTGTAAACAATGCAGACTGGCTTCGTGAAAAAGCAATCACAGTTGCAGAAGAAATGCTTCAGACAAATGATGAGATTGATCTTTTCCTGGCGTTAAATGACCCGATGGCAGAAGGTGCATATATTGCTGCTAAGAATGCAGGAAAAGAAGGAGACATCCTTTTCGTTGGATTTGATGGACTTCCTACACCTGATGGTGGAATCCGAAGCGTTATGGACGGAAGACTCAGCATGACTCAGGTTTATCCTACAGGTGGTACAGAAGCAATCGAAAGTGCTTATCAGCTGCTTGTTGAAGGTAAAGAGCTTGATAAAACTCTGACTCTTACTTCTGAAATCGTTGTCCCGGATAATGCAGAAGAACTCCTTGCAAAATACGGCGGATCTGCAGAATAATCAGATTTGAAAAATTATAAAAATGAAATATAGTACGATGCGAAGAAACGGGAATGGCTTAGGCTGTTCCTGTTTTTTCTTTCTGTTTGACATGAAGAGATACTTACTATATCATGGGAGAATAGACAGATAAAAGGAGGATAATATGTTCAGTAAACTGAAAAGAATTCTGCATCCGGAAAATATGCTGTTCAAAATGATCATACTGAACTGTGGCCTGCTTTTGTTAGTTACATTGGTCCTTACAGCTGCTGGAAACTATATATATGAGGAATCTATTGCAGAAAGATCCTATGCAAACACAATGGAAATCCAGAATCAGGTGTTGAAATCGCTTGATCTGATTTTTAAATCCGTAGAGGATAATGTTGAGGCTTTGGGAAATTATCCGGAAGTACAAGAGTATTTAAAAGTAGATGCTGAAAATCAGCAGGCAAGCCGTGTAGAATTGGAAAGACAGGTGCGAGACCTTCTTCTGGATTATTCCAGAATATACAGTGAATATTTGAATATTGTTGTTGTCAGTGAGAAAGGCCAGTATCTTTCTAATGATTCATACCGAGTCAAAAAGCTTCCGCTTACGGAAGAAAAATGGTATCAGGATGCGGTTCTGGCAAATGGAGAACTGGTTTTGAGTCCTACCAGTCTGGGACGAAATTTAAAAGCCTGGAAAAACTACAGTACAGACAATTATGTCAGCACAGTTAAATTAATTTGTGACAGACAGACGTCTGCGGGGATTGGTGTGATCCTTATAGATTTGGATTTGAAGAGTATTCAGAATCTTGTTGAAGATATTACAATGGGACAGACTGGATTTGGTTATATACAGGATAGTCAGGGGCATGTGCTCTATGCACCCCAAAATGAAGTTGTATACCGGATGAATCCAAACTGGGTCACGGACGGAGAGAGTGGACGTGTCAGATGTCGCATAAAGGGAAAAGATTACAATGTCATATATAGTCATTCAAAATATACAGACCTGACTGCAGTTGGAGTATTTGACTGGGGGAAAACTATCGAAGGCATTTCCAGAGCAAGGACAGTTTCGAAATGGATTGCAGTTATAATAATGATCTTTGCGGCAGGAGCAACGGTTATTTTTTCGGCATCCATTACAAGGCCTATTTCGACGCTTTCAAAACTTATGAAAAAAGCGCAGACCGGAGATATGACGGTTCGTTTTGTAAATCATTATAAAGGTGAAATAGGGCAGCTGGGAGATTCTTTTAATGCAATGGTAGAAAAAATTAATGAACTTCTTGGCGTTGTATACAAAGAACAGAAAAATAAAAGAGAAGCAGAGCTTAAGATTCTTCATGAGCAGATTAAGCCGCACTTTCTTTATAATACACTTGATACGATACAGTGGATGGCAAAGCAGTACCATGCGCTGGATATTGTTGATCTGGTGCTTGCTTTGTCAGGATTTTTCCGTATCAGTCTGAGTCAGGGAAAAGAATTTATTACATTGGAACAGGAAGTTTTAATGGTAAAGAATTATCTGGACATCCAGAAAGTACGGTATGAGGATCTGTTTGAATATAAAACAGAGATTGAAGAAGGACTAGGAAATTATATGGTATTAAAAATCTGTCTTCAGCCGCTTGTGGAAAATGCTCTTTATCATGGGATAAAGGAATCTGATCAGGACAGAGGAACTATATGGATCCGTGCTTTTTCAGAGTCAGAGGATTCGATCATACTTAAGGTAGAAGATGATGGTGCTGGCATGAGTCAGGAAAGAATAGATCAATTGAATTCCTGGCTGAAACTGAAAGAACGTGGAGAAGAAGTAAAAGCCTATGGAACGTTGAATGTAAATGACCGCATAAAGATCGCTTACGGTGACGAATACGGACTTCATTATGAAAAGAGAACGGGAGGAGGTACCGTGGCTGTTGTAAGGCTCAAACGGCTGCAGAAAGAAGTATGTGGAAAGTTTTGATTGCTGATGACGAACCGAAAATTCGTCAGGGATTAAAAAGTGTATTGGAGGAAATGAAACTTCCGATCACAGTCTGTGCAGAAGCACGGAATGGAATGGAAGCATTAGAAAAAATTGAGCAGTTTCAACCGGATTTTATTCTGATGGATATCTGTATGCCTAAGTTGAGTGGTATACAGTTTCTGGAGGAATTGAGAAAGCTGGATAAAAACTGTCCGGTAATCGTAATCTCCGGATTTAATGAGTTTTCCTATGCAAAACAGGCAATTAAGCTTGGGGTTTCCGAATATCTTTTGAAACCTATCGCAGAGGAAGAACTTCAAGCTGCGGTCGTGAAGGTGACTGAAGAGATAAAGCAGAAGCGAAAATCTGAAAAATTCATGGAACTTGTGAAACAACAGATGATTCAGAATCAGGATTATCTGAGAGATGTGTTTTTCAATGAATGGATGGAAGGAAAATTATCTAGATTCGAATGGGAAGAACAGGCAAGATTTCTTGATATGGATTTTCCGGATAATATGATTCTCATACTTGTGTCAGTTCAGTCCAGTTATGACAAGAAAATTGATAAAGGTACGGTGACTGAGGAAATATATAAGATCACTCTTGAAAAGATTATCAGAGAACTTATGGAGCCATATCATACGGTAAGTGTGTTTTCCAGTAAGTATGAGGATGTAGCGATTGTTATGGAAAAGCTGCCGGAAAATTTTCAGGAGTTCAGTGCAGATCTTCAGCTGCAGACAGAAGAAAAAGTGGGTGGAAAGTGTTTTATTACGGCAAGAGAATGTACTTTTGAAACATTGCCTGATATTAGCCGTGAGATGCGCCGGGAAGTGCAGAAAATGCAGGAATGCAGACCAATTGTCCAGGACGCAAGAAAATATATTTATGCCAATTATCAGGACAGAAATCTGGATCTCAGACAGGTGTCACATGCAATTGGCTGTAATTCTTCTTATATTAGCAGGATTATGAAACAGGAATTGGGGATATCTTTTAAAGATTTTCTTACAAGGCTTCGTATCAGTCAGGCAATGCGGCTTATGGAAGATCGGGAATTGTCGATTAATCAGATTGCAGAAAAGGTAGGGTACAGCAACCAGCACTATTTTTCTGCTGCATTTAAAAACTGTCAGGGTATGTCGCCCTCAGAATTCCGTAAAAATATGCTGCAGATTGACAGAAACGGATTATAACTATGAAGAAAATATGGAAAGTATGGACAGTGATACTGGTTGTGGCAGCAACAGTCTTACTTACGATCAGTACACAGTATAGCAAAAAAGAAGAGATATCTACAGATAGTTATCAGTATCTGATCGGTGTTAGTCTTCCAAATGTAATAGAACCGTGGCTAAATAATTTTGTTGACGTATTTACAGAAAAAGTATCCCAGGATAAAAAAATAAATGTAATTTTTCGAGATGCAGCTGGAAATTCGGAAAAACAGATTCAGGATATTGAGACGTTGATGGAGTACGGGATAGATATTCTGATTGTCTCTCCTGATGGAAGTGACAGCCTTTCTTCTGTTCTTTCGGAGGCTTTTCAGAAGATACCGGTCATTCTGACAGGTGTTGGTGCAGGGACAGAGGATTATACATGTCTTATCAAATCAGATGATCAGAAGATTGGCAGGCTTGCAGGAGAATATATTCTGAATAATCTTTATGAAAAGAATAAAAAGATCGTGGTCTTTCAGGGGGTTGAAGAATCCCCGGTATCCAAACAGAGACTAAAGGGTTTTCAGGATTCTGTTCAGGGTACAATACCGGAAGAAGATATCACTTATTACTGTGGCGACTGGCTCCGGGATCGGGCAGAGCTCAGGATGAAAGACTATCTGATCTCGCATGATTCTGCTGATATAGTTTTCGCTTTTAATGATGATATGGCATATGGTGCATATCAGGCCTGTCAGCAGTACAGGATTGAGGGCAAGGTGCATCTGATAGGTGTGGATGGGTTTGAAGGAGAAAGTGCAGGGCTGAGTCTGGTAGACAAAGGTGTACTGGATGCAACGATACAGACACCGGACTTTGGTGGACTTTCTTATGAAATTGCAAGAAAACTTCTTGAGGGAAATAAGATTGAGAAAAATATTATTATCCAGCCGGAATTGATTCTTCAGGGAGGAGCGGAAAGGAAAGAGTAATTGTAGACATGAAAAAGAGTTTGAGAATGACAGAGGGAAGTATCTCTAAAAAGATCATTTTTTTTGCCATTCCATTGTTTCTGGGGAACCTGTTTCAGCAGTTGTACAATACTGCGGATTCTCTGATCGTGGGAAATTTTTTAGGAAGCAATGCACTGGCGGCGGTCAGTTCATCTGGAAATCTGATCTTTTTGATGGTAGGTTTTATTAACGGTATTGCCATGGGTGCGGGTGTAGTTATTGCCAGATATTACGGTGCCAAAAAAAGAGACAGCCTGCAAAAGGCAATCCATACAACCGTTGCATTTGGTCTTGCGGCCGGTGCGGTCCTGACTGTTTTGGGAATGTTTCTGGCGCCAAAGATCTTGGTGCTGATGGGGACTCCTGCGGATGTCCTCCTGGAATCCATTATATATTTTCGTACATACTTTGCAGGTTCTATGGGTGTTGTCATGTACAACATTTTTGTTGGAGTTCTGCAGTCGGTTGGTGATGGACGTCATCCATTGATCTATCTGATCATTTCATCCTGTGTCAATGTTGTTCTGGATATTTTCTTTATCGCAGGTCTTGGCATGGGAGTTGGTTCAGCAGCGCTCGCAACTGCTATTTCCCAGTTTGTCAGTGCGATTCTCTGTATGGTTCATCTGATGCGTGTGGAAGAAGAATATCGCCTGGAACTGCGGGAAATTCGTTTTGACAGCATTATGTTGAAGCAGATTATTCAGAATGGTGTGCCGTCTGGCTTTCAGAATTCAGTCATCGCGATCGCGAATGTTTTTGTACAGTCAAATATTAATGCATTTGGAAAAATGGCGATGGCAGGATGTGGATCTTATTCTAAGATTGAGGGATTCGCCTTTTTGCCGGTTACTTGTTTTACGATGGCACTGACAACATTTGTCAGTCAGAATCTTGGCGCAAAACAGTATGACCGGGCGAAAAAGGGAGCAAGATTTGGGGTTCTCTGTTCGATCATTATTGCAGAATTGATCGGCGTGATCATATATGCTGCCGCACCGGTGCTGATCGCAGCATTTAACAGAGATCCCGATGTTGTACATTATGGCGTGATGCAGTCAAGAACAATTGCATTATTTTATTGTCTGCTGGCGTTTTCTCATTGTATTGCAGCAGTACTCCGTGGTTCCGGCCACGCATCTGTTCCGATGATCGTTATGCTCTGTGACTGGTGCTTGTTCCGTGTAAGCTATATCACCGTTGCAGTTCGTATCATCCCGGATATCCGTGTGATCTTTTGGGCATACCCATTGACCTGGAGTATCAGCTCCGTAATCTTTCTGTTTATGTTCCTGCGAGGAAAATGGGTATATGGATTTGAGAAAACACCACAGATGTAATTAAAAATTCAATCTCTTTAAATAGGTCTCCTGGAACTGCCTTTTTGAGCAGATCTTTTCAAAGATTCTGGAAGATTGTATGAAATATAAACTTGTAAATACAGAACAGATCTTCGTGGATGCAACACATGTAAAAGCCTGTGCAAACAGTAAAAAAATGCGTAAGCGGGTTGCGCACGAACGGGCTCTCTGGTATGAAGAGGAATTAAATAAAGAGATTGAAAAAGATCGTCTGGCACATGGAAAAAAGCCGTTAAAGAAAAAAGATGATAACCAGCCGCCAGCATCCGGTGGAAGCGGAAATGATAAAGATTCTATATCTGAAGAACTTCCTGAAGATGTGAAAACACAAAAATGCAGCATCAGCGATCCGGAAAGTGGATGGTTTCGAAAGGGTGAACATAAACATGTTTTTGCATATGCAGTAGAAACTGCCTGTGATAAACATGGCTGGATCCTCGGATATACAGTACATCCTGGTAATGAGCATGACAGTCGTACTTTTAAAGCATTATACGATAAGATATCTAAACTGAATCCGCAGATGGTAGTTGCAGATGCAGGATATAAAACTCCGGCAATCGCCCATCAGCTGTCGGAAGATGGAATTCAACCACTTTTTCCGTATACCCGTCCCAAGACCAAAGAAGGCTTTTTCGGAAAACACGAATTCGTATATGATGAATACTATGATTGTTATATATGTCCGGGAGCACATATACTGACATACAGTACAACAAACAGAAATGGATATAAAGAGTATAAAAGCTGCGGTGAGCATTGTGCTGAATGCCAATATCTTTCAAAATGTACAGAAAGCAAAGATCATGTAAAACTGATCACACGTCATGTATGGGAAGAATACATGGAAGTAGCAGAAGACATTCGGCACACGATCGGAAACAGACAGATCTACCAGTTAAGAAAAGAAACCATAGAGCGGATCTTCGGTACAGCGAAAGAACAGCATGGATTTCGATATACGCAGTATGTAGGAAAAGCACGGATGGAAATGAAAGCCGGGCTTACCTTTGCATGCATGAATTTGAAAAAACTGGCAAAGATTCTGGAAAAACGTGATTGGAATACAGCCAGATTTTTGTTGATTTTGAAGAAAATAAAAAGAAAAGAAGTTTTAAAAGAAAAATGGTGCTGGGCATAACACCCAACACCAAGTTTGTCTACAGTCTGAAATGGTCGCCGATCTGGCGACCATTTTAAGTTCGACGGATAGAGCTCTTGTGGTGTTTTTAGCTTCATAAAGGTCTTTGCCAACTTTATGTCCACGTTTTTCATACACGCGGTATCCGGAAAATGCCATATCATCATTTGCAAATCTTTCAAGATATGTGTTATTGCGCTCGTTTGCATCAGTATTCTGCGAAGGATCAGCTACAAAGGGAAGAAAGAAGTTGATTCTGACCTGCCTTCCGGATAAGGTTGAGATGTATAAGAAATTTGGTTTTAAGAATCATGAGATCGGCGATTCTGTGTGGGGCGGTGAAGCCTGGCATAAGATGGATATAGTGTTGGACTGGTGGATCTCACATGACTGAACAAATATATTGGATGAAATAAATACAGATATTCAGCCGGGAATGTCTGGAAAGTGCCGGTTCTTTTTTGTTTTACTGAGAGCGTTTCAAGTTTTGTGTATTATCATTGTGAATATGGGATTCATAGATGTTGTGATGTTTAATCCGGTGATTGTTTCAAAGCATGACATGTATGAGACAGAAGAAGGTTGTCTGTCCCTTGACGGTGTTCGTAAGACAACCAGATACCAGGAAATTGAAGTAGAGTATTATGACTTCAACTGGAAGAAAAAGCGCCAGAAATTGTCAGGATGGACAGCACAGATTTGCCAGCATGAAATTGATCATTTGTCTGGAAAGATTATTTAACTGCATGCGGATTGCGAATATTCGCTTGACTCAAAGCGGATTGTGAGGTGACGGATATGCTGAAAAATGTACTGATCGTGGTAGATGATATAGAAAAATCTATAGAGTTTTATAAGGACTTATTTGGACTGCAAGTGATTCTTAAGAATGAAGGTAATGTGATCTTATCGGAGGGACTTGTTTTGCAGGATGCCGACGTATGGGGGAAAACATTGAATGAAACTTCTACGCCATTCAATAACATGATGGAATTGTATTTCGAGGATTTTGATATAGATGGATTGCTTGCAAAATATGAATCTGGTAAGTATTTCGTCCGATATGCCACTGAACTGACAGAACTTGCAGGTGGGCAGAAGCTTGTAAGGCTGTATGATCCGAGTGGTAATCTTATTGAGGTTCGTACGCCATTTATGTCTAATTAAAGGAGAGAATATGCAAATTTTTGTTGATGCAGATGCCTGTCCGGTAGTTGGTATTGTTGAAAAAGTTGCAAAAGAGCACAATCTTCCTGTAACGTTGTTGTGTGATACCAATCATGTGTTATCATCTGATTACAGTGAAGTGATCGTAGTTGGAGCCGGAGCAGATGCAGTGGATTATAAACTGATCAGCATTTGCCATAAAGGTGATATTGTTGTATCACAGGACTACGGTGTGGCTGCAATGGCACTTGGAAAAAATGCATATGCGATTCATCAATCTGGGAAATGGTATACCAATGAGAATATTGACCAGATGCTTATGGAGCGTCACTTGAATAAGAAAGCACGAAGGGCATCCGGAAAGAATCATTTAAAAGGACCAAGAAAACGAACATTGGAGGATGATGAGCATTTCAGAGAATCCTTCGAGAGAATGATACATATGGCAATGGATAAGGAGAACTAGTTCGAAATGGAAGAATGTAGATTTCATATTGGTGATGTAGTCCAGCATTTTAAACGGGAAAATGTAAATCTGGAAACAGCGGAGTACTTGTACCGGATACTGGCTTTTGCGCAGCATACAGAAAATGGTAAGAAGCTGGTGATTTATCAGGCATTGTATCCGCCTTATAAAACATGTGCCAGACTATACGATATCTGCATTAGCTTCTTATAAAATTCATTTCTATCGTTGTAAATTGTTTCTAATTCTTTTTACGTAAACAGTGCATAGGCTTTATCGGGTATATCTGTCAAGCCATCGTAGCTAAATGGTATGCGCTGCCCACCTCTGAAAATTGCATTTTTCCAGTATTTTTTCCTAAAATATTTAATTATTCCCATGTACTACCACCTCTTTCCTATAGTTGTTATTGACGTTCTGGCAAGACTGCAGATTTTATATGAGACTTTCAATCCGGATATCATGACAGACTTCCAGTTTGATTATGGTTCCATGATCCGTACTGGACTCAATGTTCGATATAACAAAAAGACTTGTCCGGAAGAAACTCTCTATCAGCTCGGAACTTTGGATAAACATGCCTCGGCAGAAATACTTGTGGAAATTTTCGAAGAGTTGAAAAAAGAGTTTGAAGAGCGGTTTGGTTCACATGTGCATATCATCGACTGGGCGTTGCACATGGATGAAGCTACTTCACATAGTGCTGGTATGAAGATCTATAGTGATGCGTCAGTAAGTGATTTCTTTAAGGGCATCCGTTCCAGACTTGAACGGAAATGTCAGAAGCGAGTTCATATATACCAGTGTAATCTGTGATGTACATAAGTTGCTGAAGAGTTGTTTTAATCAGGCTGTGAAGTGGGATATGATGGAGAAGAATCCGGCATTTAAAGCAACGGTACCAAAGCATAAATCAAAGAAAGCTTCCAAAATTCTTTGCTGATCTGGAAACCTGGCAGAGGAAGCAAAGGCGGCGGGGGTACAGCTGTGCCTGGCACAGATCGAATATCCGCAAAAATAGAAGTAAAAGATGTGTGGATTTTTAAAAAAATTATTGACGTGAGGAAAACCACATGGTATGTTTTTTAAAAAAAAAGAGATTATTTTAAAGGCAAACCTGTTGAAAGGCAGGGTCGCAAAGCCAGAAGGGACTAAAGTCAGAAAGCTTGACCATGTCAGCCGGTTGCCACTGTTTCCATATCATCATAATATATGGAAAAGATGTTTGAACAGAAGAGATTCCGATACCTTTTATACTATATAGATGTGTGATTTTAAAGAAATATAGTAGGGACACTGGCAGATTTTGGCAAGTGTCCTTTTTGTATGCAAAAATGGGTAACAAAACTAGCAGGGACAGGTTTTCTGTATACAGATAAAAGCAGGATGAAGAAGGCATAAGACGGAGAGAGGACTTTTATAAAATGAAAAATTATGAAGACAAAATATATTCCTTAGGTGAGACTGTAACGGGGCAGACACAGGCCATGTCACA
>ENA-OWPL01001500-OWPL01001500.1-human-gut-metagenome-genome-assembly--contig:-NODE-1500-length-13586-cov-4.775700_pt1 | contig 13586 bp, 10 predicted proteins | sample MGYA00248263_ERZ651844 | MGnify/ENA primary metagenome ERZ651844 (study PRJEB26924, sample SAMEA4378256) | human gut metagenome | biome: human gut; feature: human-associated habitat; material: faeces...
CTGACGAAAAATTTGACGACGCATCTGCCGCACAATCTTTGTGCGGTATTGCCCAAACCCTGCCGCCGGCAGAATCTATTTGCTTTTCCGATATGTCCCCGAAGCAGTCCTCTGCCGCTGACATCATTTTTCGGACGCTATTGAGTCCTCATATATTATTATAAGCTTTTTTGCAAAAATTGCAAGGGGTTTCCGCAAATTCCCCGACCAATCATGCAATTTTCTCATTTTCTACAGCTTTTCGGGAGGTTCATACATGAAAATCAGTGGAATTATCTGTGAATACAATCCCCTGCACAACGGACACCTGTATCATCTGGAACAGGTTCGCCGCGGCGGTGCAGAGGGGATCGTTGCCGTCATGAGCGGCAATTTCGTCCAGCGTGGTGATGCTGCCCTGCTGGACAAGTTCACCCGTGCCCGTCTTGCCATTGAGGGCGGTGTCGATCTGGTGCTGGAACTGCCGGTGCCCTATGCTCTGGCTCCGGCGGAGAACTTCGCCATGGGCGGCGTGGCACTTCTGACGGCTCTGGGGAATGTGCAGGAGATCTCTTTCGGCAGCGAGTGCGGGGACATTCACCTGCTCTCACAGGCGGCACAGGCGTGTCAGGTCTGCAAGACAGACTACGCCGACGTCATGGACGACTTTCTCCGTTCCGGCTATTCCTATCCGGAAGTGCTCTCCCAGATGGTCGGGCAGCTCTACGGGGAAGAAACGGCTGCCGTGCTCCGCAGCCCCAACAACACCCTTGCCATTGCCTACCTCAACGCCATTGAAGAAATGGACAGTCCCCTGCAGCCCATGACCATTTCCCGCAGAGGAGCCGGACACAACAGCAGTCAGCCGGCACCGGACGGCACCGCCAGTGCCACCTATATCCGGCAGTTTTTTGCGGAGGGCGGCGACTGCCGGCGAATGATGCCCTCTTATGCATGGCATGCCCTGCGGGAAGCAAAACAGAACGGACACATCGCCTCTATGGAATATCTGGAACGGCTCATTCTGTACAAACTGCGTACCACTGATGCAGACGATCTCCACGACATTGCCGAGATCGGACAGGGACTGGAGCACCGTCTGTACAAGGCAAAGCGTTCCGCTTCGCTGGAAGAACTGTTACAGGCGATCCGCACCAAACGCTATCCCATGGCACGGCTGCGGCGGATCCTGCTGCACATTCTGCTGGACATCCGCACGGCAGACATCCAGAATTATCCGGCATACGGTCGGATTCTGGCGTTCAACGACACCGGACGGGAGATTCTGCGGGATTCCAAGAACAAGCGGCTGCTGCCCTTTTCCCACTCGCTGGCGGAACTGGCTCACACCAGTCCGGAGGCAGGACGCTGTGCGGCACTGGAATCACAGGCAACCGACATCTACCAGCTGGCACGGCCGGTCATCGGACAGGGAGAATCCGATTTCCGGCGAAAGATCGTCACCTCCGGCGGTTCTCACCACGCGGAGGAGGAGAAATAAGGCATCATAAGTAAGGGCAGATGCTGCCCAAACAGTTTTACGTGTGTTCAAGGGCAATACCGCACAAAGATTGTGCGACAGATGCGTCGTCAAATTTTTCGTCAGATGAAACAAAAAGCGGAGTGAATACTTGATGTATTCACGAGCATTTTTGTGAAATATGACGGGAAATTTGCAAGCAGATGGCGTGCAAAGTCGCCAGACGCTCTTTGTGCGGTATTGCCCAAAGTGTGGTGCTGCCGAAAAAATACGTCCGTCCCCCAAAAGCCACGGCGGACAGAAAGAAGGGTGGAACAGCCTTGGCGAATTACAAATGGCACAAACGTGCAGCCGCCGCAGTACTGGCTTGTCTGATGACAGCGGCGGCACTTCCTGCGACGGCGGCATTTGCGGCAAAGACCGACACGGTGCAGACCACAGCGGCATCTGCGGAGAAGGCGGTATCGGATACCGGCGGCGACCTCACCTATGAGGAGCAGGAAACCTACAGCGATTACTACGACCAGTATGCGGAGCAGCCCCGTCCGGCGACGGAGATCACCGTTTCCGGTGCGGATTTTCAAAAGGCAGACTGCGAAAGCTATGAAGCAGGCAGCTATACTGACAAGAACGGAGAATCTCGGAACAATGCCCTGATCTGGAACAACGCGGAGGGCAGCTTCAGCTACCAGCTGAACGTGCCGGAAACCGGCATCTATTCCGTGCAGATGACCTATTGCCCTATCGTTTCCAATACCTCGGAGATCTCCGTTTCTCTGGCAATTGACGGCGAGGTGCCCTATGACACCGCTTCCCGTCTGAAACTGAACAAGGTCTACCAGAACAAGACTGAGATCAAGACCGATGACGTGGGCAATCAGGTACGTCCGGCACAGGAACAGATCGAATTGTGGCAGACCACATGGCTGGGCGATTCCGACGGGCTGTTCAATGAGCCGGTGTTCTTCTATCTGGAAAAAGGCACGCACGAGATCACCCTTTCTTCCGAAAAGGCGTATTTTGCACTGGAAACCATTCGCTTTGCACAGCCGGAAGAAGTTTCCGATTATGACACCTATGTCAGCAGCGTCAATGCGTCCGTTTCCAAGGACAGTACGCCCTCTGGTGTGGTTCGCATCGAGGGCGAAAACGCCGTGCTGAAATCGGATTCCGTGCTGTATCCGACCTATGACAATTCCTCCAGTTCCATTTCCCCTTCCGACCCGAAGCACATGCTGTATAACACCATCGGCAGCGGCAACTGGGAAAAGGCACTCCAGACCATTACATGGCAGGTAGATGCAGGCACCCTCGCCGGCGACGGCTGGTACAAGCTGGGTATCAAGGCACGGCAGGAGGAAATGCGTGGATTTTACTCCAACCGCCGCATCTACATTGACGGCAAGGTTCCCAGCGAGGAATTCGATCAGGTGAAATTTTACTATGACACCGATTTCCGCATGACCACCGTCCAGAACGACGACGGCGAGGACGTGTATGTGTACCTCACTGCCGGCGAAGACCACACCATTACCATGGAAGTAATTCCCGGCGAGATCGGCGACTCCATGCGGCAGCTGGACGCGATCGTGCTGGATCTGAATACGTATTACCGAAAGATCGTAATGATTACCGGTCCGGAGCCGGACAAGTACACCGACTATTATGTACATGAAAAGATTCCGGAACTGGTGGACGAATTCCAGCGGATCTCTGACGAACTGAAAGCCATTCAGGGACATATCGAGTCGCTGGCAAACTCCAAGGGTTCTGAAGCCGCTTCTCTGGAACAGATGACAGTCATTCTGGACAAGTGCATCAGCGAACCCCTGCAAATTCCGAATTACCTGTCCCAGATCAAGGACTATATCACTTCCCTGTCCTCGTGGATGCGGGACTACCGCGACCAGCCGCTGGAAGTGGACTATCTGGAACTGGCTTCTCCGGACGCAGACTTCCCCTCTGCCAAGGCAGGCTTCTGGAGTGCAATCTCCTACAGCTTCCAGCGTTTCACTGCGTCGTGGGACGAGGATTACAGCTCACTGTCCTCCACCACCGGCGATGATGCCATTGAAGTATGGGTTTCGCTGGGACGCGATCAGGCACAGGTGGTCAAAGATCTGGTGGAATCCGAATTCCAGCAGCAGTACAACGTGCCGATCTCGATCAATCTGGTAGTCGGCGGTGTCGTAGAAGCCACACTGGCGGACAAGGGACCGGACGTGGCACTGTTCCTCGGCGGCGAATTCCCTGTCAATCTGGCAGCCCGCGGACTGCTGGCAGACGTTTCCCGGATGGACGGCTATGACGAAATGACCAGGCTGTATCAGGATACGGCAATGGTGCCCTATCAGTATGAGGGCGGCACTTACGGCCTGCCGCTGACACGCAGCTGGGCAATGATGTTCTACCGCAAGGACGTGCTCAGCGAACTGGGCTTCACGCAGGCACCGCAGACGTGGGAGGAACTGATCGACATGCTTCCCGCTCTCCAGCGGAGTTACATGTCTGCCGGTCTGGTGCTGCCGGCGGTAGCGGCAGATGCCAATCAGGCAACCATTTCTGCGGCAACCGAATCCGGTCTGACCTTTGCTTCGCTCCTGCTCCAGCGTGGACAGAACTATTATAATAGTGCACAGACAAAGACCACATTCGACACCAATGCGGCAATCGATGCATTCGAGATGTGGACAGACTTCTATACCAAGTACGACTTCGACCAGCAGTATGATGCATTCAGCCGGTTCCGGACGGGAGAATATCCCATCGTAGTTTCCGACTACTGCACCTTCTTCAACCAGCTGGCAGTGGCGGCTCCGGAAATCGACGGGCTGTGGGGCTTCGCTCCCATTCCGGGCACTTTGCAGGAGGACGGCACCATTTCTCACGCCGTCAACTCCAACAACACCGGTGCAGTCATCTTCAATAAGGTAGACAAAAAGACCAACGGCATGGACAATGCATGGACGTTTCTCAAGTGGTTCTGCTCCACCGAAGTACAGGTGGAATACGGTACCCAGATCGAGGGACTGCTGGGACAAATGGGACGGTACGCAACGGCGAATACTGAGGCACTCACCCAGCTGGCATGGTCCACGGACGAGGCGAACACCATTCTGGGAGCCATGGACGAACTGGAAGAGATCCCGATCATTCCGGCATCGTACTCTGTCACCCGAAACGTGATGAACGCATTCCGTGACGTGGTCAACAATAACGAGAACCCCCGTGATACGCTGATGTCGTACAATCGGGACATCAACGAGGAGATCACCAGAAAGCGTGAAAACCTCGGATTAGACTCTTAAAGAGAAGGAGGGAATCCCCTTGGATACTGCCGAGATTGGCAAAAGAACCCGACAGGAAAACCGGCGGCTCACGTGGCTGGCGGTGAAGCAGAACAAGGCAAGCTATCTCATGATCGCTCCGTTCATGCTGTTTTTCTTGGTATTTACCATCGTGCCGGTGCTGATGTCCCTGCCTATGGGCTTTACGGACTTCAACATGGTACAGATGCCGAAATTCATAGGACTGTCCAACTACACCACCCTGTTCCTCGCGGACAAGGTCTTTATCCAGTCCATTCGTGTTACGCTGGTGTTTGCCCTGTTCACAGGACCGATCAGCTATGTGCTGTGCTTCCTGCTGGCGTGGCTCATCAATGAACTGCACCCGAAGCTCCGCACGATCTTCACCCTGATCTTCTACGCTCCGTCTATGGCGAACGTGTACACCGTCTGGAAGCTGATCTTCAGCGGCGACTCCTACGGCTATCTGAACTCGTTCCTGCTGGATCTGGGACTAATCAATGCACCGATCCAGTGGCTGACGGACGGCAGCTATGTGCTGGGTGTCACCATCGTTGTCCAGATGTGGATCAGTCTGGGTGCCGGATTTCTGGCACTCCGTGCCGGCTTCCAGAACATCGACCGTTCCCAGTATGAAGCCGGTGCCATTGAGGGCATCAAGAGCCGCTGGCAGGAACTGATCTACATCACGATCCCGTCCATGGGACCGCAGCTGATGTTCGCAGCAGTCATGCAGATCGTCAGCTCCTTCACCGCCGGCACGGTATCACAGAATCTGGTGGGCTTCCCCAGTACCGATTACAAGGCACACACCATTATGAACCACGCCTATGACTACGGCTGGATCCGCTATGAAATGGGCTATGCCTCTGCGATCTGTATGATTCTGTTTGTGGTCATGTATATTCTGAACAAGCTGATCGGCAAAGTCCTCAGCAAGTATATGGACTAAGGGGGGTGCAGTATGGCAAAAAAAGAAAAGGTATACGGCACACACCTGAAGGTTTCCACCAAGCGTGCCGGACATAGGATCGGCGGCACTGTCGGCATTTTCGTCTTTCTGCTGGTGCTGGCACTGTTCATGGCACTGCCCATTTATCTGGCAGTGGTCATGTCCCTGAAGCCGGTGCAGGAACTGTTCGTGTTCCCGCCGAAGCTGTACGTCATCGACCCCACGCTGTCCAACTACAGTGCCATGTTCCGGCTCTGTTCCGACCTGTGGGTGCCGTTCTCCCGCTATGTATTCAACAGCGTCTTTGTCACCGTATCCGTTACCGTGTGTCAGGTGGTGTTCTCCGCAATGGCGGCGTTCTGTCTGGCGAAGGTACGCTTCCCCGGTGCCAAGGCGATCAACGCGATCATCGTCGTTGCCCTGCTGTATCAGAGCAACGTCATCTACATCATGCAGTATATGGTCATGGCAAAAATGGGCATGATCGATACCTACTGGGCACTGATCCTGCCCTCTGTCGCTGCCCCCATGAACCTGTTCCTGATGCGGCAGTCCATGACACAGGTGCCCGATGCCATGATCGAAGCGGCAAAGGTAGACGGAGCAGGCATGTTCCGCATCTGCTGGCAGGTGGTCATGCCGAACCAGAAGCCGGCACTGATGACTGTCATCATCTTCTCGTTCCAGGCGGCTTGGAACATTCAGGGCGGTACGCTGGTGTTCAGCGAATCTCTGAAAACACTGCCCACCGTGGTACAGCAGGCAGCATCTGCCGGTCTGGCGAGAGCCGGCGTGGCAATGGCAGCCGCCGTGTTCATGCTGGTGCCGCCGATCGTCATCTTTATGCTGGCACAGCGGCAGGTCATCGAAACCATGGCACATTCCGGAATCAAGGACTAAAGGGAGGGTGAAGACTTTGCAGAAAAAGGCAAATCATCTGGCAGCGGCGTGTCTGTCCGTGCTGACGCTGACGGCGGCGATCGGCATGCCGGCAGTTTCGGCGGAACATTACAACGTCTATAACTACGACCGCTGGGACGAAGCGACACCGTCACAGGCAGGCTATGCGGCACAGCGTGCTGTCAGCGGTCTGGATCTGGGCTGCGGTGCATTCAATACCCCCTCCGACCTGTTTCGGGACTGGGAGGACCGCTTTTACATTGCGGACAGCGGCAACAACCGCATCGTTGTCACGGACAGCGGCTTTTCCAAGGCGATCAGAATCTATGACAAGCTGAAAACGGAGGACGGCGAAACCACACTGAAAGACCCTGAGGGCATCTACGTGTCGGAGGAAACCCAGTGTATGTACATCGCAGACACCGGAAATTCCCGTCTGCTGGTGTGTGACCTGGACGGCAATGTGCAGCTGGAACTGACACGGCCGGACTCCACATTATATGAAAACGAAACCTTTAAGCCCCAGAAAGTCGTTGTGGACAAGGCGGGCAATATCTACATGGTGCTGAACAATATCACCAACGGCTCTGCCATGTTCAACAGCGACGGCGAATTTCAGGGCTATTTCGGTGCCAACTCCGTGGACGCTACTGCGGAAGTGGTGGCGAACTACTTCTGGAACATGATCGCCACAGACGAAATGCGGGCGAATTCCTCCCGTAACGTGGCGGCAGGCATCACCAGCTTCGACATTGACGACGAGGGCTTCATCTACACCGTCACACAGTCCTCCTCCTCCGAGGCGGATCGTGTGAAAAAGGTCAACCCTGCCGGCTATAACCTGTTCTCCGTGCTGGAGGCGACATTCGGTGATCTGAATTCTGTTTATGATTCCACCGCCAATGAGAACTACACCACCCAGATGGTGGACATCGATATTGACGACATGGGACGCATCAACTGTCTGGATCTGGAAACCGGACGGGTGTTCCAGTATGACGAGGACGGCAGCCTGCTGTTCATTCTGGGTACCACAGCCGATCAGGTCGGCGGATTTTCTATGAAAGTTTCGGCAGTGGAAACGATGGGCAAGAACATCTATGTTTCGGATGCCATGAAAAACACCGTTACCATTTTCACCGAAACCGAGTTCGGGGGCATTGTGCACAATGCCGTGGCTCTGTACAACGCCGGCTACTACGCCGAGGCACTGGAGCCGTGGCGGGAAGTGCTCAAGCGGGACGGCAACTACCAGATGGCGTATATCGGCATCTCGTCGGCACTCTATAATGAGGGCAACTATAAAGAGGCAATGAAATATGCCAAGCTGGCACAGTCCCGCAACTTGTACGATAAGGCGTTTGAAGGCTATCGCTCGGAATGGCTGAATCAGAACTTCACATGGATCATTCTGGTGGTCGTAGTGCTGATCGCCGCGGCAGTGTTCTTCCACTTCCGCAACAAAAAGAAGAAAAAGAACCAACCGAAGAATCTGATCGAAATGCTGCACGAGGGAGAGGAGGAGTGATGCTGCTATGATGGATCTGACACAAAAGCAATGGGTCAAGCACAGTGTGTTCCACCCGTTTGAGGGCTTTGAGGATCTGCGTTGGAAAAAGGGCGGTTCCGTCCTGTACGCCAGCATTGTGATCCTGCTCTGGTTCGTGGCGAAGATTTTGCATGACAATCTGGTGGGCTATCAGTTTGCCGTCACCAACACCAAGATGTTCAGCATTGTCCCGTATATCGTCCAGACGATTGCGATATTTCTGGTGTTCGTCATCGGCAACTGGTCGATCTGTACCCTGCTGGACGGCGAGGGCACGATCAAGAAAATCTATATCTACAGTGCCTATTCAATGATCCCCTACGTTGCCGGACTGTATATCCGGACGCTCCTGTCCCATGTACTGATTCAGGATGAAGTGATCTTCATCACCTGCGTCACGGTAATCAGTACTGCATGGTCTGTGCTCCTGATGTTCAACGCTATTAAGGCGGTGCATCAGTATTCGATCAGCAAGACCATTCTGGCACTGCTGCTCACCTTTGTGGCAATGCTGATTATTCTGATCCTGCTGGTGCTGCTGGTGGCACTGTTCCAGCAGGTATACGTATTTGTTTCTTCCGTCTACACGGAGATCACATACCGCGTGAGAGTATAGAAAGGACGGTGGAACCAATATGAAGAACTGGAAAAAATGGGCTGCCGGCATCTGTGCTCTGAGCCTTTGCATGACGGCAGTTTCCCTGCCGGCGGCGGCGGAGGGTGAGGACGACATTGCCCTCATTTCCGACACCTCGGAGGAGATACCGGCGGCAGACGGTACAGCCGATGCCGATACGGCAGACGACACCGCCGAAGAAGAAGCGACCCGTTCCGAATCGCAGGAGGAAATTGCGATTACGGCGGAACAGGTCACCCAGTACATGCAGAAGAAGAATTCCTGCGACGGCATCACTTTCTACTACCGTCCGGAGGACTATGAGGATACCATTTCCGATGAGGACGTGGTAGATCTGCTGGACGACATAGAACTGGCAGGCATTGACGATGCCACCGGCGAGGTGGTCTGCACACTGGAAGAAGACAGCGACAACAGCGACTTCGTGGTATTTCTAAGTCCGGAAAGTCGCTGGCTGGTGTACATGGATCCGGAATACAGCAAGGTCACAATGGTTCGCCAGATCGTTTCTTCGCTGGATAACGAACTGCTGTTCCGTTCCCGCGACAACCGGACACTGGAACTGTACAACAAGGACTACGACGAAGTAGAACGCAGCTATACCACAGACGGCACTGCCAAGGACGGCAAAGTCACCTATACCAATGAGGACGGCTGGCAGGTCGTACTGGCGGACACTTATGATGCGGTGATCTCCTCGGCACGGTTTGTCACGGAAAATGACAAGCTGGCACTGTATGTGGACGACGACACCGCCGTGATCGGACTGTACGACAAGGCGAAAGACAAGATGTGGTGGTCTACTCCTGAAAATGTGGGACACGACAAGAATGCCACCAACACCATTGTAGAGGACTTGTCCTCCTCGCTGAAAATGGTCTACGGCGAACCCGATGCCCGCAGCACTACCAATATGCGTTCCAAGGGCGATGCGAAGATCAAGGTCAAGGACAAGAGCAGCGGCGTGAAGATCACCTATTCGTTCAAGAAAGCAGGCATTACCGTGCCGGTGACTTACACGCTGGAAGATGACTATCTGGAGGCGAAGATCGACACCGCCGACATCGAGGAGGACGACACCTCCGAAACCGGCAAGCTGACCACTTCCCTCTCCATGCTCAGCAGCTTCGGGGCGGCTTCCTCTGCTGATGAGGGCTACTTTGTCATTCCCGACGGCAGCGGTGCTCTGATCCGCTTCAACAACGGCAAAAAGACCGCAAAATCCTATACCGGCTATGTGTACGGCTCCGATGTGACTGCGGTTCCTCTGACAGAACCGGCAGTGACAGAGCAGGTTTCCCTGCCCATGTATGGCATCGTCAACGGCGATAACGCCATGATGGTAGTCTGCACCGAGGGCGACTCCAACGCCAAGCTGACCGCAAGCGTCAGCGGACAGTCCAAGAGCAGCTTTAACGTCTGCGGCTTCGACTTCACGGTGCGGGATTCGGACACCTATTATATGTCCGGCGACAACGGCACGGCACTGACCGTGTTCGAGGACGGCGACATGAAAACCGACACACTGGCAGTGCGGTACTACCCCCTGGAAACCGAGGACACACCGGACTATACCGATGTGGCTGCGGCATACCGGAACTACCTCACCGAAGAAGCCGGCGTGACCAATACCGTGGAGAACACGGACCCGTCTTTGTACCTCAACTTCTACGGCGGCACGAAAAAGGAAAAATCCGTGCTGGGAATTCCCGTAAGCATGAAAACGGCTCTCACCAGCTTCCAGCAGGCAGAAGAAATTCTGCAAAACCTGTCGGACGGCGGTGCCGAGAACATGAAGGTGCAGTATTACAACTGGACCAACGCCGGCATTTCCGGCAAGGTGGACATCAAGGCAAAGGCTGCCGGCTGTCTGGGCGGAAACGGCGACTGGAACGACCTGCAAAGCTATGCTGCGTCCAACGGCGTGACCATTTATCCGGTATCGGAAAATGAAACGTTCCGTTCCGGCAGCGGGTTCTATACATTTCAGGATACCGCCGTCCGCATCTCCGGCTCCTATGCCCGCATCTATGATTACAATCTGGCATACGGTACCCAGAGTACTGTGAACAAGCCTCTGTCCCTGCTCTCGCCGTCTGCTTTTTCGGAGATTGCCGAGAAGCTTACCGGCAGCCTGCAAAAGAAAGACCTGAACACCCTTTCGCTGGGCAGCCTGACCACTGCCCTCTACGGGGACTACGGCAAGCAGGCGATCTCACGAGATGCTGCCCAGCAGCTGCTGGAGGACGCATATCAGCAGATCACTGATGCAGACATTTCCCTGCTGGCGAACGGAGCCAATGCCTACGCTCTGCCTTATGTGCAGGAGATCACGGACGTGCCGCTGCAATCCAGCGGATTCGATGTGTTCGATGAGGACATTCCGTTCTACCAGATGGTAATGCACGGGGTGAAATCCTACGGCACCAGTGCGGTGAATGCTTCGGCAACACCGGAGGAAACTGTGCTTCTCGCCATTGCCTCCGGCAGCAGCCTGCACTTTGACATGATCGGCGAAGAAACCAGTACGCTGAAAGATACGGTACTGGACGGGCTCTATTATGCCAGTGCGGAAAGCTGGACAGACTACGCCGCACAGAGCTATGCATTCTCCAAGGCGGTGCTCTCCGGACTGGGTGACCAGACCATCACCGGCTATGAGAGAAAGGGCGATGTCATCACCACCACCTATGAAAACGGCACGGTGGTAGAAACCGATCTGGCGAAACAGATCGTCACTGTAGACGGCACGGCATACGCCATGGCGGACTATGTGGAGGAAGGGAGCTGGAACGAAGCATGAAAATGGCATATGAAAAACGAAAAAGCATGTACGGCTACTGCTTTATTGCTCTGTGGTTCGTGGGTGCACTGATTTTCTTCCTGATCCCTGTGGTAGAGTCACTGCTCTATTCCTTTCAGGAGATCACGCCGGACACCGGCGGCATGGTCGGCAGCTGGGTCGGCATGGACAACTATAACTACGCGTTCAACGTGGACCCGAACTACCGCCAGTATCTGGTGAAGGTGCTGAAGGACACTGCGTGGAAAACCCCGCTGATTCTGGTGTTCTCCCTGTTCGTGGCAGTTATTCTGAATCAGAAGTTCAAGGGACGGACATTCTCCCGTGCCGTGTTCTTCCTGCCGGTCATCATTGCCACCGGTCCGGTGTATAACATCATCAACGGCAACCTGCAAAGCACCGGCAACAGCGATGCCAGCCAGTTTTCCACCATGTTTTCCACAGACCTGCTGGGCGAACTCATGGAATTCCTCGGCATCTACGGCATTTCCGACAGCATGCAGACCACCATTGAAATGGTATCGGACAACATTTTCGGCATCGTGTGGAACTCCGGTATCCAGATCCTGATCTTCCTTGCGGCACTGCAAAACATTCCGGTTTCCGCCAAGGAGGCAGCCCAGATGGAGGGTGCCACCGCGTGGGAATACTTCTGGAAGATCACGCTCCCCTATGTCAGCCCCATGATCCTCGCCTGCTTTATCTTCACCATTATCGACTCGTTCACCGATCCGAACAACGTGGTCATGGGACGAATCCTCGATTTGCAGAGCGACTGGCAGTACGGACCGGCTTCGGCAATGGCGTGGGTATACTTCGCTATCGTGCTGGCGGCGGTGGGGATCATTACCGCGATCCTGAACAAGTTCATCTATTATGAAGTAGACTAAAAGGAGATGTCAGTTATGGAAACAACAAAAAACAAGCCTCTGGCATCCCCGAAAGAGGATACGCTGGTGGGCAACGGTATGAGCAAGCGGGAGGCCCGGAAGATCCGCATGCAGAGCATGAACAAATCCGAGATCGCCTATATGCGGCGGAAACGGGTGTTCGATGCGGTGTGGCCGTTTTTCCGGTTCTTCATTCTGTTCGGACTTTGCTTCGTCATTCTCTATCCGCTGATCTACATGATCAGCTGTGCATTCCGCGATTCTGCGGACATGAGTGACCCGACAGTCATGTGGATCCCCCGTCACCTGACGCTCAATGTCATCAAGGAAACCGCAGATGTTATGGACATCTGGAACACCCTGAAAACCACGCTTCTGCTGAACGTCGGCTGCTCGCTGGTGCAGGTGGCTTCCTGTGCACTGGCAGGCTATGGCTTCGCCCGCTTTAAGTTCAAGGGCAAGGGCATTCTGTTCGGCATCGTCGTCATGATGATTCTGGTGCCGCCGCAGATCATCTCCATTCCCCAGTATATGCTGTTCCGGCATTTTGGTATCGGCAGCCTGACCGTGAACCTGATCAACACCAAGCTGTGTATGTACCTGCCGGCGGCAATGGGCAACGGCATTCGTGCCGGTCTGATGATCTTCATCTTCCGCCAGTTCTTCAAGGGACTGCCCAAGGAACTGGAAGATGCGGCATATCTGGACGGCTGCGCACTTTTGTGCAGGTCATGATCCCCAATGCATCGTCCTCGTTCCTGACCGTATTCCTGTTCTCCATCGTCTGGTACTGGAATGACTACTATGTCAGCTCCACATTCTTCACCAAGAACCAGACCATTGCCCTGATGCTGAAGAACCTGAGCACCCTGCTTTCCCAGCAGCTGTTCAATAACGCAGATGTCAGCCCCAGAGAGCAGATCGTCTGGATGGAAGCCGGCTGCCTGATCGCGATTCTGCCAATTCTGGTTATGTACACATTCCTCCAGAAGTATTTCACCGAGGGTATCGAACGCTCCGGTCTGGTCGGATAACGACACAACAATTGCACATGTTTCAAAGCACTCTCCTGTTGGAGGGTGCTTTTT
>ENA-OWPL01001529-OWPL01001529.1-human-gut-metagenome-genome-assembly--contig:-NODE-1529-length-13399-cov-3.814823_pt1 | contig 13399 bp, 6 predicted proteins | sample MGYA00248263_ERZ651844 | MGnify/ENA primary metagenome ERZ651844 (study PRJEB26924, sample SAMEA4378256) | human gut metagenome | biome: human gut; feature: human-associated habitat; material: faeces...
TGAGTGAAGTATTAAATGTGGAAGAAATCTTTGGCAGTAAGGTATTCACTCTGGGGAAAATGAGGGAAAGATTACCCAAGAGCGTATACAAAGAAGTAAAGAAGATCATTGATCACGGCGGAGAGCTGTCACTGGCTACCGCAGATGTTGTAGCTAAGGCAATGAAGGACTGGGCCGTTGAGAATGGTGCAACCCATTATACACATTGGTTTCAGCCGCTGACAGGCATTACCGCAGAGAAGCATGACGCATTCGTAACTCATCCCGATGAATCCGGTAAGATGATCATGGAGTTCTCCGGCAAGGAACTGATCAAGGGCGAGCCCGATGCATCTTCCTTCCCCTCCGGAGGCTTACGAGCAACCTTTGAGGCAAGAGGCTATACTGCCTGGGATATCACATCTCCCGCATTCCTGAAAGAGGATGCTACCGGCGTGATTCTTTGCATTCCCACTGCTTTCTGCTCTTACAAGGGTGAGGCACTGGATAAAAAGACACCGCTACTGCGCTCCATGGAAGCTGTCAGCACCCAGGCACTTCGTATCGTAAGACTGTTCGGCAACACTGGAGCTACGAAGGTAGTAGCAAGCGTTGGACCTGAGCAGGAATATTTCCTGGTAGACAGAGATAAATACCTGAAGCGTGAAGATCTGATCTTCGCCGGACGTACCCTGTTCGGTGCACCCGCACCCAAGGGACAGGAGCTGGAAGATCATTACTTCGGCACTATCCGTGAGAGAATCGGTTCTTTCATGAAAGACCTGAACATTGAACTGTGGAAGCTGGGTGTAACTGCGAAGACACAGCACAACGAAGTGGCTCCCGCACAGCATGAACTGGCTCCAATTTATGAGACCGCCAATATTGCAGTAGATCACAACCAGCTGGTTATGGAGACCATGAAAAAGGTAGCCGGTCGTCACGGCATGACCTGCCTGCTTCATGAGAAACCTTTCGCCGGCGTGAATGGTTCCGGTAAGCATAACAACTGGTCACTGGGAACCGATAATGGTGTAAATCTTCTGGATCCCGGCGATACTCCGAACGAGAACATCCAGTTCCTGTTGGTACTGGCTTGTATCCTGAAAGCTGTAGATACGCATGCAGACCTGCTTCGTCAGAGTGCATCCGATGTCGGCAACGATCACAGACTGGGAGCGAACGAGGCACCTCCCGCAATCATTTCCGTATTCCTGGGCGAGCAGCTGGAGGATGTGGTAAAGCAGCTGGTGGAGACCGGTGATGCAACTCATTCTATCCAGGGCGGTAAGCTTTTAACCGGTGTATCCACACTGCCTGATCTGGATAAGGATGCAACAGACCGTAACAGAACTTCACCGTTTGCTTTCACCGGCAACAAGTTCGAGTTCCGTATGGTAGGTAGTGCAGACTCCATCGCCAGCCCCAACACTACTCTGAATGCCATCGTAGCAGAGGCTTTCTGTGAGGCAGCAGATATTCTGGAGAAGGCAGACGACTTCGATATTGCAGTACATGATCTGATCAAGAAGTACCTGACAGAGCATCAGAGAATTATCTTCAATGGTAACGGCTATTCCGAGGAATGGGTAGAAGAGGCAGCCAGAAGAGGACTTCCCAACATCAAGTCCATGGTAGAAGCTTCCGAGACTCTGACCACCGAAAAGTCTATCAAACTGTTCGAGAAGTTCGGTATCTTCACCAAGGCTGAGCTGGAATCCCGCGAGGAGGTTCTGTATGAGACCTACTCCAAGACCATCAACATCGAAGCTCTGACCATGGTAGATATGGCGAAGAAGCAGTACATTCCCGCAGTTATGGAGTATACCAGGACTCTGGCTGATACCGTACTGGCTGTTAAGAGTGCAGGCGCTGATGCAAGTGTACAGACCACAGTACTGAAGAGTATTTCTGAGAAGCTGGCAGAGACACAGGCTGCTGAGACTGCTCTGGAGGATAAGCTGGTTGAGGCAGCAGGCATCGAAGATCCCAAGAAGCTTGCTTTCTTCTATAAAGATGTGGTACATACTGCAATGGATGACCTGAGAACTCCCGTAGATGAACTGGAAATGATGGTCGACAAGAAGGTATGGCCGGTACCCACCTACGGCGATCTGATCTTTGAAGTATAAATAGCGTTGCAAAATACCATAATACGTTTCTCTCATTGTGTTGAATGAAAACGGGGCTTGCCATATGATGGTGAGCCTCGTTTTGCAGTTATGTATGTTTCTTGGCATTGCTATGGGGAAAATCCTGTGTTATGATAACTGCATGATGAAAAATATACTGAAAAATAAGAAATTTTGGAAAATTATCTGTATTCTTGCAATCATTGCATATACGGCAAAAAATTTATTTATTGGTGCAGATACGGACGAAGGCTATGGTATCATGGTGGGCTATCGTCTTGCCATGGGAGACCGGCTGCTGCTTGAAATGTGGGAACCACACCAGACTTCTGCCATTTTTACGGCGGTTTTTATCAGGCTGTTTGTGAAGCTGACCGGTGGAGTGAATTATCTGAACCTGTTTTTGCGGCTCGTATTTTTCCCAATCCAGGCGTGCGTCAGCGTCTTTCTGTATAAGACGATCCGCAGGACGGTGCCGCAGATGGATGAGAATGTGGCAGCACTGATGGGGCTTCTCTACTATGTGACAACACCCAAGTCCATTTTTATTCCGGAGTATTCTAATCTTCATAACTGGTTCTTTGCACTTATGGTGCTGTGCCTTCTGAGATACTTCGGAGCGAAGGACTCCGAGGGCAGACAGACAGCAGGAGAGCTGCGGTGGCTGGTGCTGGCAGGTATATTCATGACCTGTGATGTGCTGGCTTATCCCAGTATGGTACTGGTATTTTTGTGCTGCCTGGTATTTCTGCTGGTGCGCAGATCAGAGAAAAAATGGAAAGAACTCTGTGCTTATGTACTGCCCTGTGTGGCAAGTGCGGCAGTAATGTTTACATATCTTCTGAGTTATATGACACCGCAGAAAATGTTGGAGATGGCAGGCGAGATCCTGGGAGAGGGGTCCCATCAGACTACTGTGGGAGAAAAATTGTTGGGATGGGGGTCAAGCCTGGGAGAGATGGCCATGATCCTTCTGTGTGCCCTGCTGGTGTCTCTGGGAATCCGATGGTTTATAGAGAAAGTGTGGAAGAAAAAACTTCCCGGACTGCTACAGCTTCCGGGCATGCTGTTTTTCGTAATTGTATTTCTGATCCAGATCTGGTTCTGGCTGTTCAGTTCCTTTAATGCAATTTACCCGCAGCTTTTGCTGATGGCAGTATCCCTGACGGGATGTTATACCTATCTGCGCAGAGACAAAACGGAAAGGCTGTTCTATGAACTGATCCTACTGGCATTTGTCAATTATTTTTCGGTACTTCTGTTGTCTAACTGGGGACCGATGCTGCTGGTCACCTATCTCATTATGGGAGCAGTGGCCGGACTGGTATGTCTGGGAGACTACTGGCAGAAGGAAAACACCGCAGGAAAGAAGGCAATTCAGATCCTGTGCCTGATCCTTGTGCTTGGGAATGCATTTTCCTATACATGGCTGATTCTGGGATCCCAGGAATATCATGCCTATGTGATTCAAAATGTGCGTGGCATCAACAGAGAGGGATTACGCGCCGGAATCCTCACGGATTATATGACTGCATACCGTTACAACAATAATCTGGCTGTATGGCCGGAGGCCGTGCCGGACGGCAGTACCGTGCTTTATGTGGGACCGTCCCAGTTCTATTGTATGCTCGGAGAACATAAGCAAGCATCCCCCGATACGATCTGCTCTATGATCTATGATGAGCGTCTGTTGGACTACTGGAAGATCAATCCGGACAGATATCCGGATGTGGTGGTATTTGAAAGCTGTTATGGAGATATTGCCCAGGAAGGAGAGAACAGCTTTATCTGGAACTGGTTGATGGAGGATTTTAAGCCTGCAGAGAGGAAGGATTACCCCTATATCACGGTGTTTATGCGATGATTTTACGGAAATTGTTCCAATTTCATATATTTTTTTAAAATTTTTTTAAATTAGGTATTGCAAAAAGGGAACAGATAGTGTATACTTCATCAAGTAAACGACATAGGGCTATCGCCAAACGGTAAGGCAACGGACTCTGACTCCGTCATTTCAAGGTTCGAATCCTTGTAGCCCTGCGAAGCAGGGGTTGACCTGCGAATAGGAAACCTCAGTAGAGAAATCTACTGAGGTTTTTTGTTGCCCGGAAATATCTCAGATATTCATGGTGAAATTTCTCTGATTATGAATAAAAGTTGGCAATAATACACAAAAAACCACACAAAGTTGAAGAGAATTGTAAAATGTGATAAGATAAACATAAAATTAAGGTAGGAGATCTGCAAAAACGGACAAACAGAAAAGGGGAATCTTATGAACAATATAAAAGTACAGACGAAAATGATCATAGTAATACTGGCAACGATGGCTGCACTGTTGTTGTGTACTATCTTTTCAGCACAAAGCATGAAAGAATTGCAGTCCAAAGCATTAGATACCATGGAAACGGATGAGCGGGAAGCCTACGATGAACAGATCAAGCAGCAGGTAGATAATGTGATCTCGCTCTGCCAGACCATTTATGATCAGTATCAGGCTGGTGTCTATACGGAAGCAGAGGCCAGGAAACTTGCGGCGGATGAAATCCGCCAGCTTCGCTACGGAGATTCGGGATATTTCTGGGTGGATCAGTATGACGGAACCAATGTGGTACTGCTGGGAAGTGCAACAGAAGGTACAAACCGTATGGAGACCAAGGATGCTAACGGGTACCAGATGGTAAAGGAAATCATCCGCATGGGACAGGAGCCGGATGGTGGTTATGTAGATTATGTGTTCCCAAAGGAAGGAGAGACGGAATCCTCTCCCAAACGTTCCTACAGCAAAGCGTTTGAACCGTTCCAGTGGGTCATCGGCACAGGAAATTACACCGACTATATTGATGATAAGATTGTCACGGTAGGTGATGAATTTTCCGGTTATGTGACAGGAAGACTGACGATGTTCATTGCATCGACACTTATAGAAGGTGCAATCGTGATCGTCCTTCTGGTTTTCATTATTATCAGCATCGTCCAGCCGCTCAAAAAATGTGTGGCATCCATCGGCGTGATGGAACAGGGAGATTTCTCAAAAACTATGGGAGATAAGCTTTTAAAACGCCGTGATGATTTCGGACGGCTGGCAGTCTCTCTGGAGTCTATGAGGACAGAGATGAGTGGACTGATCGGTGAAGTCAAAGAGCAGGCTGCAGAGATCAACAATATGGTACAGAATATTGATAACAGTATTCAGGCTCTGGATGAACAGATCGAGGATGTGTCCGCTACTACAGAGGAACTGGCAGCCGGAATGGAAGAGACAGCGGCATCTTCTGAAGAGATCAATGCTATGTCTCATGAGATTGAGAGTGCAGCGAAGAATATTGCGACACGTTCTCAGGATGGTGCCACCGAAGCAGATGCGATCCGTGAACGTGCGGTAGGAATTAAGAAGGATATTACACAAAATGATCAGCGTACCAAAGCCATTCATGAAGAGATCAACGAAGGACTGACCAGGGCACTGGAGGAAATTAAAGTAGTCAACCAGATTGGAGTTCTGGCAGAATCTATTATGCAGATCACGGGACAGACGAATCTGTTGGCACTGAATGCATCCATTGAGGCAGCACGTGCGGGAGAAGCCGGAAAAGGATTTGCTGTGGTGGCGGAGGAAATTCGTGTGCTGGCAGAACAGTCCAAGGCAGCCGTCTCTCATATCCAGGATGTGACCAACAATGTGATGGATGCTGTAAACAATCTGGCAGAAGGAACACAGAAGCTGTTGGGATTTGTCGGAACAGATGTGGTGGACAGCTTTGCAACATTTTCCGGTATGGCGGATTCTTACAGTAATGATGCCGGTCAGATCGATGGACTGGTAACGGATTTCTCTGCCTCCTCCGAAGAACTGCTGGCATCTATCAGCGGTGTCATGGAGGCAATCAACGAAGTCAGCAAGGCAGCTACCGAAGGGGCTTCGGGAACTACGGATATTGCGGATAAGACGGGGGTAATCGTAGAAAGAGCCAACGAGATCAAGGAAAAAGCGGAGGCTGCAAGAATTGCTGCGGACAAACTTCAGCAAAATGTGGAACACTTTATCGTGTAGAGAATGTGCATCATGCACAGGAAGAAAAATATAAAATTGTGCAAAAAGCACTTGAAAAGTAAAAAGTTTAGTGATAATATAAGCCAAAATAAGAAATAAACGAAAAATATTATCATTCATGCAAAGAAGCATTTGTAGCGATACGAATGCTTTTTTTTACGTTATCTGTAGCAGGCGGATCAGGCGGTGAGAAACGGCGGTACCAGCGCAGGACTGTGTGGCAGAGAGATCCGGGGCAAAAAGGTGGGAATCATCGGCTGCGGTCAGATCGGTTTCATGACAGCGAAGCTTTTCCAGGCATTCGGTGCGGAAGTCTATGCCTATGCCAGACACGAAAGAGAAGAAGTGAAGGCAGCAGGAATTGCATACAAACCGCTGGATGACCTGTTGAGAGAGTGTGATATTATTTCCCTGCATACGCCGAATAATAAGGAGACCAGAGGCATGATCAGTGCAGAGAAGATTGCTCTGATGAAAAAGTCCGCCATTTTCATTAACTGCGCAAGAGGACCGATCGTGGACAGCAAAGCATTGGCACAGGCTTTGAACGAAGGACGGATCGCAGGAGCTGCGGTGGATGTATTTGACTGTGAGCCGCCCATTCCCGCAGAGGAACCGCTGCTTCATGCGAAAAATACATTGTTGACACCGCACGTGGCATTCCTGTCGGAGGAAGCCATGGTACGCAGAGCGAAGATTGAGTTTTCCAACGTGTACGCTTATTTGGACGGAAAGCCGGAAAACGTCTGTGTGCTGTGATGTGGAGAGGAAACAGCAAACCGAACATATTTTCGAATTCATCTGTACTTTTCAAAAAAATTCTGCTATAATCTGTGCGTAACGTGAAAAAATAGATAACAGTTCAGCCGTGAACGTATCCGGGAACAGGATCATGTCTGTATGATTTTAGAACCGAATACGTTCACGAACTGTGTTATTCCAGTAACATATTTGCACGGAGAGGCATCATGAATCCATCGAACGAACCCTCACAATTCAAATTACATTCCGAATATCAACCCACCGGAGACCAGCCGCAGGCAATCGCGGAACTGGTAGAAGGTTTCCGGCAGGGCAATCAGTTTGAGACCCTCCTGGGTGTCACCGGTTCGGGTAAGACTTTTACCATGGCGAATGTGATCCAGGCGCTGAACAAGCCAACACTGATCATTGCGCATAACAAAACACTGGCGGGACAGCTTTACGGGGAAATGAAGGAATTTTTCCCAGAGAACGCGGTGGAATATTTCGTCTCCTATTACGATTATTATCAGCCGGAGGCTTATGTGCCGTCTTCGGATACCTATATTGCCAAGGATTCTTCCATCAATGATGAGATCGATAAGCTGCGTCTGTCGGCGACAGCATCCCTGGCGGAACGCAGGGATGTCGTGGTGGTGGCCAGCGTGTCCTGTATCTATGGACTGGGAAGCCCGGACGAATATCAGGATCTGATCGTATCTCTGCGCCCCGGAATGGTGAAGGACCGGGATGAAGTGCTCCGGGAGCTGATCGACATTCAATACAACCGTAATGATATGGATATCCAACGTGCAACTTTCCGTGTCAGGGGAGATGTAGTGGAAGTGTACCCGGCACAGGGCGGAGACTATCTGATCCGCATCGAATTTTTCGGAGATGAGATTGACCGGATCGCCGAGGTGGAGCCTCTGACAGGGAAAATCCACGCAGAGCTGAACCATGTAGCAATCTTCCCGGCATCTCATTACGTAGTCTCGCAGGAGAAGATCAAGGCAGCCTGCGACAATATCGAAGAAGAGATGAAGGAGCGGGTGCAGTTTTTCAAGGGCGAAGACAAGTTGATCGAGGCACAGCGGATCGCGGAGCGGACGAATTTTGATATCGAGATGCTCCGGGAGACCGGATTCTGTTCCGGCATCGAGAATTATTCCAGACATCTGAACGGACTTCCTGCGGGAGCGCCGCCCATGACGCTGCTGGACTTTTTCCCGGATGATTTTCTGATCATCGTGGACGAGTCTCATATGACGATTCCGCAGATCCGCGGCATGTATGCAGGAGACCGTTCGAGAAAACAGACACTGGTAGACTATGGCTTCCGTCTGCCCTCTGCGTTAGATAACAGACCGCTTAATTTCGAAGAATTTGAGTCTCATATTGACCAGATGATGTTCGTATCCGCGACACCTTCCGATTATGAGAAGGAGCATGAGCTGCTCAGAACAGAGCAGATCATCCGTCCGACAGGACTGCTGGATCCGGAAGTACAGGTACGCCCTGTGGAAGGACAGATCGATGACCTGATCGGAGAAGTAAATAAAGAGATTGAAAAACACCATAAGGTACTGATCACCACGCTGACCAAGCGTATGGCGGAAGACCTGACAGACTATATGAAGGAAGTCGGTATCCGGGTAAAATATCTGCATTCCGACATTGATACGCTGGAGCGTGCCCAGATCATCCGTGATATGCGACTGGATGTATTTGATGTGCTGGTAGGTATTAATCTTCTGAGAGAAGGACTGGACATTCCGGAGATCACACTGGTAGCGATCCTGGATGCGGACAAGGAAGGGTTCCTAAGAAGTGCAACATCCCTGATCCAGACCATCGGCCGTGCCGCACGTAATGCGGAGGGACATGTCATCATGTATGCCGACACGATCACGGATTCCATGCGGGAAGCGCTGGACGAGACCAACAGACGTCGCGAGATCCAGATGAAGTATAACGAAGAACATGGCATTACCCCGCAGACGATCAAAAAGGCGGTGCGGGATCTCATCAGCATCTCCAGGGTGATCGCCAAGGAGGAGGTACGCTTCGAGAAGGATCCGGAATCCATGACGAAGAAGGAACTGGAGAAGCTCATCGGCGAGATCCAGAAGAAGATGCAGAAGGCAGCGGCAGACCTGAACTTCGAGGCGGCGGCAGAACTTAGAGATAAAATGCTTGAATTAAAGAAACAATTAAATGATATGGAATGATATGAAATATTAAAAAAACAATTAAATGATATGGAATGATATGAAATAAGAAAGGCAAGACAATGGAAGAAGCAAAGAAGATGCGCCCCCGGGAATACATTAAGATCCGGGGTGCCAATGAACATAATCTGAAAAACATTAATGTGGACATTCCCAGAAATGAACTGGTGGTACTCACCGGTATGTCCGGTTCCGGAAAGTCTTCCCTGGCATTTGATACAATCTATGCCGAAGGACAGAGGCGTTATATGGAATCTCTGTCCTCCTACGCGAGACAGTTCCTGGGGCAGATGGAGAAACCCAACGTAGAAAGTATCGAGGGACTGTCTCCCGCCATTTCCATCGATCAGAAGTCGACCAACCGTAACCCTCGTTCCACTGTGGGTACGGTAACGGAGATCTATGATTACTTCCGCCTGTTGTATGCGAGGATCGGTATTCCCCACTGCCCGAAGTGCGGCAGGGAGATTTCCAAACAGACTGTGGATCAGATGGTAGACCAGATCATGAACATGGGAGAAGGTACGAAGATCCAACTGCTGGCCCCCGTGGTCAGAGGCCGTAAGGGCGAGCATGCCAAAGTGCTGGAGCGTGCCAAGAGAAGCGGTTATGTCAGGGTACGGATCGACGGCAGTATGTATGAACTGACGGAAGAGATCAAACTGGATAAAAATATCAAGCACAATATCGACATCGTGGTAGACCGTCTGGTGGTAAAGGATGGTATTCAGCGCCGTCTGACAGATTCCATTGAAAACGTACTGGAGCTGGCCGAAGGCCTGTTGGTGGTGGATGTGATCGGTGGCGAGCCGGTGACCTTCAGCCAGAGCTTCTCCTGTCCGGACTGCGGCATCAGTGTCAGCGAAGTGGAGCCGAGAAGCTTCTCCTTCAACAATCCCTTCGGTGCCTGCCCGGTATGTTTTGGACTGGGTTACAAGATGGAGTTTGACGAGGATCTGATGATCCCGGACAAGAGACTCAGCATCAATCAGGGAGCGATCACCGTGATGGGGTGGCAGTCCTGCGCGGACAAGGGCAGTTTTACCAATGCCATATTGCAGGCACTGGCCAAGGAATATCATTTTGACCTGGACACGCCTTTTGAAGAGTACCCGCAGAAAATTCATGATATCCTGATCCATGGAACCAATGGTAAGGAAGTTATGGTACATTATACCGGCCAGCGCGGAAGTGGTGTGTATCCGGTAGCATTCGAAGGACTGATCAAAAATGTGGAGCGTCGTTATCGCGAGACTGCATCCGAAAGCTCCAAACAGGAATACGAAACCTTTATGCGCATTACCCCCTGTAAAGAGTGTAAGGGAATGCGTCTGAAGAAGGAATCCCTGGCAGTTACGGTATGCGATAAAAATATTTACGAGATCACTTCCATGTCTATCCGCGACCTGCAGAAGTTCCTGGACACCATGACCCTAACGAAACAGCAGCAGTTCATCGGAGAGAGAGTCCTGAAGGAGATCCGCGCCAGAGTGGGATTCCTGGTGGATGTAGGACTGGAATATCTGTCCCTGGCCAGAGCTACCGCTACCCTGTCCGGTGGTGAGGCACAGCGTATCCGCCTGGCGACCCAGATCGGTTCCGGACTGGTGGGCGTGTGCTATATTCTCGACGAGCCCAGTATCGGACTGCACCAGAGAGACAATGACAAACTGCTGAATACCCTGAAGAATCTTCGGGATCTGGGCAATACCCTGGTAGTGGTGGAACACGATGAGGATACCATGCTGGCAGCGGATTATATCGTAGATATTGGTCCCGGTGCCGGTTCCCACGGTGGCGAGGTTATCGCCTGTGGTACTGCAGAAGAGATCATGCAGATCCCGGAGTCCATTACGGGACAATACCTCAGTGGTAAAAAAAGAATTCCTGTGCCGGAGACCAGGAGAACTCCTGCCGGCTGGATCAAAGTACTGGGAGCACAGGAAAATAACCTGAAAAATGTAGATGTGGAGATCCCATTGGGCGTCATGACATGCGTTACCGGTGTGTCTGGCTCCGGAAAAAGCTCACTGGTGAATGAGATTCTCTACAAACATCTGGCGAGAGAGCTGAACCGTGCACGTTGTATTCCCGGTAAACATAAGGGAATCGAAGGCGTGGAGCAGCTGGATAAAGTCATCAACATCGACCAGTCCCCCATCGGACGTACCCCCAGATCCAATCCGGCTACCTATACCGGAGTGTTTGATCTGATCCGCGATCTGTTCGCCTCTACGGCGGATGCCAAGGCGAAGGGCTACAGCAAGGGCCGCTTCAGCTTCAATGTCAAGGGCGGACGTTGCGAAGCCTGTGGCGGTGATGGCATTATCAAGATCGAGATGCATTTTCTGCCGGACGTCTATGTGCCCTGTGAGGTCTGCGGTGGCAAACGTTACAATCGTGAGACACTGGATGTGAAATACAAGGGCAAGAGCATTTTCGACGTACTGGACATGACCGTAGAGGAAGCATTGCCTTTCTTTGAGAATGTGCCCTATATCCGCAGGAAGATCGAGACCTTATATGATGTTGGACTTTCTTATGTGAAGCTGGGACAGCCCTCTACCACGTTATCCGGCGGTGAGGCACAGCGTATCAAACTGGCAACCGAACTCTCCAGGAGAAGTACCGGGAAGACAATCTATATTCTCGATGAGCCTACGACAGGATTACATTTTGAAGATGTGCATAAGCTGGTGGAAATCCTCCACAGACTGGCAGACGGCGGCAATACGGTAGTTGTCATCGAGCATAATCTGGATGTGATCAAGACCGCAGACTATATCATTGATATGGGACCGGAAGGCGGCGACCGCGGCGGCACCGTGATCGCACAGGGTACTCCGGAAGAGATCGTAAAGGTGAAAAAATCCTATACCGGCTACTATGTGAAAAAGATGCTGGAGAAGGACAAGACGCTGCGCAGCTGAATCTAATGCGCCTGCGGATTGCAATTGTGAAAGTATTGAACAGTTATGAAAAAATAATAATTACCCTCTATGAAAATGGGAAAAATTCAGTTATAATATGATGTATATGACTAAAATAGCGTGTAGAGTCTAAACTTATATATAGATTGATACCATCGGAAAGGGGTAGAATAGAAAATGCAGTGCACAGACATCGGAATTGATTTAGGTACCGCCAGCATTCTGGTATACATCAGAGGAAAGGGAGTCGTATTAAAGGAACCCTCTGTTGTAGCTTTTGATAGAGACACGAACAAGATTAAAGCCATTGGAGAGGATGCACGTCTGATGCTGGGAAGAACTCCCGGCAATATCGTAGCGGTAAGACCCTTACGTCAGGGTGTTATCTCCGACTATACCGTAACTGAGAAAATGATGAAGTATTTTATCCAGAAGGCTCTTGGTAAGAGAACCTTCCGTAAGCCCCGTATCGCGGTCTGCGTACCCAGCGGCGTTACGGAAGTAGAGAAGAAAGCCGTAGAAGATGCTACTTATCAGGCAGGTGCCAGAGAGGTATCCATCATTGAAGAGCCCATTGCAGCAGCAATCGGTTCCGGTATTGATATTACCAAGCCGTTTGGCAATATGGTTGTCGATATCGGGGGCGGAACCACAGACATTGCGGTAATTTCCCTTGGTGGTGTGGTGGTTTCCGCATCTATCAAGGTAGCGGGCAATGATTTTGATGAAGCAATCATCCGCCATGTCCGAAAAGCACACAATCTGTTTATCGGAGAGCAGACTGCAGAAGCTATAAAGATGAAGATCGGAACAGTGTGTAAGCGGCCGCAGGCAGAGACGATGGAAGTGAAGGGAAGAAATGTGATCACCGGTCTTCCGAAGACTGTCACCGTTACATCAGAGGAGGTACGGGAGGCATTGCAGGAGTGCACCACAAAAATTGTGGAAGCAGTGCACAGTGTACTGGAGAAGACGCCACCGGAACTGGCTGCGGATATTGTAGACAGAGGAATCGTACTTACAGGCGGCGGTGCCCTTCTTCATGGGATGGATACACTGATCGAGCAGAGAACCGGAGTAAGTACACTGACTGTGCAGGATGCAATGAGCGTGGTCGCAGTGGGAACCGGTAAGTATGCAGAGGTAATGGCACGTTTTGACGGATAAAGCAGGAGGTACTGCATATGCAGTGCCTTTTTGCGTTACATGTTATTTTTAGATACCAAGGGATTAAAAGACTTTTATTCCAGTATCTTTAGGTAGGAAACAGATGACTCGGAAGAAACCAGGAGGAATACATGAGCGAGACTGTTACAGGATACATAGATCATG
>ENA-OWPL01001535-OWPL01001535.1-human-gut-metagenome-genome-assembly--contig:-NODE-1535-length-13347-cov-72.626467_pt1 | contig 13347 bp, 7 predicted proteins | sample MGYA00248263_ERZ651844 | MGnify/ENA primary metagenome ERZ651844 (study PRJEB26924, sample SAMEA4378256) | human gut metagenome | biome: human gut; feature: human-associated habitat; material: faeces...
TATCTTCATCATGACCGGTATATACATAGAGACGGTCTCCGACAACCAGAGGTGCGGGGTCGGTAGTTAACTGTGTTTGCACGATAGGATTCTGCGCATAGGCAGCACCCTGCATGGCAAGCAGCCATGCGCTTATCAGTAACGGCTTTCTGAGAGCCAAGATTTTCGTTGTATTCATCATTATGATTGTTTTTTCGTTTAATGCTGCAAAATTACGAAAAAACAATCATAATGACTTTATCGAATGTTTCAAAAACTTTATTGAGTTTATCTTACTCCCCAAACTTCCACCAATCCAGGAAGAAGAGGTTATGCTTCTGGATGTCGCCTCCCTTGAAGACGAAGTAGAGATCATGAACACCCTTTATCTTCTTCACCTGGGTAGAGAAAGTTTTGTATTCGTCCTTGGTGTTCTTGATATCCACCTTGCCGATGCACTGGCCGTTTACCCCATCAAGACGGATTTCGATACTGCCGCCCAACATGTGGCAGGAGGCAGAAACCTCAAACTTTCCTGCTCCCTTCCTGAAGTCAACACCCTTCACGAGGATATACTTTCCCTCATCAACATTCGTAACCACCTGGTTCCATCTGTCCTTCTGCGCCCACTGATTCTTAGGCTGCGTCTTCAAGCCATAGCCCCAAGCCATCGTCTCAGCCTCAACCTGGCGATAAGGGTTGAACCATTCTATCTGCTCCAACATGCATTCCTGGAAGTATGGCAACTCCTGGATGGTTCCGTCAGGATTGTAAGTCATTTCGGCCGCAGAAACAGAACGCTGCTCGGCATGACGCCCCGTCTTCAAACGGAAGATATCATAATTCAAGCCGAAGCAATAGCTCTTGCCCTTATAGTCGATGATGCCCGGATGATTGGCAAATTGATATTCTGTGCAGTTGCCACAGTTCCCATACCAGCCAAAAGCAGGGATAAAATCATTCTGTATCTAGTCATTTTATGATTTAAATTAATTATTAATTGATTAAATTGTTATTTGTGGATGCAAAGGTAAGCAAAAATGAGACTTCTCGGTTTTAGTGCCGAGAAGTCTCATTGATGTATCATGGAAGTCTCACTTAATATTCTATCTCAAAACCACCTTCTTGCCATTATGGATATAGATACCCTTGGTTGGGTGTTCTACCCGCTGACCCTGAAGCGTGTACCAGCCGGAGTTCTGTCTGGTCTCCTGACCGCTGATATTCTCAGCACTCTCAACCTGCCCAATGCCCGTAGTGCCATCGTTCCAACCACCATCGATGCTTCTTGAACGAGAAGCACTGGTCATGGAAATCTTCAAATGACCTACCACTACCTCAAGCCATGAACCACTGCCACCCCAGCTGTTTGCCACAGGAGTGAAGCGGAAGTGATAGTAACCCGTGCGGGAAGCGGTGAATCGTACCTGACCACTATTGCTGCCATAAGTATTTGCACCGGTGTTCTTGTTCACATTCTTGGTACACTGGATAATCTGAGAACCCAGCACGTTGTTGCTCTCGTCGAGAACCTCACACTTCAGATAAGGAGCCCCAGACCACGCCACGGCATTATAAGAGAATACATAGCTGCCCTGCTTCAACGAGAAGCCATAGCCCCAAGTAGAACCAAACTCAGCGTAGCCTGCCTTGCTGGCATCGCTCTGACGGATATAAAGACCCGTAGAAAAATCACCACCGGCAAACTGGAAGATGCGTGGACCACTGCCGGCTGCTCCAGCCGCTTTCTGCTCTCCGGCATCAACAATCTTCCATCCGGCAGGAACCTGTCCCACGGCATTCAGTGCCAGCGGATTTCCCTTGAAGTAAAGAGCCACATTGCCTACCAGAGCCTCAACCCAGGCACCACCTGTGCCCTTGGCATCTGCCACAGGGGTGAAACGTACACGGTAATTGCCCTTAATCATGGAATAGAACGAGAGAGAAACCCTGGTGGTACCCGAGAGATAAGCCCCCATATTGCCATTGGCATTGCCATTTGCCTTGACGATGGTAGAAGCAAGAACGGCATTCTGAGGGTCGAACACCTCTACCTTCATATATGGAGCACCCTTCCAGGCAGCCACATTGCAGCTCAGCTCATACTCGCCATATACCAGAGGCAGGGTATAACCATTGGTATTACCATATTCTATATAGCCAGCCTTATCGGCAGAAATACTTCTCACATAGAAAGCATTCTTGAAATCACCTGAGAAATTCATGATGCGTGGACCGCTCGACTTATTGCCGGCATAAACCTGGCTACCATTGTCTGCCACCGTCCAGCCCGAAGGAACGAATCCGCTGCCATCGCCCCACGACTTGATGATGTTCTCGCCTTGCGTATTGGCAGAAGTTGAGGAACCGGTAGAAGGCTGAGTGGTCTGGTTTGAAGAAGATGTGCCAGCAGACTTATGCGCATAGTCTTTCTTGGAATACTCGTAATACCAGTAGAAGCAGGTCTGACCGCAAGCCTCCGGATTAGCCTCCAATCCAGCCTTGATTTGACCAGTTTTCAGGAAGTTGTCGATATCAAGATAATCATCAGTACTGGTCAGCGTCATGCTGATGTTTCCGAAATGATCCATCACCTTCTTCCAGGCATTACCCCATTTGCTGGTAGTGGCAGTTCCCCATGAACCCAGGTTGCTGGCCACCCACTGTCCAAACTCATTATACTTACCTGCACCAGGTCTCTCGGGACTCCAGTCTATCTCAGAAACAAGAATCGGTTTATTCTTTACCACAGGCACCTGCTTCTGGAAATTATAGATGAAAGCGTTGGAATCATAGTTGGTATCACTTGCCCCATACCATCCCGGATACACATGCACGGCATAGCCGAAATTACTATCAGATACAGGATAGGTGGCATAATTCTCATACTGGCTCTGGTAGCCCGTGCCAGGAATCCAGATAATACCCTTGAAGCCATTCTTACGAATCACATCAACCACTGGTTGGAAATAATCTCGCATGGCTGTGGCAGAACTCTGACCATACCTATTATATATATGAACAGGCTCGTTGGCAAGTTCCAGGGATACGATGCCTGAATTATTCTTCACCCAACTGTTGCTGGAAACAATGTTCCACACCGTTTTAAGATAATTCTGATAAGCATCTCCTACCTTCAAATCCTTAGGACATACGCCTGGAGGACGAATCACCACATACAAGCCATGATTGATGGCCTTCTGCGCAATAGGCAGATAAAGGGCATCAAGATACTTCTGCAAACGGGTAGCACTGAAACGCGATATATTAGCCTCTCCAGTATCAGAACCCGTTGACTTCTTGTTGGGATCATTGGTCCAGCCTGGTTCGAGATGAAGACGGAAGATGTTACAATAAGTGCCTTTAGCAGGATTTTGGAGTGCTCCGAAAATTTTGTCGTAATAGCTAATGCATGGCTGAATATTGTTATCAGTACAAGTATTACCCCAACGGTATTTGTTGAAGTAAGGACTCGGTGTATCCATCACACCATGCAAAACCACTTTGTTGCCATAGGCATCATTCAACTGATTGCCATTCACATGAAGCGGCGAAACCACTCCAAACTGGGCGAACAGACATGATGGTAGCAACACAGCCGCCAATATCGCCATAAATCTCTTTTTCATTTGTTTTTAGGTTGAAATATAAAAGTTTAAAATTGTTATGATGCCGATGATTTTCACCGACTTTTGTTATTTAAGTTGTTAAAACGCCGCAAAAGTAGCGATTTATTCGATTCATAACTTTATTTCATGTAACAATTATTTTGTGATGGCTATCATGTCGAATAATTATCTAAAAGTGTCTGTTTTATAAAACAGAAAAGATGCCCTCGCGTCTTTTGCTAGGACATCTTTTCTGTTGCTACTCCCCAAACTTCCACCAATCCAATACAATCGTCTTATCTTCATCAATCATAAAGTTCATACCAATCTTTTCCACGGTTTTGCCTCTTAGGGCAAAAGCATCAGCATAATGCTTGTTGTTGATTTGGTCAAGAGCCTCTTGTGCCGACTTTTTAAATTTCAGTTCTATCACATAGATGGTATCCTTTGTTTCCATCGTAATGTCTGTTCTTATACCGAGACTTAAAATCTCTTTTATGAAATATAGGAGTAGAAAAAGAATACTGAAAAAAGAAAGTCGCTGATTATTAGCCTAATACATGATTTTTAACAGTTTTTTCTTTTTCAGACCTTTTTTTTTATGCCATTACTTTATATAATATTTACTATCAAATCGAGTGCCCTCTTTTTCTATCTCCTTCCCAACCATAGAATAGAGCATCTTTCGAATCTCTTTCATATCTATATCAGGAATGCGCTCTGCTATATCAGATATTTTACTCAAAGGATGCACACGGAGATCTTCCATAATTAGTGCCTTAAGAACATGTGGTTCTATAGTCTTCAAACTAGTAACAATGTTAGATTTTGCATTTTTCAGCAAAGTTGTATTGATTTGGAAAAATGATCCTTTCTTGACGCCACCTTTCGTTATCAGATTGCTTTTGTCTAAGTTATCGATATAGCTTCTCAATCGTTCTTCTGCAGATAGCTGGAGGATTTTAGATAAATCAGTTGCGGCAATGCGTTTCTCTCTGGCTATGATACCAAAAGCTATTTTGTTCTTTTGGGAAAGCTGATAATTGTGGTCAACATAATCCATCAGGCGAACAACTTCTTTATCTGTAATCTCCGCACTTTGATAAACTGTGACAGTATTGAAAGTTGATTCTATCTCTGGTTGCTTCTTTGCTTCAACTGCATCCAACTCATAAATCAAGTCATAGCCAGATCCCTCGCCTTCCATTAATCCAAGTGCAGTCAGTATCTCAATCATATTCGGATTACGTCTGTGCTTGGTATGAAGGATGTTGTCTTTGGTTACACCCAAAGGGAGACCACCAGGATTGGAGATGCTGATATAACCTGGATATACCTTGATTGTGATGTCGTTAGAGATGGTTCTTGAACTATGAGCCAAACTGTTAACAAGCAACTCTCTGATTAAGTTCTCGTTATAATAACGTACAGTCTTACGGAAGAGTCCGTTAGGCATCTCGTAGCTATAGGTCAACTCTACAGCCTTGTCCATAATATCTTCCAAAAGTTCTTTCGGATTACGTGTGTTGTCACGCCATTCCAATTTGTTGGTCTTGTTCTCCAAGTCATCATATACGATATATTGCACAGTGATAGGATAGCAAATACGGCTACGCTGTTTGGCTGTACCAATCCATAAGACACCAAGATTAGTCATCTTGTTGCCGTCAAGAAGATGGTACTGTTCGCCAATTTCCATATCATCGAGCTGCTTGATATGCTGCTTCACTCTATCAGATTGGCGTATATCATTAGCGAATTTAGAGAGATTCGTCTTATTCTCATCTTCCAATTCAAATCGTGTTGGCACAAGTTCCCATTGGAAAGCTCCTTTCTCTTCTCCAACACGTTGAATATCTTCACTACGCACAGGCTCGCATTTGTCTGCGACACGGATGTACATTTTGCCATCAGAAGTGGTGGCATATGAATGGAGTGAAGGGAATACTGTGATAGCAAAGTACTGGCTGCCAGTTTCGTCTGCACAAACGTCGCCTACAGCAAGACCTACGTTGAAACAGAGTCCACGCAATCTTGTAACAGCACTATTTGCCTCTTCTTGTGGTATAACCTGATTGGGAGCAGGCTTCTTGGTCTTGTCTTCTACGCCAATCATAATTTGTCCACCTTGTGCATTGGCTAAAGCCACACAAGTAGTAGAGAGCTCTTTGAATCCTTTCTCTCCTGTTCGAATCTTTTGCAGACTCTTGTATTCTATCTTTTGTTGCTCTGTATTCATGTTTATTTGTGTCTCCTAATTTTAATTAGTGTATCCAAATTTATTCCATGCTTTGGGGACGAGGTGCTTGGTACGGTATTTTCCAAATCGGCGTATCTCGATGGCACTCTGCTGAGCCGCAGGCAATTTGTAATGGGCGATTATTTTACCCAATCCAATACGATCATCTTATCTTCATCTATCATAAAGTTCATACCAATCTTTTCCACGGTTTTGCCTCTTAGGGCAAAAGCATCAGCATAATGCTTGTTGTTGATTTGGTCAAGAGCCTCTTGTGCCGACTTTTTAAATTTCAGTTCTATCACATAGATGGTATCCTTTGTTTCCATCGTAATGTCTGTTCTTCCCCGGAAAGTATGCTGTTCCACCAATATACGGAAATTCGTAAGCAGGGCAAAGATGATATACATTGTCTGCTGATAATGCCCCTCATAATCGGTATTATCGCAATAAGGTACCGTCTCCCAGAACGTTTTCAATAGCTGAAGAGCACCATCCATGTTACCCTTATTGATAAGAGCCGACATCTTGGCCACGGTCGTATTGCACATTGCAGACTTTGCCGCCAAATAATGCGGCAACATACTGCGATACAAACCTATCCTCACTTCTTTGTTAGGCAGAGCCAAGGTATAGAGTTCCGTTTCCGGATCATAATTCTTGATTGTGATATAACCACTCTGATAAAGCAAAGGCATGATAGTAGTCATCGTCTCAGTGGCTGCATCGAAATCATCCTTTGATGCATCCATCTGTTCACCCAGGTCAATCGGTGTAAAGTCATATTTCCGCATCATATTAAGGAGATAAGTAGGAGTGCCTGAGCCAAACCAATAGGAATTCATCTGTCCTTCAGCTAAACAGTTCAACAAGCTATAAGGATTGAAAATATCTGATGATGGCCAGGTAAAGTGATAGCCATCATAATTTTCCTTCAGTTTTGACAAGGCTTGTTCGTGTGTCAATCCCAACCTACCTGCTAACACATCAATATCCTCATCTAACTTATCCAACAATTCCTCCTTGGTAATGCCGCAAATGCCAGCATACTCTTGGTGCATACTCACATTTGTGATATTATTAAGTTCACTGAAGATACTAAGCTGCGAGAACTTGGTGATGCCTGTCAAGAAGACGAAACGTAGCATTCGGTCGCTATCCTTTAGGGGACTATAGAAATTGCGCATCACCTCTCTCAATATATCCAAGCTGGTATCCTCGTGCACCACATCAAGCAAAGGAGCATCGTATTCATCGATGAGGACAACGACCTTCTGCCCAGTCTGTTCATATACTGTTTTTATTAAATTAAGCATACGGACATTCGGGTCAGGAGAATCATTGACGATGCCAAATTTGTCTTCATTTACCTTCAATATGTACAAGAGATAACGCACAAGTTGGTCTTTCTCCATGTGCTTACCACCAGCCAAGCTAAAGTGAAGCACAGGATATTTCGTCCACTCCTTCTCCAGTTTTTCAATAGCAAGTCCCTTAAAGAGTTCCTTCTTTCCCTCGAAGTAACTCTCAAAAGTCGAAACCAAAAGAGATTTGCCAAAACGACGTGGACGACTCAAGAAGAAATACTTTCCACTCGTATGAGTCATACGATAGATGTACTCCGTCTTATCTACATAGAGAAAGTCCTCCTCTCGAATCTCAGAGAAGGTCTGCATGCCTATTGGATATAACTTCGTTGCCATATTATCAACTATTTACTATTTACGTTGGCAAAGATAAGCAAAAATCCCGAAACCGCCAAGCGATTTCGGGATTTATTATGTATTCAACTATGTCCCCAATACCTTGAAGGGGATTTTATCAGTATTCTTACTATCTGTTCAGTTCCTTGATGATTTTCTCCAGATCGTCAAGCTGGCGGGCATCCACTTTCACATCTACCAGATTTCCTTCCTTGTCGAAGAGGCGATAGGATGGGAAGGAGCGAATGTTGAGATAATTCTCGATGGCACTCTGCTGAGCCGCTGGCAAATTGTAGTGGGCGATATTGTCGCCAACCAGATTATTCAGTCTGATGATATTTTTCCATGACTCTTCCGGACTTCTGCTTGCCATGTATAGATACACCACATCGTATGGCGCCAGGCGTTCGAACTCTTCCTTCGAATGGGCTAGAGCCTCCTTGCAAGGGGCACACCAGGTTCCCCAGACATCCAGCAATACCAATTTGCCCTTATAAGGCTCCAATATATGGCGAAGAAGTTTCTCACCATCGCTCATATCCTGCGGAGCTGTCTTGATACTGGCAGTAATGTCCCTGTTCTGCAAAGACAGGTACTTACGGTGTTCTGCCAATACTTTTTCCCTGAGAACTTCAGAACTGATGCCATGTTCTGTCAGGTCAAGTCCATAACTATTGAGTGGCATGGCTAGTCTTTCCAACATCTCAAGAAGGGATTTGGAGATGATGACATCTTTCTGCTGCTGGTTGCATCCCATGCTATCAGCTATATGCTGGGCATAATATACATTGATGAGAGGAGTCTCATCCTTAAGCATCTTGGCAATATCTTCTTTTTCAAGGATAGCCGTAGCGCGCTTGTCAAGGACTGAACTGGAAAAAGCATTTACTATTTCCTCCTGCTCCTTGGCATCTGTCGTCTGATATTGCTTGATAGTTATGGCATCCAAATTCTTAGCCCATTGTTCCACCGTAGCAATTTCTGAATCGGTTATCGCAATATCCCCCAGAGCCTTGTGCTTTCTCAACAGTTCCGGATAAGAATTGGTGGATAAGAATCCATAGGTCCTTCCCATGGGGGTACTGTACTTTAACCTTCTTTCCTGGCCGATGAGATCAATAGTCAGCATATTATAGTCACGAAACTGAGTATAAGGCTGCGGAATCTCCTTCCATATTTTTTCCACTTGGCTCACATATTCCTGAGGGAAAATATGGTCTTTTACGTGATATGCTCCTTGTAAGATTGATGATGCATAATTACAGAGAAGATATCGGGCAGTATAGTCCTGATAACATTTGGAGATAGATGCCGATTCTCCTATCAGTTTTCGTAAGTTCCCTTCAGCCTCCTTATATCTGGTTTCAAGAATCTGCATCATCTCCTGGGCTGGAACCTTATTTTCATACTTACCTGGATATTCTACGTCAATCAATGGGAAAGGATGTGCTAACAGTTCGTTTTGCAAGCGGCATTTTTTGCCCATGAAGATGGAATGTCCAGACTTGAAGTCATAGAGCAGATAATAGGTCTCTCCTGGCTCCAATACCGTGTTGATAAAAGTGTGTTTCCAGTCCATGAAAACCTCGGTAGAGTTGATGAGAGGTACTTTGATTTCAAATCTGCCAAGAGAATCGAGCTTGCTGTAATTGCTAACTCCTGTGAATTTGGAAAAGAGATCATAATACTCCACACTATACTCCTGCCCTCTATCCCAAAGTTCCTTAGGCATATTTCTGAGCCATCCCACAACAATAGCCGTATCGGGCTTGTTATGAGTATCCTTCAGACATGTGGTCTCATCTTTCTGCGGATAATCCGGAAGGATGGAAGTGGTAATGAGCGAATATTCTGCTTTCTTGCCGTTGATGCTCATCGTGCGCTTGCCATGTTGAGACTTGTCGATGTTGACAGCCAGGTCGCTCTTGCCATCGGTAAGGATGAAAGAGTACTTGTCGCCCTTCTGATTCTTCTGCTTGTATTGCCAGTAACGGCAGTCGTAGATGGCGAAATCATCATAGAATCCTATCTCCCAATCACCGGTCGCATCGTTGCGCCAAAGCGAGGAGAAGAGCTGTTTGATGCGGGTATCGATATTCTCAATGCCAAATATCTTGAAGTTCTTTTTGCCGTCACCTTCCAGGAAGTCAAACTTTCGGGTCTTCTTGGGGAGCGGTGCGAAGTGGAAGACCACATCCTCCCTGCCAGAGCCAGGCATATAGTGTTCCTCGTCAAGTTTCAGTCCATCACAGCTCTTGACGAGATATTTCTTACCATCAGCAAGGAGATAGGTTTCCTTCACAAACTTTACCCCATAGTGTGGGGGAAAAGTGATGTGCATGAACACTCGTGTTTCATCATCTGCGAATTCCACACGATAGATGTTGAGCTGAGACTGACGAGGATCATTAAATAGCTGGTTCGATTCTGCTATCGGCTGTTCCCAGACAATGGATTTCTTGCCATTCCCTGCCCAGCAAGTGCAGAGCCAGATGGCAGCGATAAGTACACAAAGGATTCTTTTCATAATTCGATTATTTTATTGGATTGATACTATTGAAAGCAGTATATATTAATTAGTATAACGTTACTTAATATTCTATAGAAACATCCAGTTTCTTCAAGTCCTTATCAGCCGAACTGCTGCCGTAATAAACCTCATACTTTCCTGCCTTGGCACGGACGGTATTGGTTGCAGCATCGAAGAGTTCGAAGTTTCTGCTATCCAGCGTGATGACAGCCTCAGCAGTCTTTCCTGCCTTCACCTCCACTCTCTCGAAAGCCTTCAAGCTCTTCAATGGTCCTTCGGTATCGGCAGGATCCTTCACATACACCTGCACCACCTCGGTTCCATCCTTCTTTCCTACATTGCTTACCGGTACCTTCAGCGTAATCTTTTCTCCCTTCTTCAGGATAGATTTGGAAAGTGTAGCATCGCCAATACGGAAAGATGTGTAGCTCAAGCCATAACCGAATGGGAAGAGCGCATCGTTCATATAACGATAGGTTCTGCCCTTCATGCTGTAATCCTTGAAATCAGGTAACTGCTCTGAATTCTTATAGAACGTAATAGGCAACTTGCCGGCAGGATTGTACTCTCCGAAGAGTACACGAGCCACTGCCTCTCCACCTTCCTGACCAGGATACCAGGCTTGGAGAATGGCATCGCAACTCGCTGTCTCTGGAGTCAAGGCGATAGCCGAACCCGAACAGTTGACAAAGACAACCTTTTTGCCCGCCTCCTTCAAAGCCTTCAGGAAATTGCGCTGGACCTTAGGCAATTCGATGTTGGTGCGGTCACCACCCTTGAAGCCAGAAATCTCGATAGGCATTTCTTCACCTTCCAACTGTGGAGAGATGCCACCTACGAAGACTACTGTCTCGCAATCCTTCAACTGCTTGAGCGAAGCCTGATAGTCGATAGGATTCTCATGCCCGATATTGAACTTCATGTCCGCATTATAGTTAGGCATCTCGTGATAGCGAATCTCTATCTTATACTCCTTGCCCTTCTCGGCTTGGAACTCGATACGACTCTCGGTAGTGCGCCAGATAGAATGCTCTGCCTTCTTCTCACCATTCAGATAAACCTCGTAGTGACCGCAACCAGCCACGTCGAGCAACACCTTGTCTGTCTGCTTAGGACGGAACACGGTTTCATATTTTGCAGAGAAGCCCACCAGCTTCACATTAGGAGCGAAGGAGTGCTGACCATAGGTCGTTACCTGCACAGGATTCTTCTCCTGGGTGATGACAACAGGCTTGCCTTCCATCTTGCGATTGTTCCAGAAAGTGCCCTTAAAGCCCATCTTGCCATCCATGCTACACTGGTCGAAGTAAGAATTCAAAACTTGGTCGTTCACCAAGTCGCATCCATTAAAGGTGACAACCTGGTTTTTCTTCAAACGACTCCTGATACCATCCAGAATGGTAATTGTCTGTCGTGGAGTACCATTATAGTTTCCCCACATCATCGGTTCGTTATCCACATTCGGTCCGATGAAAGCAATCTTCTTTACTTTTTTATTGAGAGGCAAAACCTCATTATTGTTTTGGAGCAGCGTCATGGTCTGCAGAGCCATATCGAGCGAGAGCTGGCGATGCGCCTTACTGCAAAGCACCGATACAGGAATCTTCGACCATGATACTATCTTGTTGTCATCCATCTCGCCCAAGTCGAAACGACCTTCGAGCAGACGAATCACATGCTTATCAACTTCATCTTCAGTCAAGGCACCATACTTCACAGCCTCAGGCACAGACTTATATGCATAATTATATCCACACTCCACATCTGTACCAGCCAGCACGCCCTTGGCAGCCGCATTTCTGGCATTGCTCGAAACCTTATGATTCTCCCAGAAATCAGTAACAGCGCCACAGTCGGAAACTACCAGGTACTTGAATCCCCACTCATCCCTGAGAATCTGCTGCAAAAGGCGGGTGTTGCCGCAGCATGGTTCATCATCCCAACGCTGATAGGCACACATCACCTCACGCACCTTGGCATCCTGCACCAGCGATTTGAAGGCAGGCATATAAGTTTCCCAAAGGTCGCGCAGTGTAACATCGGTAATATTGTCTGTATGGCGAGCCCATTCTGGTCCGCTATGAATTGCATAGTGCTTGGCACAAGCCCAGAGTTTGCGGTATTTCGTATCTTCAGGTCCCTGCAATCCGCGCACCACGGCACATCCCATCCTACTGGTAAGATAAGGATCCTCACCATAGGTTTCCTGTCCACGTCCCCAGCGAGGATCACGGAAGATATTCACGTTTGGAGTCCAGACAGATAAAGCATGGAAACGGGTTACATCTCCTCCCTTCTGCTGCAGTTCATTCCATTTGGCACGCATCTCATCAGATGTTGCATCAAAGACTCTATACACCATTCTGTCGTTAAACGAAGCTGCCATTCCGATAGGTTCCGGAAAGACGGTTACATCTCCCATGTTCGCCACACCATGCAGTGCCTCGCTCCACCACTGGAATCTCTTGATTCCCAATCGCGGAATAGCCGGCGAATCATCCAGCATCAGAGAAGCTTTCTCTTCCAAAGTGAGACGACCACATAAATCTACCGCTCTCTCATGAGCCGAGAGGGCTGGATTCTGATAAGGCAACTGCTGCGCTGAGGCATTGCCGGAAGACATAGTTACCACAAACATCAAAGCTGCGTATATAACTTTCTTGTTCATTGTAATTACTATTAAGCTATTGGTATATTAAATTGTTATTTGCGCTGCAAAGATAAACAAAAAAGCAGAATACTACTTTATCACAAGTATCAAATACTTTATATGATGTAACACTTACAGCTGTATCTTTACAGCCTTTCCGTCATATTCCACACTCTTGCTTGCCTGCATAGGCTGATCGCCCGCTCCACTATTGGCATCCACCAATACGATATGGAATCTGCGATGCTGGAGCATTCCCTTATAGCTACCCTTGCGTGGAGCGATGCTTAGGGTTCTGCCAGCTTCATTCCAAACAAACTGGATTTCCGAGAATTTACCCTTCTCGTAGTTGTAGTTGTCGCCCTCGTCCTCATAGAGCGTAAACGTTCCATCAGCACCAGGATAAACACGGATTTCCAACTCATCCCAAGGCTTCTCTGAACTATACTGCACTTCAGGACCGAATGGCAGGATGGTACCTGCCTTGATGAATACAGGCATGATGTCGATAGGACAAAGGCGCTGGATATCCTGACCGCCCTCATACTGGGTGTTGCTCCAGAAATCATACCATTTATTACCCTTTGGCAAGTAAACATTCACAGGCGCAGCTGCCTTCCTTACATCAGGATAGATGG
>ENA-OWPL01001539-OWPL01001539.1-human-gut-metagenome-genome-assembly--contig:-NODE-1539-length-13321-cov-54.913388_pt1 | contig 13321 bp, 9 predicted proteins | sample MGYA00248263_ERZ651844 | MGnify/ENA primary metagenome ERZ651844 (study PRJEB26924, sample SAMEA4378256) | human gut metagenome | biome: human gut; feature: human-associated habitat; material: faeces...
TTTACCTTGATTATTTAGCCTAATTGCTTTCTTCTGCAAACTTAGAGGTCATTAGGACTTGAGATTGTAACATATTCTCGCACTCTTCGGTGATTCTGCCGACGACAATATTTGCATTAGCAGACATCAAGGCATGAAGGACATGATTTTTGACAAGAAGACTTTTCTAATGACCGATTTGGGTTTAATTCTATAATTATCTGATTATAAGGCTTGTGCTGCGGAGGCCGGAGACCTCCGCTACTATTTTGCCGCAGTCAGCCTAATGCGCTTCCAACCAATTCTTACCCCATCCTGAGTCTGCCACGAGAGGCACTTGGAGAGGATAGGCGTTCTGCATTTCTTCCAGCACAATTCTCTCCACCTTCTCCTTTTCCTCAGGTACGACGGAGAAGTTGAGTTCGTCGTGCACCTGGAGAATCATCCTCGACCTTATTCCTTCCTTGCGGAAACGCTCGTAAATCTTTACCATAGCAATCTTTATGATGTCAGCGGCGGAGCCTTGTATGGGCGCGTTGATGGCGTTGCGCTCGGCAAAGTTGCGCACGGTGGCGTTGTGCGAGGTGATGTCCGGCAGATAGCGGCGGCGATGGAAGAATGTCTCGGCGTAGCCGTGCTCGCGGGCAAGCTCCTTAGCCTTCTCCATGTAAGCGTGCACGTCGGGGAACGTCTCGAAGTAGCCGTCGATGAGCTGCTTGGCCTCGTCTCGGCTGATCTCCAGTCGTTCAGCCAGACCGAAGACCGTGATGCCGTAGATGATGCCGAAGTTGGCTCGCTTGGCTTTCGTACGCTGGTCGCGACTGACGTCCTCTATCTTCTCCTTATAGATGCGTGCGGCGGTGGCGGCGTGGATGTCATAGCCCTCGCGGAACGCCTCTATCATGTTCTTGTCGCCAGAGAGATGAGCCATTACGCGCAGCTCTATCTGGGAGTAGTCGGCAGAGAAGAACAGCTCGCCCGGTTCGGGGATGAAGCACTTGCGAATCTCCTTGCCGTCCTCACCGCGGACGGGGATGTTCTGAAGGTTGGGATCAGACGAAGAAAGGCGACCCGTAGCCGTAACTGCCTGATTGAAAGACGTATGGATATGGCCCGTACGCGGATTGATAAGCTTCGGAAGAGCGTCGACGTAGGTGCCGAGGAGCTTCTTCAGGCCACGATGTTCGAGGATGTCAGCCACGATGGGAGCCTTGGAGCGGAGCTGCTGAAGCACCTCCTCAGACGTGACGTACTGTCCGGTCTTGGTCTTCTTGGGCTTCTCCACAACCTTCATCTCGCCGAAAAGCACCTCTCCCACCTGCTTCGGCGAGGCGATGTTAAACTCATGTCCGGCGAGTTCGTAGATGTTTCGCTCTATCTGCTTCATGCGTTCGGTGAGCACCTTGGACGTTTCGGCAAGGGCTTCGGTGTCCAGACGGACGCCCGTGGTCTCCATGTCGGCAAGTACCGGCACCAGCGGCATCTCTATATCGTAGAACAACTGCTCCACACCAGCTTCCTTAAGACGTGGCTTCAGCACGTTGTAGAGGCGCAGCGTGACGTCGGCGTCCTCAGCGGCATAGTCGCAGACGGAGGCAGGGGAGAGGTCGCGCATGCTCTTCTGACCTTTTCCCTTCGGACCGATAAGCTCGTCGATGTGGACAGTCTGATAATTGAGCAGAGTTTCGGCAAGGATGTCCATGTTGTGCTTCTGCTCGGGTTGGAGCACGTAATGGGCAATCATCGTGTCGAACATGGGCGCTGAGAGGCGAACGCCGTAATTCATGAGCACCTCCATGTCGTACTTGATGTTCTGTCCTATTTTCAGAATTTCGGTACTTTCGTACAGTGGTTTGAATATATTAACAATTCTTTCCGCTTTTTCACGTTCAGCCGGAATTGCCACGTAAAATGCCTTTCCTTCCTCCGCTGCGAAGCTCAAACCCACGAGTTCGGCGTCAATCGGGTTGACAGAAGTGGTCTCTGTGTCTAGACTGAGAATTTGTTTTGTAACAAATAAATCAAATAATTTGCGTGCATCCTCTTCTGTTTCAATGAGTTGATACTCGTGTGGGGTGGTTTTTAGGCTCTCATACTTCGAAAATTCCGCGTCAACTGAATGGTTGGTCGGATTTTCTGCAAATAAATCGAGTTGAGCGTTAACAGTTTTTTGCGGTTGTTGAGGCTTCTTTACAAATTTGTCAAGCAGACTCTTAAACTCCAATTCCGTGAAGATTTCGGTGAGTCGCTTCATGTCCGGCTCCTTCAGCTTGAGCGTATCAAGGTTGAGCTCCACGGGAACGTCGGTTCGGATGGTTGCGAGGAACTTCGACATGCGGATGTCCTCAACGGCTCCCTCCACCTTCTCGCGCAGCTTGCCCTTTATCTTTGACGAATTGGCAAGCATGGCGTCGATGCTGCCAAACTCGCCGATGAGCTTGGCGGCAGTCTTCGGACCCACGCCCGGACAGCCGGGGAAGTTGTCAGCCGAGTCGCCCATGAGCGCAAGGAGGTCGATGACCTGCTCAGGGGAGGAGAGACCGTACTTCTCGTTCACCTCCTTCGGTCCCATCGTCTCATATCCTCCTCCGTGACGCGGACGGAAGATGAAGACATTGTCGCGTACCAGCTGACCGTAGTCCTTGTCAGGTGTGAGCATATAAGTCTCGATGCCGGCGGCGCCAGCCTTGGTGGCAAGCGTGCCGATGACGTCGTCCGCCTCGAAGCCGTCTGCCTGCAGCACGGGAATGTTCATGGCAGTAATGATATCCTTGATGACGGGTACGGAGGCGCGGATGTCCTCAGGCGTCTCCTCGCGTTGCGCCTTATAGGCAGGGAAAGCCTCGTCGCGGAACGTCTTGCCATGGTCGAACGCCACGCCGATATGCGTGGGATGCTCCTTGGTGAGAATCTCGTTTAGAGTGTTCACGAAGCCCATGACGGCAGAGGTGTTCATACCCTTGGAGTTGATTCGCGGGTTCTTTATGAACGCATAATAAGCGCGATAGATGAGCGCGTAAGCGTCGAGAAGGAATAATTTGTCCATTTTGTTCAATTAGTTGACAAGTTGGCTGGTAGACACATACACTCGTATACCAGCCAGCTTTATTTATATTTATTAGGTGTAAAATTACAAAAAAAATGTCACTAATAACGGCAAAATAACTAACTTTGTACGAAATATTATAACACAATGGATTATCTGTCAATCATTAAGCACCCGATAGAGGCGGAGCTCGCCGATTTTGTTAGTCTTTTCAACCAGTCGCTCTCACACGAGGACGGGTTGCTGGGTAGTGCGCTCGAACATATTCGTAAGCGTGCAGGCAAGCGTATGCGCCCGATACTGATACTTCTTATGGCGCGTAATTTCGGACAGATAACAGATGTCACGCAGAACGCTGCCGTAGGTTTGGAGCTGCTTCATACCGCTTCGCTCGTACACGACGACGTGGTGGACGAGAGTGAGGAGCGTAGAGGACAGGCTTCGGTGAACGCCACGTACGATAACAAGGTGGCTGTGCTCGTGGGCGACTATATTCTCTCCACGGCTCTCCTTTGTGTGGCAAGAACTCATTCAGAGCAGATTGTCACTTACCTTGCCGAACTGGGAAGAACGCTCAGCGATGGAGAGATTCTGCAGCTCTCCAATATTGGTCGTAAGGACATCTCAGAGGACGTCTATTACGACGTGATAAAGCAGAAGACAGCGGCGCTTTTCGAGGCGTGCGCCGGCATCGGAGCCTTGTCGTCAGGAGCGTCTGAGGAGGACGTGATGGCTGCCAAGCAGTTCGGTCAGAACCTCGGAATTATCTTCCAGATTCGCGATGACATCTTCGATTATTACGACTCAAAGGAGATTGGCAAGCCCACCGGCAACGATATGGCTGAAGGAAAGCTGACGCTCCCCGTCATACATGCCGTGAACAATGGTGGTGATGAGGACATGAAGCGCCTCGCCCTAAAGGTGAAAGACCATTCGGTTACGGCTGAAGAGATAGCAAGCCTCGTGGATTACACGAAGAGAATGGGTGGCATTGAGTATGCCGAAAAAAGAATGTGGGAGTTTCACGCCGAGGCGCAGAGATTCCTGGACGAAAGGGTAGGGCAGCAGGAAATAAAAGCAGCCCTGCAAGCATACCTGGATTTTGTGATTAAGAGAAATAGCTAAGAAAAGCCAAGAGGCTGCATAGAGGTTGGGCAATCGCCCTCCTCTATGCAGCCTCTTAGCTTTAGAAGAACTTTATCTGCTCGCCTTTCAGCTCGCTGAGGAGCATGTTGGCGAGGCGTGAGGTGCCGAGGCGGAGCCAATTGTTGGTGAGCCATTTCTCGCCCAGAACCTCTTTTACTATCGTGTAGTATATAATTGCGTCCATTACGGAATTGATGCCGCCAGCGGGCTTAAAACCTATCTGTATGCCCGTTTCATCGTAGTATTCCTTAATGGCCTGGCACATTACGTAGGCTGCTTCGGGAGTTGCGGCAGGTTCCATCTTACCGGTAGAGGTCTTGATATAGTCTGCACCGGCGTACATTGAGAGAATGGAAGCCTTCTTGATGTTAGATGCGGTCTTGAGAGCACCGGTCTCGAGGATAACCTTCATGGGAACAGACTCTCCACATGCTGCCTTCATCTCGGCGATATCGTCGCAAACGCCCTCGTAATCGCCGGAAAGGAACTTGCCTACCGGTAATACGATGTCTATTTCTGTGGCGCCGTCGGCAACGGCAAGTGCGGTCTCTGCGACCTTTACCTCGATGCGAGCCTGAGAAGAAGGGAATGATCCGCTAACGCAAGCAATCTCTACGCCGTCTACCTCCAATGACTCAGAAACGGTCTTGGCGAAGCAGGGGTAAACGCAGATGGTGGCTACGTGGGGAAGGTCAGGATACTCGTTGTCGAAGTCGTTTACGCGCTCTGTGAAGGCAAGAACGCTTGTGTCTGAATCTGTGGTCTTGAGGGTGGTGAGCTCAATACTGCCGAAGAGGAACTTCTTAACGTCCATAGTGTCGTTCTCGGGCACTTTCTCGGCGATGATCTTACGTACTGCCTCACGTACGGCTGCGTCGTCAAGGTTGGTGTTGTACTTTCTGAGGGCGTCCTCGTACTTGTTAGGCTTCTGCTGAGCCTGCTGGTTGTCCTCTTCGTTGAGGATAATGTCTTTGATGATTCCCATAATTGTTGGTTTTTATTGTTTGTTGGTGATTTCTTAAGGGAGGGCCTTACTGAGCCTCACTGGGCCTTTTTAGGCCTTACTATGCCTTTAGCTTGGGATTGTTTCTGTGGCGGTCCTTGTCGCGCTTGGTCTTCTTCTCAAAGCTTTTCTGTAGGGCTTCTGTAAGATCCACGCCGGTCTGGTTGGCAAGGCAGATAAGCACCCATAGGATATCCGCCATTTCTTCGGAGGGATTGTGGCTTTCGCCTTCCTTAAAACTCTGGTCACCGTAGCGGCGTGCCATAATGCGGGCGAGTTTGCCCACTTCTTCAGTAAGGCAAGCCATGTTGGTCAGTTCGGAGAAATAGCGTACGCCGTACTCCTTTATCCAACGGTCTACCGCCTCTTGTGCTTCCTTTATTGTCATTGTTAGATGTTTTTTAGACGTTAACGGACTGCCTCTTTTGGTTTCTTATTCCTTGTTCTTTGTGTCCATGCAGATGGTCACGGGACCGTCGTTAAGCAGCTCCACCTTCATGTCTGCTCCGAATTCACCGGTGCCGACCTGACGTCCGAGGGCGTCAGAGAGCTTGCGGCAGAACTCCTCGTAGAGCGGTACGGAGATTTCGTGACGGGCTGCGCGGAACCATGACGGGCGGTTGCCCTTCTTGTAAGATGCGTAAAGCGTGAACTGGCTGACGACCAAAGCTTCGCCTTCTACGTCCAGAATGGAGCGGTTCATAACGCCGTTCTCATCGTCGAAAACGCGCAAGGCTGCCACTTTCTTTACCAACCAGTCGACATCTTCCGACGTGTCGGTTTCCTCTATGCCAAGGAGCAGGAGGAAGCCCTTGCCGATGTTTGACTTTACTGTGCCGTCGATGGTGACTGATGCGTGCTGCACACGCTGTATGACTGTTCTCATTTTAATGGTCTGTTAGTGATGTTTCAGTATTCTACAAAGATATCATAAAAAAACGATACCTACAAGTATTCTTTATTTAATGGGTGTTCTCGGAGCCGCTTTTCTGACTGAAGTGTTCGGTAATGGCTTTTGCCTTCGCCATGCCTACAGCTTCTGCCAACTCTTCGAGCGTTGCTTCGCGGATGCGTTTCACGCTCTTGAACGTCTTGAGCAGCTTGTCGCGTGTGGCAGGACCGATGCCAGGAATCTCGTCCAGCGCACTGTGAAGGGCGTGCTTTGATCGCTTGTCGCGATGGAATTGTATGGCGTAACGGTGCACCTCGTCCTGGATTTGCGTCAGGATATGGAAGAGTTCGGAGTCAGTCTTGAGTGCAATGGTCTGCGGAGGATTGCCGAAGAGCAGTTCGTTGGTGCGGTGACGGTCGTCCTTTGCAAGTCCTGCAATAGGGATATTCAGCCCTAATTCGCCTTCTACAACCTCGCGCACCACGCTCATCTGACCCAATCCACCGTCCGTAATGATAAGGTCGGGCAGGGCAGAGCCTTCCTCCACCATGCGCGAATAACGACGTCTGACCACCTCCTGCATCGAGGCGTAATCGTCGGGACCGACCACCGTCTTGATGTTATACTTGCGATAGTCCTTCTTTGATGGCTTCATACCCTTGAAGACGATGCATCCTGCTACGGCATCCGTACCCGAAATATTCGAGTTATCGAAACATTCTATCTGATAAGGCAGCTTCTCGAGGTGGAGTTTCTGCTGTAGTTCCTTCATAAGACGCGTCTGTTTCTGCTCCGGATTGAGTTTTTCTGCCTGCTTAAGCCTATCGAACTTGTACTGTCGGCAGTTCATTTCGCCAAGCTCAAGTAGGTGCTTCTTGTCGCCACGCTGCGGTATAAAGAACGTAGCACCGCTGAGTTGCCATTCCATTTCGAAGGGTACGATTATCTCCTTAGCATGGCTTTGGAAGCGTTCGCGAATCTCAGGGATGGCAGTAAGGAGAAGTTCCTGGTCGGATTCATCCAGCTTTCGCTTATATTCGAACGTGAAACTCTGATTGACGCTACCGTTCTTTACATGTATATAATTGATGAAAGCCGTTCTTTGTGCTTCGTCGTCAATGATGGAGAATACGTCAACGTCCGTAATTGTATGGCTGACCACCTCGCTTTTGGCGCAGAAATTCTCTATAAGAATGTACTTCTGCTTTAGCTCTTCAGCCTCCTCAAACTTCAGTTCCGCCGCCTTTTTCTGCATTTCCTCGTAGATGTGCTTGCTTAGTTCGCGCGTATTTCCTTTCAGAATCTCGCGTGCCTGAGCTATTGCAGCCTGATAATCCTCGAGGCTTTGCTTACCGCAACAAGGCGCCTTGCAGTTGTGGATGTGATATTCAAGGCAAGGCTTGTACTTGCCTTGTTCGATTCCTTCCTTGGTAATAACCATACGGCATGTCCGAGGCTTGTATAGCTTATGGATAAGTTCAAGAACTGCGAACATGCTGCCCGTATGCGAGTAGGGTCCGAAGAAGGTGCCGAAGCGTTTGTTTATCTGGCGGGTCTTGAATACACGAGGCAAGTATTCGTTCGTTACGCAGATGCTGGGGTAGGTCTTTCCGTCCTTGAGAAGGACGTTATAGCGGGGATTGTATTTCTTGATAAGACTGTTCTCGAGCAGCAATGCGTCCTCTTCCGTGTTGACCACCGTGTAGCTTATGTCCTCAATCTTGGACACCAGCACCTTCGTCTTATACCTATCCACCTCTTTATGGAAGTAGCTTGAGACACGCTGCTTGAGACGCTTAGCCTTGCCTACATATATAATAGTATGGTCGGCGTCGTAAAACTGGTAGCTGCCTGGCTTGTCCGGCATGTTAAGCACGATGTTCTTAAGACGCTCGATGCGCTTTGCGTTTTCTTCTTTTGTCATAATGGTGGACTGTAAGTGGTTTGGAACTAAGTGGTTTGGGGCGGTTTGTTTCACGTGGAACTGAAAGGCGCGGCAAGTGTTGTTGCTTGCCGCGCCTTTATAGCTTTCCTCTTATCTGGTCTTTAATGTTAGATCTTGATGAGAGATGTTATCTCGATGTCCTCATCGAATCCCTCACGTCCGTTCAGACCTTCGTTGACAAGCTCGATGATGAAGTTAGCGTAGACCTTCTTTGGGTTGAACTTCTTTACGAGGTTGCAAGCTGCCTTCATTGTTCCACCAGTAGCGAGGAGATCGTCGTGAAGCAGAATTACGTCGTCTTCGCCGATGGCGTCCTTGTGAATCTCGATGGTGTCCTTGCCGTATTCCTTTGCGTAGCTTTCCTGCACGGTGTCGCAAGGAAGCTTGCCGGGCTTGCGGCAGAGCACAACGCCGGCTCCAAGACGGAGGGCGAGAGCAGATGACATTACGAAGCCGCGCGACTCGATGCCGACAATCTTCGTTATGCCCTTATCCTTGTAGAGCTCGTACATCTCGTCACAAATCTCCTTCAGACACTCGTTGTTCTTGAAGAGGGTGGTGACGTCGCGGAAGTTGACTCCCTTCTTAGGCCAATCTGGTATGCAACGCAGATTGTCAAGCAATAGTTTGTTGTTCATTTTCAAATGTTTAATGTATGTTTGTTATTGTATTTGTTTCACGTGGAACTCTTAACTCGTTTTATCTCTTCATCAGCACGAGCAGGACATTGATGTCGCTGGGCGATACTCCTGGGATGCGGGATGCTTGTCCGAGTGTTTCGGGATTGATACGTGAGAGCTTTTGTCTTCCCTCTGTGGATATCTCGTGAAGCTCTTCGTAACGGAAATGTCCTTTGATACGGATGTCTTCCAGTCGGTGCATCTTGTCTGCAATCTGTCGTTCGCGTTTGATGTATCCGTCGTACTTGATGAGTATTTCGGCTGCCTCCACGATTTCGTCCTTACGTTCGTCATTCATGTCAAGGGCGGCTTGTAGGGTGGGGATGGCAGAAGCGAGTTGCTTGATGCCGAGCTGTGGTCTTGCAATAAGACTGGCTATTGGCGATCCGAATTGTAAGGGTGTGGTGCCGAACGATTCGAGAGCGGCGTTGATGTCGCGTGGCTTTACGTTCGTGGAATTGCAGAAACTGATGATGCGGTCTATCTCCGCTTTCTTTGTAAGCCAGCGGTCGTAACGTTCGCGAGTGGCAAGTCCGAGATTGTACGCCTTCTCTGTGAGTCGTGCGTCAGCATTGTCCTGCCTTAGAAGTATTCTGTATTCTGCTCTTGATGTGAACATGCGGTATGGTTCGTCCACGCCCTTTGTCGTCAAGTCGTCAATCAGTACGCCGATATATCCTTCGTCACGCTTCATTATATAAGGATCGCTGCCGCCGCAGAGTAGGGCAGCGTTGATACCTGCCATCGTGCCTTGTCCGCCAGCTTCCTCATATCCCGTCGTTCCGTTCACCTGACCGGCGAAGAAAAGTCCCTTTACGAGTTTCGATTCCAATGACGGCTTCAGCTGTGTCGGGTCGAAGTAATCGTACTCGATGGCGTATCCCGGTCTGTATACCTTTATGTCTCGGAACGCAGGAATCTTCTTCAGAGCATTCAACTGCACCTCCATCGGCATCGACGAGGAGAATCCGTTAAGATACATCTCGTTGGTATTCTCGCCTTCAGGTTCGAGGAAGAGCGGGTGCTGGTCCTTGTCAGGGAAAGTCATCAGCTTTGTTTCGATGGAAGGACAGTAACGTGGACCCGTAGACTGAATCTGTCCGTTGTAGAGAGGCGACTCAGCGATGGCTTCGCGAAGTGTGTCGTGCACCTCCTTATTAGTGTATGTGGTCCAGCATGGAAGTTGCTCCAGGTGACGCGGAGCGGTCATGTATGAGAATCCGTGGTTGTCGGTTTCGCCCGGCTGACACTCCATATCCTCGAAGTGTACGCTGCGTCTGTCGATGCGAACCGGCGTACCCGTCTTCATTCTCTCCGACGTTATGCCGTGACGCGTGATGCTCTCCGTGAAGTTAAGGACGGCAGGTTCGGCGCATCTGCCTCCCGGCACCTTCTTCCTTCCTACGTGCATCAGTCCGTTAAGGAACGTGCCCGCTGTGATGATTACCGCCTTTGCACGGAACGTCACGCCCCAGACTGTCTCAACGCCCACTGCCTCACCGTTCTCGACAAGCAGCTCGCAGGCTTCGTCCTGCCAGATGTCGAGATTGTCCACATGGTCGAGTCGGGTGCGCCATTCCCATATAAACTTTCCTCTGTCGCATTGTGCACGCGGGCTCCATACTGCCGGACCTTTACCGCGGTTGAGCATACGGAACTGTATGGACGTGGCGTCGGTGACGAGAGCCATCTCGCCTCCAAGAGCGTCAATCTCGCGTACTATCTGTCCTTTGGCGATGCCGCCCACGGCGGGGTTGCAACTCATCTGTCCAATCTTATTCATGTCCATCGTCACAAGGCACGTCTTCGCTCCCATTCTTGCAGCCGCGCATGCCGCTTCACATCCGGCGTGACCACCACCAATGACTATAACGTCGTATTTGAAATTCATATATCTGTTTGTGATTTCCGCTGGTTGTCTACATTTATAATTAACCAGCATTGTTTGTCCTCGCAAAATTAAGAATAAAAAATGATTTTTAGAGTGAAATAGTTTGATTTATCATCTATTTTCAGTATTTTTGCAGATTGTTAGAGCACCCCTTTACCTATTATATAGTAAGGAGTGTCGCTGTGACTTATAGCTGTGACCTTAAAGAATAAAGATTGGATATGAAATTCTATAATTCTAACAGTTAATAATTTAAATTTTAAATCATTTATGTGGTTAATCAATTCATCCATCGGTAGAAAGGTGGTGATGGCCTTGACCGGCATCGCGCTTGTTCTATTCCTGACATTCCACATGTCAATGAATGTTGCTGCGCTCTTCTCAGGAGACGCTTATAACATGATCTGTGAGTTCCTCGGCGCCAACTGGTATGCCGTAGTTGCAACAATCGGCTTGGGCGCCCTCTGCGTACTCCACTTCGTGTTTGCCTTCTGGCTCACGATGCAGAACCGTGCCGCTCGTGGCAATTCTCGTTACGAGGTAACAGCTAAGCCTCAGGGCGTAGAGTGGGCATCTCAGAACATGCTCGTTCTTGGCATCATCATCGTTCTCGGTCTGTTGCTCCACCTCTTCAACTTCTGGTACAACATGATGTTCGCCGAGCTCGTAGGTTTCGAGGGCGTATGCGCACCTGCTGACGGTTTCGGCTGGATTCAGCAGACCTTCGCTAACCCGGTTTACGTAGTTCTCTACATCGTATGGCTCGTAGCTCTCTGGTTCCACCTCACACACGGCTTCTGGAGCGCAATGCAGACATTCGGCTGGAACGGTAAGGTATGGTTTAACCGTTGGAAGGTCATCGGTCAGGTTTATTCAACCCTCCTCGTCCTCGGTTTCCTCGTAGTAGTAATTGCTTTCGCACTTGGTTGCGCACCGAGCCTCTGCTGCTAATTAAAAACTAAAAATCAAATATACATAATTCATATTATGGCTAAGACAATTAATTCAAGAATCCCTGAAGGCCCAGTGGCCGAGAAGTGGACCAACTATAAAGCTCACCAGCGTCTGGTGAACCCCAAGAACAAACTCAAGCTCGACGTCATCGTTGTAGGTACAGGTCTTGCAGGTGCTTCTGCAGCAGCCAGCCTCGGCGAGATGGGTTTCCGCGTTTTAAACTTCTGCATCCAGGACTCACCGCGTCGCGCTCACTCTATCGCCGCTCAGGGCGGTATCAACGCAGCCAAGAACTACCAGAACGACGGCGACTCAGTTTACCGTCTGTTCTACGACACAGTGAAGGGTGGCGACTACCGTGCACGCGAGGCTAACGTTTACCGTCTGGCAGAGGTGTCAAACGACATCATCGACCAGTGTGTAGCCCAGGGCGTACCATTCGCACGCGAGTACGGCGGCATGCTTGCCAACCGCTCGTTCGGTGGCGCTCAGGTGTCACGTACATTCTACGCAAAGGGTCAGACCGGCCAGCAGCTCCTCCTCGGTGCCTACTCGGCACTCTCTAAGCAGGTGAGCACGGGCCGCGTACAGCTCTACACACGCTACGAGATGGAAGACGTAGTAATCGTTGACGGTCGCGCACGCGGTATCATCGCTAAGAACCTCGTCAGCGGCAAGCTCGAGCGCTTCTCGGCTAACGCCGTAGTAATCGCTACCGGTGGTTATGGCAACGCTTACTTCCTCTCTACAAACGCTATGGGTTGCAACTGTACAGCAGCCGTTCAGTGCTACCGTAAGGGTGCTTACTTCGCTAACCCTTGCTACGTACAGATCCACCCGACATGTATCCCCGTACACGGCGACAAGCAGTCGAAGCTCACACTTATGTCAGAGTCGCTGCGTAACGACGGCCGCATCTGGGTGCCGAAGAAGCTCGAAGACGCAAAGGCTCTCCAGGCAGGCACAAAGAAGGGCTCGGACATTCCGGAGGAAGACCGCGACTACTACTTGGAGCGTCGCTACCCGGCATTCGGCAACCTCGTTCCGCGTGACGTTGCTTCGCGCGCAGCCAAGGAGCGTTGCGACAAGGGCTTCGGCGTGAACAACACCGGCCTCGCCGTATTCCTCGACTTCTCTGAGTCAATCAACCGCCTCGGCATCGACGTGATCCGTCAGCGCTACGGCAACCTCTTCGACATGTACGAGGAGATCACCGACGTTAACCCGGGCGAGCTTGCAAACGAAATCAACGGCGTGAAGTACTACAACCCGATGATGATCTATCCGGCTATCCACTACACAATGGGCGGCATCTGGGTCGACTACGAGCTCCAGACCTCTATCACCGGTCTGTTCGCAATCGGCGAGTGCAACTTCTCTGACCACGGCGCTAACCGCCTCGGCGCATCTGCCCTCATGCAGGGTCTTGCCGACGGCTACTTCGTGCTGCCGTACACCATCCAGAACTACCTCGCCGACCAGGCTATCTGGCCGCACCTCTCTGTCGACCTCCCCGAGTTCGCAGAAGCTGAGAAGGGCGTTCAGGCAGAAATCGACCGCCTCATGGGCATCCAGGGCAAGCGCTCTGTAGACTCTATCCACAAGGAGCTCGGACACATCCTCTGGGAGCACGTAGGCATGGGCCGCACAAAGGAAGGTCTCGAGGAAGGCATCAAGCTCATCAAGAAGCTCCGCAACGAGTTCAACACCAACCTCTTCATCCCAGGCAAGAAGGAAGGTCTGAACGTAGAGCTCGACAAGGCTATCCACCTCCGCGACTTCATC
>ENA-OWPL01001541-OWPL01001541.1-human-gut-metagenome-genome-assembly--contig:-NODE-1541-length-13314-cov-46.530130_pt1 | contig 13314 bp, 9 predicted proteins | sample MGYA00248263_ERZ651844 | MGnify/ENA primary metagenome ERZ651844 (study PRJEB26924, sample SAMEA4378256) | human gut metagenome | biome: human gut; feature: human-associated habitat; material: faeces...
TAAAGTGGCACGCGAGCTGGGTTCAGAACGTCGTGAGACAGTTCGGTCTCTATCTATCGTGGGCGTTGGAAATTTGCGTGGCTCTGACACTAGTACGAGAGGACCGTGTTGGACTGACCTCTGGTTTACCGGTTGTGCCGCCAGGCGCACCGCCGGGTATCCATGTCGGGATCGGATAAGCGCTGAAAGCATCTAAGTGCGAAGCCGGCCACAAGATTAGATTTCCTTATGAGGGTCGTCAAAGACGATGACGTTGATAGGAGGTAGGTGTAAAGACAGTGATGTCAAAGCCGAGCCTTACTAATTGCCCGAAACTTGCAGTCACTCCTGCTACTTACGAGGCGTGCCTGCTCAAAGTTAGTACAGATTTTTAGTTAACGAGTTGACAAGTAGACGAGTTAACGAGTAAGTTACCAAAGTTAAGAAGTTACGAAAAGTGTAACACTCATCAAAGATGTAACACTTAATATTTAACACTTAATACTTAAGTGAAAGTGTTGTCCAACCGATATTCTGGTGGTTATAGCGTTGGGGATCACCTCTTCCCATTCCGAACAGAGAAGTTAAGCCCAACCGCGCCGATGGTACTGCACACCCGCGGGAGAGTAGGTCGCCGCCAACTTTTTTACAAGCCTCTTTCAACAGATTTGTTGAGAGAGGCTTTTTTGTGCGTTAGTTTTTTGGAGGTGCGTCCTTACCTGAAGATGATGCGTCCTCATCTGAACTGGGGGCATCGCGTCCTCACCTGGGGGCGACGCGTCCCCGCGTCGGTATTGTCAAGTTGGGGTTCGATCCCCCAACTTGGCAATGAGAAAATGTATTGTATTTGCTTGTCAAGGCATCGAGCCTTGTCAAGCAAATGCCGACGCGGGGACGCGTCGCCCCCAGGTGAGGACGCGATTCCCCCAGGTGAGGACGCGTTTCTTGCTCGCAATGAAAAAGATTAATGATGATTAATGTTCAAAAAAAAGGCTCGCGAAGCGAGCCTTATCTTTCTTATCTTATTTTGTTTATTTACGTTTCACAGGTTTCAGATACCCAATGATAGGGTAGTGGTCGGAGAAGGGGACGGTGTCGTCGACGCGTACAGCGAAGGGTTTGAAGTGAGAGGAGCAGAATATATTGTCAATGCGCACGTAGATAGCATCGCGATTGAATGAGCGGCCTATGCCGTTGGCTGTGGCGCGATAGCAGTCTGTAAGGCGTGAACATATTTTGTGATGAGCGTAGGAGATTGGAGTGTCGTTGAAGTCGCCCATGAGAATAAGAGGTGTGTCGTGGTGTTGGTCGACAAAGGTGGAGAGCGTATCGGCTTGTCGAGCGCGTACGGTGCCGCTTTGGGCTATTTTGCGTATGAGATCTAACTTGCCGTGTATGGTGTCAGCCTCTTCGGGCCGCTTCACGAGGGTGTGATATTTGTCACGCTCTTTTTGGGAGAGATGCATGGACTCTAAGTGGGCCGTGATGACGATGAGGGTGTCGCCCCGTCGAGGCCATTCTAAGTAGAAAGCAATCGCGCCATTGCCTTCAGAGTGGGTAATGACTTGACTCTTTATGACGGGCCACTTGGTGATGATGCCGATGCGATTGCCGCCTACAAAGTCGCATGAGAGTTTGTAGCCTGCGTGTGAGAAGATGCGGTCAATTCGTTTAATCTCCTCTTCGTTTTTAAATGTTATTTCTTGTAGGCAGGCGATGTCGGGCTTTTGGCTGGTGAGGTATTGTATCGTCTCGTAGTTGGTGCTATCGGGTGTCATGGCCCAATTGTTCCAGTTCATGATGTTGTACGATAGCACTTTAATGGCTCCTTTGGGGGCTGGTGAGGAGAGGTTGATGGGGGCGTAGTCGCGCAGCGAACCGCAGCAGGCTATGAGCCCCAAGACGCCTATCCACGTCAATCGGGGTTTGAAGAGTAAGCACAGTATGATGCACCCCACCACTGCTGCTACGCAGAAGGGGAAAGCAAGGCCTATCGGGGCAAAGTACTTGCCGTAGACTGAACTGTCAACGAATACCGTTGCAGCGCAGCCCCATAGCGCGAGTACGGCCAACCAACTTATAAAACGTAAGAATGAGGTCAAGGGGAGAGTTCTTTAATGTGCTAATGTGTTAATATGCTAATGTGCTTATAATGTGTTAATATGCTAATGTGTTAATATGCTAATGTGTTAATATGCTAATGTGTTAATGTGCTTATAATGCGTTAATGTTCAAGGTGCAGCCATTAGCACATTAGCATATTAGCACATTAGCACATTAGCACATTAGCACATTAGCATATTAGCATATTAACGCATTAGCACATTCTCACTATCGTCTACTAATGCGGAAGAGTTCTTTCTTCTCGTCGGGCGTGAGACTATCGTAGCCCGAGCGGTGAATTTTGTCGAGGATTTCGTCCATGCGAGCCTCTTCTTGTTTGGAACGCATATTGTATTCGTAGTCGCTTTCGCGTGTGGCGGTGTGGTGGGCGTTGCCTGTTTCATTCTTTTTGAAGATACGTTGTAGGCGTTGCCACCATGAGGAGTGTCGTTGCTGCTCGTTGGGCCATGTTTGCCAACCGCTGAACTGTTGGCGTTGTCGAGTCTGCTTACGCCAATATCGAAGTAAGAGCCAACCGAAGAGCATACCGCCGAGGTGGGCGAAGTGGGCCACGTTGTCGTTAGAGGTGTAGGCTGAGAATAGTTCGATGGCGGCATAACCTGCTACGAAGTATTTTGCTTTCATCGGAATGGGCGGAATGAGTAGCATGATGCGTTCGTTGGGGAAGAGGGCGCCAAAGGCTAATAATATGCCGTAGCAAGCGCCTGAGGCTCCGATAGTAGTCCAACTATTGAGGAATTGGCTCATGGGCATGAGTGCTCCTCTCCCCGTGTCTACCATTTCGTAGGCCGAGAGATTGTGGATAAAGTAGTCGGCCGTTTGCCACAATTCTTGGCACAGACCGGCTCCAATGCCGCAGACCATATAATATAATAGGTAGCGTTTGGCACCAAGCGTTGTCTCTATGATGCGCCCAAACATCCAGAGTGAGAACATGTTGAAGAAGAGGTGTGTCCAACTACCGTGCAGAAACATGTAGCTGATGAGTTGTAACACGTTGAATTGGCTGGCTAATACGAAGTGTAGTCCGAGCCAGTCGGTGACGTTGATGCCGCGCAGTTGTAACACTTGTTGCACTAAGAAGCAGATGATGTTGATAAGCAACAAGTTGCGCGTTATAGTAGGGATATTGTTCATTTTTTTTGTTGACGAGTTTTTTAGTTAACGAGTTGACGAGTTGACGAGTTAACGGGTAAGTTTGTTCATTAGTTTGATTGGGGTTGACAAGTTAACTTTAAAGTAACTTACTTGTCAACTTGTTAACTAAAAAGCTCGTCAACTTGTTAACAAAAGAATACTAAAGCGCTTCGTCTCCCCAAGCGTAATGCCATACGGTGGCTCCCATGTACTGTTCGGTGTTGAGCGTTACGCCTACGGGCATACGTGGTTCGGGTATGCCGCTTCCTAAGGCTTGTGGTGAAACTTCAACGAAGGCTTCGTCCCATAGTCCTTGGTCAATAAAGCTTTGGAGCGTTTGTTGTCCGCCTTCAACGAGTAGTGATTGAACGCCCATGCGGTAGAGTTCGGTCAAGGCCGTATTGATGTCGGCAAAGGCCAACCAGCCTGCGGGAAGTTCGCCTTCGGCTACGCGGCCTAAGACGACGCGTTGGGGACTGTTGCCCACCCAGTGACGCACGTTGAGTTGTGGGTGGTCAAGGCGTAGGGTGTTGTGTCCGACGAGTATAGCTTGGTGCAAAGCGCGTAGTTGGTGTACGCGAAGGACAGACCATGGGGTAGAGATAGGAGTTGCTCCCTCATGGCTCTCTTCGTCGCGCCAACGGTCGATAAATCCGTCGGCCGAACGGGCCCACTTTAGTGTGATGTATGGGCGGCGTTTGGTCTGTGCTGTGATGAAGCGATGGTTGAGGGCTTGACACTCCTTTTCGAGCACACCTACAGTCACTTCCACACCCGCCTCGCGCAAGATGTTGATGCCGCGTCCTTGTACTTTGGCAAAGGGATCGACGCAACCTACTACTACGCGCGGAATGCCTGTGTTTACAATGAGTCGTGCGCAAGGGGGCGTTTTGCCGTAGTGGGCACAGGGTTCAAGGCTTACGTAGAGCGTGCTATCTTTTAGCAATGCGCGGTCGGCTTGTCGTACGGAATTGATTGCGTTTACTTCAGCATGGCCTTTGCCGCATACGGCATGATAGCCTTCACCGATGATGCGTCCTTGGTGTACGATGACGGCCCCTACCATGGGGTTGGGGGCAGCGTGCATTGCACCGTAGCGGGCTAATTCTATGCACCGCTGCATATATTGTTCGTTTGTTGACAACATAATCTGTTATTTAATGTGCAAATGCTTAGTGAATGTGCAAATGTGAGAATGTGCAAATGTGCAAATGGTCGCTTTCTCTTGCTGACCCTTGCTGATTAGTCTAATAATGTGCAATTTTGTATGTTAAAATAGCATCTGTAAGGCATTTGCACATCTGCACATTCTCACATTTGCACATTAACCAAGCATTTGCACATTAATCAATAACATTGACTACCGATTTTATTTACCTTCGCACGCTGCTCACGCCTTTGTATGGTGAGCAAGAGGCGCGTGCTATGGCCTTTATCGTTTTGGAAGACGGTTTTGGCGTGAGCCGCACCGATATTTATGCCGACAAAGTTAGGCAATTTTCTGAAAGTGAACGACAAACGTTCTTGAATATGTGTGACCGACTTTCTGCGGGTGAACCCCTACAATACGTTATAGGTCACACGGCATTTTGTGGCCATCAGTTTGAGGTCACTCCTGACGTGCTGATACCTCGTCCTGAGACGGAGGAACTTGTCGCTTGGGCTGTGGAGACGGCGCAGGGCTTGTCGTCTGCCGCGTGTCCTCGTTTGCTCGATGCTGGTACGGGTTCGGGCTGCATTGCTATCAGTCTTCAGTTGGCCTTGCCCAAGGCAGAAGTGGAGGCTTGGGACATCTCGCAGGGTGCCCTTTGCGTGGCTGAACGCAATGCGCAGCGTCTTCATGCTCCTGTCTGCTTTAAGGAGTGTGACATCTTAACTGTTGATGCTTCTTCGGTTGCTCCTTTTGATCTTATCGTGAGTAATCCGCCTTACATCTGTCAGCGCGAGGCTGCTGACATGGACGACAACGTATTGCAACACGAACCTCATACGGCGCTCTTTGTGCCTAATGACGATCCTTTGCGTTTCTATCGGGCTTTGGCCGCTCATGCTCTCAAGCGATTGAATGAAGGTGGTGCGCTGCTGGTAGAAGTCAATCGTGCCTATGCAGAAGCTACTGCTGAACTTTTTGAGCGTATGGGGCTCACGAGGGTAGAACTTCGTCGCGACGATTTTGGCAATCAACGTATGTGTCGGGCGATTAAGGGGTAGAGAGAAGCGTAGTCGCGTCGGCTCATAAATAAAGCATAGCCAAGTTGGCAATAAGAAAAGTAAGGCTCTGTAACGAATCGTTACAGAGCCATTCATGTATTTGCTAGTCAAGGCATCGAGCCTTGACTAGCAAATGCCGACGCGGGGACGCGTCGCCCCCAGGTGAGGATCAGGTGAGGACGCGATGCCCCAACGATTATTAATGCGTGAGAAGGTTCCAAGCCTCGCGTACCCAGAGGACGAGAGAAGAACCGATGATGATGATGATCCAATCGACGAGGCTTAAACCTACTACGTTGAAGAACTGCTGAACACCGGGTATCTCGATCATGGCTACTTGACCTATGAGAATGATTGCACAGGTGGTGAGCAGTCCGTTACAACCTTTGAAGTGGAGGGCACTTCGTCCTGTCTTGAATGCTCGCGCATTGAAGAGGTAGAAGAAGTGGGTCATGACAAAGGTGGTAAAGAGAAGGGTGAGTTCGTAAGGTGTTACTTCGCTCTTCGCTCCAAGTTGGAGGTGGAGAAGGTCGGTGAGGCAATGCACGTCAGCATGTTGGAAGACGTAGAGCATTCCTATGAGTAGGAGGAAGAAGATAACACCTACGCTGACTATCTCGCGCAACATCTCGCCACCGAGAATAAAGTCGGTGCGACGACGAGGTTTGTCGAGCATCACGCTCTTTGAGGGTGGCAACGAGGCAAGAGCCATGGCTGCAAAGGTGTCCATGATAAGGTTGATCCACAACATCTGCGTAACGGTGAGCGGAGACTCTGTGCCCATAAAGGCTCCTATGAGAACGAGCAAGCAGGCCGTAACGTTGACGGTGAGTTGGAATAGGAGGAAACGCTGAATGTTTTGATAGAGCGAACGCCCCCACATAACGGCCTTACCAATGCTTGAGAAAGAGTTGTCGACAATGGTAATGTCGGAAGCTTCCTTGGCAACGCTCGTGCCGTCACCCATAGATAGACCGACGTGGGCAGCCTTGAGGGCAGGGGCATCGTTGGTGCCGTCGCCCGTAACGGCCACGACTTGTCCGAGACGCTGGAGGGTTTCGACCAAACGCTTCTTGTCCATAGGACGAGCACGCGAGATAATCTTGAGGTCGAGAATGCGCTCTTCGAGTTCTTGGTCAGAGAGTGCGGCGAACTCAGGGCCGGTGATGATGTTGCGATCAGTGTCGGTGGGTTGCCACAGTCCGATTTGTCGGCCAATCTCTTTGGCTGTGCCTGGAGTGTCGCCCGTTACGATCTTGATATTAATACCAGCATCTAAGCATTCCTTAACGGCTGCGGGTACATCTTGGCGCACGGGGTCGGCTATGGCAACAACGCCCATGAATTGTAGATGGGGGGCCACTACTTTGCCCTCACTGATAAGGGGAGCAGCGTCGTCGTCAACGATTTGGTAAGCAAAGCCGAGGGTACGCATGGCGCGGCTTTGGTAAGCTAAGAGTTGGGCATTGATCGTGTCGTTGGACACATTGCCTTCAACTGTGGCACAAAGAGAACGTACAATTTCGGGAGCGCCCTTTACGTATAATATACGTTTGCCAGGCATAAGGGCAGAACGCACGAGCGTAGCCATGTACTTACGTTCGGTGGTGAAGGGAAGTTCCTCAACTACTTGTACACCTTCGCGCAGCACAACATAATCCTCCCCTGCTGCATAGAGCCAAAGCAAGAGGGCACCCTCGGTGGGATTGCCCAGGACGGTGGGGTGAACAGGGTCGGCAAGGTCGAGTGCTGCGGTAGAGTTGACGGCAATGCCTTCCTTGATAAGGCGACTCTCATCGTTATCGGTGAGTTTGCCGTTGGGAATGGCGTAGAAGTTGACTTCGTCAATACGCATTTGGTTCTGCGTGAGTGTACCCGTCTTGTCGGTACAGATAACGGTGGTAGCGCCCATCGTCTCGCAAGCGTGCATTTTGCGCACGAGATTGTTGGTGCGGAGCATACGACGCATACTATAGGCCAAACTCAATGTGACGGCCATAGGAAGTCCTTCGGGTACGGATACCACGATGAGCGTCACGGCTATCATGAGCGTCTGTAGCACGTAGGCTACGAAAGTGGCTATCCCCGTATTGGTGGCAAATATCTCTGCACCTGAGATGTGTAGTGAATGGTTGACATCGAGTCCGTCGACGAAACACATGACAATACGTCCTACAACGATAAGGGCCGCGATAACGTAGCTGGCCTTGGTGATGAGTTTGCCTAAACCGTCAAGTTGTTCGTTGAGCGGTGTTTTAACAGAAGAGTCGATTTGTGCGGCTTCGAATACCTTTCCTTGTTCGGTGTGGTCGCCCACGGCGGTGATGCGACAGATGCCGTGTCCTTCCATTACCTTGGTGCCCTTCATCACGAGGTTTGAGGTGTAGGTAGCATTGGAGTCGAACTGAGCGGGGTCGGTAGTTTTCTGACACAAGGGTTCCCCCGTGAGGGTAGACTCGTCTACGCTGAGGTGGGTGGCTTCGAGCAGTTGCGCATCGGCTGGCACCTCTTGTCCTGTAGAAAGAATAACGATATCGCCTACAACGATGTCGCGTCGTGGCACTTGGGTGGTATTGCCCTCACGAACGACCTCTACTTGTTCATCGTCGTTGACTTGATTTAATAGGTTAAATTCCTTATCGGCTTGGAGTTCGAAGTAGAAGGCGAGTCCTGTGGCCAAGAAGATAGCAATAAAGATGCCCACGGGTTCGAAGAACACTTCTGCTCCCTCACCGAGTCCGAAACGCTCGTAGAACGAGATGCCAATACTGAGCACTCCGGCTATTAGTAAGATGATAATAAGAGGATCGGAGAATTTTTCGAGGAACTGTTTCCAAAGAGGTTCCTTTTCAGGTGGCGTAAGTACGTTAATGCCATGTTGTGCACGGCTTTGGTTGACTTCCGCAGCAGTAAGTCCCGTGTAGCGGTGTTTTTGTTGTGTCATATTTTTCTACAGATTGTTATATTTCGTGGGACAAATGTACGTTTAATTTTGGAATTAAACATTTAAGGAGAAGAGAAACGAGAACATCTACATAAAAATAAGGATAGATAAACTGCGATTTGTCGGCCTAATTGGGGGGCGCGTCCTCACCTGGGGGCGACGCGTCCCCGCGTCGGTATTGCCAACTTGGGGCTCGATGCCCCAAGCTGGCAATACTTAAATTAGTGATATTCATGTATTTGTTAGTCAAGGCATCGAGCCTTGACTAACAAATGCCGACGCGGGGACGCGTCGCCCCCAGGTGAGGACCCGCCCCCTCAATTAGGCAGACAAATTGCAGTTTATATTCATTTAATTCATTATAGAGGTAAATAAATGCTTACATTTGCATTTCGAACATAAACCACAACACGATATGAAACGTTTTTTACTTTTAGTGGCCAGTTTGTTTATGGGCGGCATGGGGTATACCACCTCACAACTCATGGCACAAACGACACAACAACTTACGCTTGAAGACATTGCGGGCGGGAAATATAACCCACAGTACGTTTATGGTGTCAATCCAATGAAAGACGGCGAGAGTTATACGCAACTCTCAAACGATAGCAAATGTATCGTACGTCGCTCGTTTAAAACGGGCAAGGAGTTGGAGGTAATATTTAATGCCGATGAGGCACGCGGTCCCATTAAGCTCAGCGCCATTGATGGCTACATCATGTCGCCCGATGAGCGTCGCATATTGCTCCGCACGCAGACGAAGCCCATTTATCGCCGTTCGTACACAGCCATATATTATATATATGATGTGCAGAACAAGAAGTTTGAAGCACTATCAGAAGGTGGGCCTCAGCAGATGCCTGTATTCTCACCCGACGGCAACATGATAGCCTTTGTGCGTGACAACAATCTGTTCCTTGTCAAATTGCTCTTTGGCAATGCTGAAAGCCAAGTAACCAAAGACGGTAAGTTTAACGAAGTTATCAATGGTCTGCCCGACTGGGTGAACGAAGAAGAGTTTACAACCAACCGCTCGTTCGACTTCTCATCAGACAGTCAGATGTTAGCTTGGATTCGTTACGACGAGAGCAAGGTGCCTATTTATAGCATTCAAGAGTTTAAAGGCGCTTACCCTACTCGCCAAGAATACGACGAATATCCTGGAGCTTATAATTACAAATACCCCGTAGCCGGTGCTAAGAATAGTGACGTAAGTGTGCTTACCTTTGACATTAAGAACCGCGTTACGCGCACACTCAAGTTGCCTCTCGATAGCGATGGCTACGTGCCACGCATTCACTTCACGTCCGACCCAACGAAGTTGGCCGTTGTTACGCTCAATCGCCACCAAGACCGCATGGACATCTACATGGCCAACCCTCGCAGCACGGAGTGTAAACTTGCTGTACGAGAGAAGGTAAACAAATACGTGCCTGAGTCAGCTTATGGTAGCCTCAAATTTTATGGCGACCACTTTGCCTTCATCAGCGACCGCTCTGGCTACAAACACCTTTATTGGTACAACTTAAATGGTAAGTTGGAGCGTCAAGTGACAAAAGGCAACTATGACGTGTCCGACTTTTACGGCTACGACGTAAAGACGGGACGCTTCTTCTACGCCTCACATGAGGAGAGTCCACTTCGCACAGCTGTTTACTACACTGACAAGAGCGGCAAAGAGCACAAACTCTCAACAGAAGTGGGCACAAACGCTGCCACGTTTAGCACTTCGATGAAGTACTTTATGAACATTTATTCATCGGCCACGCAACCTCCTGTGACGACACTACGCGATGCCGCATCGGGCAAGGCGCTTTCGACTATGGTCGACAACAAGGAGTTAAAGGAGAACCTCACTCCCCTACTCGGCCATAAGGAGTTCTTTACATTTAAGACCTCTGAGGGCGTTGAACTGAACGGCTGGATGATTAAGCCGCGCGACTTTGACGCGTCAAAGAAGTACCCGGTCATTATGTATCAATACTCAGGTCCAGGTTCGCAAGAAGTGCGCGACGCTTGGAGCATGGGCTTCTATCCTGGCGGCCAGTTTGAAAGCTACATGGCGCAGCAGGGCTTTATCTTTGCTTGCGTCGATGGTCGCGGCACAGGGGCTCGCGGTGCAGATTTTGAGAAGTGTACTTACCTCAACTTAGGCGATAAGGAGTCGAAAGACCAAGTTGAGACGGCACTTTATTTGGGTTCTCTGCCTTACGTTGATAAAAATCGCATTGCCATTTGGGGCTGGAGCTTTGGTGGCTTTAATACGCTGATGTCGATGAGCGAGGGCCGCCCTGTGTTCCGTGCTGGCGTAGCCGTTGCGGCTCCAAGTAATTGGAAGTATTACGACACGGTATATACCGAACGCTATATGCGTACACCGAAAGAGAACGCTGACGGTTATAACATCAACCCCATTCAACGTGCGCAGAACCTTCATGGTGACTTGCTCCTTATTCACGGAACAGCCGACGATAACGTTCACTTCCGCAACTTTACCGAGGTAAGTGAGGCTTATGTACAACAGGGCAAAATGTTCCGCCAACAGGTGTACACCAATCGCAATCATAGCATCTTTGGCGGCAACACGCGCTTGCACTTGTTCAAGACGATTAGCGACTTCTTCATTGAGAAGTTGAAGTAATCTTATACTCAAATTGCAGTTTAAAATAAAAACGCGAAGCACATAACTATAATGTTACGTGCTTCGCGTTTTTATTTTATTAACTCAAGTTTCGGATTTAGCAAGGGCGGGCTAAATCCGAAACTTCAGTTATTAATCTTCTAAAATTACAACTGTCATCTTATATATTGAACTGCTTACCTTGTCGACCATCGTCGTAGCCTTTGGCATAGCCTTCGCGATAGCCTTTGACGTATTGCTGCTTTTCGTTAGGCGATGAGAAGGAGTTGGTGTCATCGTAAGTAGCTCGTTCGGTATGGGCTGCGCCGTCGTCACAGCCTGCGGCATAACCGTCGTCATAGCCTGCTTCGTAAGGATTGCGCTTGTCTTTGCCCAAAAGGGTGTCGGGCAGTTGTGAAGTAATGACGGTGTCGGGCGTTGAAGGCAATACGTCGGGATCGACACTGGTGTCAGGCACAGCCACTTGAGATTGTGAGCTATCGGCCGAACCTGGAGCAGTGAGCTGGCGCTGTTCGCCCGACGATTGTTTCATATAAATGATGCCTATGACAATCAAGATGCAAAAGAGGACGATTGATATAATCTTCCAACGATTTTGTGATTGCGGTAACTTATTGTAGTTCATAGAGTGTTTATATAGAGAGATGTAAGAGTGTGTTCTTTAGAATATAACCTTTTATCGTCTTATCGTCCCATCAGCGGACGTTTGCGACTGGCATCCATACGCAGAAAAATGAAGAGCATCAGCGTGAAGCCCCATAACGACGAGCCGCCATAGCTAAAGAATGGCAGCGGGATGCCAATTACGGGAGTTACGCCCATTACCATACCGATGTTGATAAAAACGTGGAAGAGCAATATACTGGTGACGGAGTAACCATACACGCGGGCAAAGGTGCTAACCTGTCGCTCACTAAGGTATATTAAACGTAATATCATACATAGGAAGAGTAACAACACGCCTGCCGAACCAAGGAAGCCTTGCTCCTCGCCCACAGTGCAGAAGATAAAGTCGGTATCTTGTTCAGGAACGTACTTTAACTTCGTCTGCGTGCCGTTCATAAAACCTTTGCCTTCAAGTCCACCCGAACCGATAGCGATCTTGCTTTGGTTGACGTTATAACCTGCATCGCGATTGTCCTCATTCATGCCCAAAAGCACTTGAATGCGCACACGCTGGTGAGGTTCGAGCACTTTGTTGAGCGCGAAGTCTGCGGTGTAGAGGAAAGCGGTGCTGCCTAAGGTGAATACAGCAATGAGTAGACAGGTGTTGACACGCTGACCTAATGACTGCCAAGCCAGATAACCTGCCATAAAGATGCACAAGGCTAAGAGGACCCATGATATATCGAAGGGGATAATAAGCTCTGACACGATGAGTGACAACGCTATTGCAACAATGCCTATAAGCAGAAATTGTCGTGCTGCCTTGTTGTGCTTATCATAAACGCGCAACATGCCCATGGTGAATATCCAAATGAGTGTGAGCACTACAAACTCACCTATTGAAGCATAGGTGCCTGGAAGCTCTACTGTGCCAAAACGTATGCCGACTACAAAATAGATAACGGCTGCTACGGCTATAAACAATATGCAACCTGGCATTCCCTCACGATAGAACATCAAGAAAAAGGCCATGTAGACAAGAGCCGAACCCGTTTCGCGTTGCATGATAATCAACACAACAGGCAATAACACTAAGGCTGCGGCTTTAAAGAAGTTGTGCATCTTGTCGAGGGTGAAGCCGTATTGGTCGATCAACTTTGCCACTGCCAATGCGGTGGCGCATTTGGCAAACTCGGCTGGCTGTACGTTGCAAAAGCCTAAACTCACCCACGAACGCGAGCCTTTAATGTCTTTAGCTACGAAGGGGGTGACGAGCAATACCAACATCATGGCCCAATAAAAGAAGCCTGCCAAGGTGTCGTAATAGCGGTCGGACGTCATCATTATAACGAAAGCTAAGCCAAAGGCACAGCTTATCCAAACGATTTGTTTGCCCGTGCGCACTCCCCATTCAAAGAAGTTGGTATCACCCAACTCGTGGGTGGCGCCGCATATACTGAACCACCCACACACCAAGAGGGTGATGTAGAGTACGAGCACCACCCAATCGATATTAAAAAGCGGATATTGTTTGTTTTCGTTTAACATGTGGTAAATGTGCAAATATGCAAATGTGAGAATGTGCAAATGCTTGGTGAATGTGCAAATGTGCTAATATGCTAATGTGCTAATATGCTAATGTGCTAATATGCTAATGTGCTAATATGCTAAT
>ENA-OWPL01001543-OWPL01001543.1-human-gut-metagenome-genome-assembly--contig:-NODE-1543-length-13301-cov-2.968821_pt1 | contig 13301 bp, 10 predicted proteins | sample MGYA00248263_ERZ651844 | MGnify/ENA primary metagenome ERZ651844 (study PRJEB26924, sample SAMEA4378256) | human gut metagenome | biome: human gut; feature: human-associated habitat; material: faeces...
GTTTGCCACAGCGAGTCGCTGCCCATTTCATGCTGCACATCCATCACGTCCGGGGTGATAGCGATATCGAGAAAGGTTGCTGCCATAGCGCCTCCTGTTGTCTGGCGCCATCATGGACTGTACTGTGAAGAATGATAATACGGGTAAAGTGGCAATCATCTTTCCGCAAAACGGGAGAATAATGGATCGATTAAGCGCGATGGCGCTGCTGGTGAAAGTGACCGAGCTGGGGAGCATGTCGGCGGCAGCGCGGGCGCTGAATATGCCGTTGACCACCGTCAGCCGCCATATTGGCGAACTGGAGAGCGCGCTGGGCGTACGCCTGCTGGCGCGAACCACCCGCAAACTGACGCTCACCGACGCCGGGGTCGATTATGTTGCCGCCGCCCGGCGGATCCTTGAGGAGGTGGAAAACGCCGAACGCCAGGCGACGGGCGAATATCAGGAGCCAAAAGGCGAGCTGGTGATCTCCGCGCCAACGATGTTTGGACGCCAGCACGTTCTTCCGGTAATCAGTGAATTTATCGCCCGCTACCCGCTAATTCGCGTCCGTTTGCTGCTCAGCGATCGCAATGCCGACCTGGTGAGCGACCATGTCGATCTGGCGGTGCGGATTGGCGACCTGGCGGACAGCAGCATGGTGGCCACCCGCCTCGGCACCATGCGGATTGTGGCCCATCCGGCGCTGCTGGCGAAATACGGCGAGCCGCAGCGGCCGCGCGATCTGGCGGCGCTGCCGATCATCCGCATTGAATCGCCGATGCCCTATCGCGGCTGGCGCTTTCGCGCCGCTGAGCGCGAGGACCAGCTGATTAACCTGCCGCCGGTGCTATCCGTCACCACGCCGGAGAGCGCCGCCGATGCCGCGCGGCTGGGGGTGGGGGTGGCCCGCTTACTGCATTATCAGGCGCTGGATGGCCTGCGCCACGGGGAGCTCCGTCTGCTGCTGGAAAACGTCGAGCCGGATTCGGCGCCGGTCCATTTGCTGTATACCGCTCGGGATCTGGCGCCGCTTAAGCTGCGAAAATTTATCGATTTTGCCGCACCGGCGCTGCGTCAGGCACTGCTGCGCATCGCCGGGGCCGCTTAATGCGTCGCGGTCTTCAGCGGCGCCTCCTTTAACAGCCATGAGAGGACAAACGCCACCGCCATAATGCCGGCCGCCATCAGAAACGCCGCGTGGATCGCCGCGCCGAAGGCGTCGAGGTAGTCGAGGCGGATATCCGCGGGCAGGTGCTGGACCGCCACCGGATTCATTCCCGGCGGCAGCACCGCGCCTTCCGGCAGCAGTTGTTGCAGGTTGCTCTGCAGCACGTGCGTGAACACCGCGCCAAACAGCGCCACGCCGATGGAGCCGCCAATCGAGCGGAACAGGGTCACGCCGGAGGTGGCGACGCCGTACATCTGCGCCGGCATCGCATTCTGCACCGCCAGGACCAGCACCTGCATCACCAGCCCCAGACCCGCTCCCAGCACGCCGGTAAACAGGTACAGCTGCCACAGCGGCGAGTGAATGGTGATGCGGGTCAGCAGTACCATGCCGGTCACGCCGAGCAGGGTGCCGAGGATCGGAAACAGGCGATATTTACCGGTACGGCTGATAATCCGCCCGCTGATAATCGAGGTCAGCAGCAGGCCTCCCATCAGAGGGATCAGCTGCAGCCCGGCTTCGGTGGGCGTCGCCTCCTTCACCACCTGCAGATAGAGCGGCAGGAAGGTGACTGACCCGAACAGCGACATGCCGATGACGAAGCCGATCAGGCTGCACAGCAGGAAGCTGCGGTTGCGGAACAGCGCCAGCGGAATAATCGGCTCGGCGGCCATCCGTTCTTCGTAAATAAAGCCGATGATCCCCACGATGCCGAAGGCCAGAATGCACCACAGCTGCGGGTCATTCCACGCATGGACGCTGCCCCCTTCCGAGGTAAACAGGATGATGCACAGCAGCGCCATGCTGAGATAAATCGCCCCCAGCCAGTCAATCTGATGCTGGCTGCGTTTATTGCTGCTGTGGAATACCGCGCCGATCACCAGCAGCGCGAACAGGCCGAGCGGCAGGTTGATATAGAAGATCCAGCGCCAGGAGGCGTGCTGCACCAGAAAACCGCCGATCAGCGGGCCGATCACCGTCGCCAGGCCGAAAACGCCGCCGAACAGCCCCTGATAGCGGCCGCGGTTGGCGGGCGGGATGACGTCGGCGACCGCCGCCATGCTGATCACCATCAGGCCGCCGCCGCCGAGCCCCTGCAGGCCGCGCATCAGCACCAGCTGGGTCATATTCTGCGCCAGCCCGCAGAGCGCGGAGCCGACGAGAAACAGCCCAATCGCCACCTGCAGCACGATTTTGCGGCCGAACAGATCGCCAAATTTACCGTACAGCGGCACCGCGATGGTGGAGCTGAGGATATAGGCGGTGACCACCCAGGAAAGCTTGTCCAGCCCGCCCAGTTCGCCGACAATCGTCGGCAGCGCGGTGGAGACAATGGTCTGATCCAGCGCTGAAAGCAGCATCACCAGCAGCAATGCGCTGAACAGCAGGCGTATCGACTGCACCGGTGGGTTAGCGACTTGAGAAGTCATTACAACGCTCGCTTGAAATTAATTAAATGCATAATTAATATTTAGTGAAAGAATGAGTCGGGTCAAGAGATCGCCATATCATGACAGCACAAAAGGATCAGGATGCTCCCCGCCGCCCGGGTCGGCCGCGCGGTAAAAAACCGGGTACCGCCAACCGCGAACAGTTGATGGACATCGCCCTGACGCTGTTTGCCCGCGACGGGGCGGGCCGCGTATCGTTGAACGCCATCGCCAAAGAGGCCGGGGTGACGCCGGCGATGCTGCATTACTACTTCAGCTCGCGGGATGCGCTGGTGACTCAGCTGATTGAGGAGCGCTTTATGCCGCTGCGCAATCACATCAGCCGCATCTTTGTCGATCATCCACAGGACCCGGTGCTGGCGCTGACGATGATGGTCGAAACGCTGGGGCATATGGCGGAGAAAAACGCCTGGTTCGCGCCGCTGTGGATGCAGGAGATCATCGGCGAGATGCCGATTCTGCGCCAGCATATGGATGCCCGCTTCGGCGAGGAGCGTTTTCAGGTGATGCTGGGGACGGTGCGCCGCTGGCAGCTGGAGGGCAAGATTAACCCGGCGCTGTCGCCGGAGCTGCTGTTTACCACGGTGATTAGCCTGGTGCTGGTGCCGTTTTCGCGCATCCACAGCGATCCGCGTTTACAGGCGGTCAACCGTCAGACCATCGTCAGCCACGCGCTGGCGTTAATGGGCCACGGCGTTGGAGGTTAAGGCGTGGTTTTGACGCTTTTGTAGTCCGGATAAGACACCACGCGCCGCCATCCGGGATTTTCCCTGCTCGCACTGCGCTTAGCAGGGCTACCACTCCCGTGTTATGTCCGGGCAGATTGCGCTCCCGATATTTCTTCTGCGCTATGTCTCTTATGCCGCAGGGAGCGCACAGCACGAACCCCAGGACGGGTAAGGCGACAGCCGCCACCCGGCAAGAATACAGGTGCCGTGCCTGATATCCTGCCCGGCGGCGTTGCGCTTGCCGGTCCTGGGTGGGGCGAAACTACGGGAGGACTGTGTAGGCCGGATAAGGCCTTTATGCCGCCATCCGGCACAACCACAGGTACGGTACCTGACCGCCCGGGGATACCAGGATCGTTACAGCGCCTTCGACAAATAGTGGCGCTGCATGCCTGCGTGCGGGAAGTCGGGCAGCGACATCTGCAGCTGATAGCCTAATTTCTGATAAAACGGCAGCGCCTGGAAGCTAAAGGTATCCACCAGCAGATGGCTGCAGCCTTGCGCCTGCGCCTGCTGTTCCGCCTCCTGCATCAGCTCGCTCCCCAGCCCGCGCCCGCGCGTCGCCTCGCTAACCCACAGATACTCAATGCACAGCCAGTTGCCCTTGCGTTTGGCAATCAGCCCGCCCTGCATCACCCCTTGCGCATCACGCGAGTAAATCCCCAGATCGCCAAACTGCGCCGCATCGAGATACTGCTGATTATACTGCCGCAGACCGGCAAACAATTCTTGTTGATCGTCGGGATTAATGCTTTTTGTAATGATTAGTGTCATTAACTATCTCCAGTATCGCGCTGCCGAATGGTTATTTTCCCTCTCCACTTTCACAAAATATTCTTATTTTCTCCATGATTATTTGCCTTAATTTTTTGCGTTCTAAAAGTAAGCAAAAAAACCTTTCCATTATCGCGACGGATCGTATAATGGGGAAAAATGAGAATGATCATTCTCACCACAAAACCAGAGGAGATGCGCTTTTCACCTCCTGAAGACCGAAGAGGTTGGCTTCAGCGGAGACACAATAACAATCACGTTCAGGAACATCTGTGTTCCTTTTTTGTCATTTTCGCTCACCCGAAAATGCCTCAGCGCCCAACCTATTCCCTCGTTTTTAAATAAACGGGGCGGACGTCTTATATCTTGAGAAAATATAATGAAATACATCATAGCTCCCATCGCGACAGCATTATTTCTCCTTAGCGGATGCGATAATGCGCAGACATCTGCTCCGCAGCAACCCACGCCGGAAGTGGGCGTGGTCACCCTGCAAAGCCAGCCGGTGCCGGTAGTCAGCCAGCTCACCGGCCGCACCACCGCCTCGCTCAGCGCCGAAGTTCGCCCGCAGGTGGGCGGCATCATCCAGAAACGCCTGTTTACCGAAGGCGATATGGTGAAGGCCGGGCAGGCCCTTTACCAGATCGATCCCTCCAGCTATCGCGCGACCTGGAACGAAGCGGCGGCGGCGCTGAAACAGGCCCAGGCGCTGGTGGCCTCCGATTGCCAGAAGGCCCAGCGCTACGCGTCGCTGGTCAGGGATAACGGCGTTTCCCGCCAGGATGCTGACGACGCCGCCTCCACCTGCGCCCAGGACAAGGCCAGCGTGGAATCGAAGAAAGCGGCGCTGGAGAGCGCGCGCATTAACCTGAACTGGACCACCGTCACCGCGCCGATTGCCGGGCGCATCGGCATCTCGTCGGTTACGCCGGGGGCGCTGGTCTCCGCCGATCAGGATACCGCGCTGGCGACGATCCGCGGGCTCGACACCATGTATGTTGATCTGACGCGATCCAGCGTCGATCTCCTGCGTTTACGCAAGCAAAGCCTGGCCAGCAACAGCGACACCCTCAGCGTGACGTTAACCCTGGAAGATGGCAGTACCTATCCCGAAAAAGGGCGTCTGGCGCTCACCGAAGTCGCCGTCGATGAATCTACCGGCTCGGTGACCCTGCGCGCTATCTTCCCCAACCCGCAGCACGTCCTGCTGCCGGGGATGTTCGTCCGCGCGCGCATCGATGAAGGCATCATGAACGACGCGATCCTCGCCCCACAGCAGGGGATCACCCGCGATGCCAAAGGCGACGCCACGGCGCTGGTGGTCGATGCCGCCAACAAAGTTGAGCAGCGTACCGTGGAAACCGGCGACACCTACGGCGATAAATGGCTGGTGCTGAGCGGCCTGAAAGCGGGCGACAAGCTGATTGTCGAAGGCACCGGTAAAGTGGCCCCCGGACAGACAGTGAAGGCCGTCGCCGTCAACAATAACGGAGGCAACGCCTGATGTTCTCCCGTTTCTTCGTGCGTCGCCCGGTCTTTGCCTGGGTGATCGCCATTCTGATTATGCTCGCCGGGGTGCTGGCGATCCGCACCCTGCCGGTAGGCCAGTACCCGGACGTCGCCCCGCCGGCGGTGAAAATCTCCGCCACCTATACCGGGGCGTCCGCCGAAACCCTGGAGAACAGCGTCACCCAGGTGATCGAGCAGCAGCTCACCGGCCTCGACCATCTGCTCTACTTCAGCTCCACCAGCAGCTCCGACGGCTCGGTCAGCATCACCGTCACCTTTGAGCAGGGGACCGACCCGGACACCGCCCAGGTGCAGGTGCAAAACAAAGTCCAGCAGGCGGAATCGCGGCTGCCGAGCGAAGTCCAGCAGTCCGGCGTAACGGTGGAAAAATCGCAGAGCAGCTTTCTGCTGATCCTTGCGGTGTATGACAAAACCAACCGCGCCACCAGCTCCGATATCTCCGACTGGCTGGTCAGCAATATGCAGGACCCACTGGCGCGCGTGGAGGGCGTCGGCAGCCTGCAGGTATTCGGCGCCGAATACGCGATGCGCGTCTGGATGGACCCGACCAAACTCGCCTCCTACTCGCTGATGCCTTCCGACGTCCAGTCGGCGATTGAGGCGCAGAACGTGCAGGTTTCCGCCGGTAAAATCGGCGCGCTACCGTCGTCCAATGCCCAGCAATTAACCGCCACCGTGCGCGCGCAGTCCCGGCTGCAAACCCCTGACCAGTTCAAAGCGATCATCGTGAAAAGCCAGGCCGACGGCTCGGTAGTACGCCTGAGCGATGTCGCGCGGGTGGAGATGGGTAGCGAGGATTACACCGCCACCGCCAATCTGAACGGCCACCCGGCCGCCGGGATCGCGGTGATGATGGCCCCCGGCGCCAACGCGCTGGACACCGCGACGCTGGTGAAAAGCAAAATCGCCGAATTCCAGCGTCAGATGCCGAAGGGTTACGATATTGCCTATCCGAAGGACAGCACCGAGTTCATCAAAATCTCGGTCGAGGACGTGATTCAGACCCTGTTCGAAGCGATTATCCTCGTCGTCTGCGTGATGTATCTGTTCCTGCAGAACTTCCGCGCGACGCTCATTCCGGCGGTAGCGGTGCCGGTGGTGCTGCTTGGCACCTTCGGGGTGCTGGCCCTGTTCGGCTACTCGATTAACACCCTGACGCTGTTCGCCATGGTGCTGGCGATCGGCCTGCTGGTGGATGACGCCATTGTGGTGGTGGAGAACGTCGAGCGCATTATGCGCGACGAAGGGCTCCCCGCTCGCGAAGCCACCGAAAAATCGATGGGCGAAATCTCCGGCGCGCTGGTGGCGATTGCCCTGGTGCTGTCGGCGGTGTTCCTGCCGATGGCCTTCTTCGGCGGTTCGACCGGGGTCATCTATCGCCAGTTCTCGGTAACCATTATCTCGGCGATGATGCTGTCGGTGGTGGTAGCGCTGACCCTCACCCCGGCGCTGTGCGGCGCGCTGCTCAGCCACTCCAAACCGCACACCAAAGGGTTCTTCGGCGCCTTTAACCGCCTGTGGGGACGTACGGAGGCGGGCTACCAGCGCCGGGTGCTCGGCGGCCTGCGCCGGGGCGCAGTGATGATGGGCGCTTACGCGCTGATTTGCGGGGCGATGGCGCTGGCGATGTGGAAGCTGCCGGGCAGCTTCCTGCCGGTGGAGGACCAGGGGGAGATCATGGTCCAGTACACCCTGCCCGCCGGGGCCACCGCGGTGCGTACCGCCGAGGTGCGCCGCCAGGTCACCGACTGGTTCCTCACCAAAGAGAAAGCCAATACCGACGTCATTTTCACCGTCGACGGCTTCAGCTTTAGCGGCAGCGGGCAGAACGCCGGGATGGCCTTCGTGTCGCTGAAAAACTGGTCGCAGCGCAAAGGGGACGACAACACCGCCCAGGCCATCGCCCTGCGCGCCACCAAAGAGCTGGGGACGATCCGCGACGCCACCCTCTTCGCCATGACCCCGCCGTCGGTAGACGGTCTCGGGCAGAGCAACGGCTTCACCTTCGAACTGATGGCCAGCGGCGGTACCGACCGTGACAGCCTGATGAAGCTGCGCAGCCAGCTGCTGGCGGCGGCCAACCAGAGCAGCGAACTGCAGTCGGTGCGCGCTAACGATCTGCCGCAGATGCCGCAGCTGCAGGTGGATATCGATAACAACAAAGCCGTCTCGCTGGGGCTGTCGCTGAGCGACGTGACCGATACGCTCTCCAGCGCCTGGGGCGGTACCTACGTGAATGACTTTATCGATCGCGGCCGGGTGAAAAAGGTCTATATCCAGGGCGAAAGCGACGCGCGCGCGGTGCCGTCGGACCTCGGCAAATGGTTCGTTCGCGGCAACGATAACAGCATGACGCCGTTCTCCGCCTTCGCCACCACCCACTGGCAATACGGCCCGGAAAGCCTGGTGCGCTACAACGGCTCCGCCGCCTTTGAGATCCAGGGCGAAAACGCCGCCGGCTTCAGCTCCGGCGCGGCGATGGACAAGATGGAAAAGCTGGCCGACAGCCTGCCGGCGGGCTCCACCTGGGCGTGGAGCGGCATTTCGCTGCAGGAAAAGCTGGCCAGCGGCCAGGCGATGAGCCTGTACGCCATCTCGATTCTGGTGGTGTTCCTGTGCCTGGCGGCGCTGTATGAGAGCTGGTCGGTGCCGTTCTCGGTGATCATGGTCATCCCGCTCGGCCTGCTTGGCGCGGCGCTGGCGGCGACGCTGCGCGGCTTAAGCAACGACGTCTACTTCCAGGTGGCGCTGCTGACCACCATCGGCCTGTCGTCGAAAAACGCCATCCTGATCGTGGAGTTCGCTGAATCCGCCGTGGATGAGGGGTATTCGCTCTCCCGGGCGGCGATCCGTGCCGCGCAGACTCGCCTGCGCCCGATTGTCATGACCTCGCTGGCGTTTATCGCCGGGGTGCTGCCGCTGGCCATCGCCACCGGCGCCGGAGCCAACAGCCGCGTGGCGATCGGCACCGGGATTATCGGCGGCACCCTGACGGCCACCCTGCTGGCGGTGTTCTTCGTACCGCTGTTCTTCGTGCTGGTGAAACGTCTCTTCACCCGCCAACGTCCTTCTCAGGAGTAAGGTATGTTTCGTTTAAGTTTTATGTTTATCGCGCTCCTGACCGCGGGCTGCGTCTCGCTTGACCCGCATTATGATCGCCCGGCCGCGCCGGTGCCGGCCACCCTGCCCGGGGCGCACGGCGAATCGACGGCGGTGGTCGGCGACTGGCAGAAAGTGGTCAATGACGCGCGGCTGAAAAAAGTGGTCAGCATCGCGCTGAACAGCAACCGCGATGTGCAAAAGGCGCTGGCCGATATCGAGGCCGCGCGCGCCCAGTATGGCGAAACGCGGGCATCGCTGTTTCCCACCGTTGATGCCGAACTGAGCCACACCCGCAGCAAAACGGTGGCCAGCGGCCTGAGCTCCGCTTCACAGGCCGACGGCGCGGTCTCCAGCTTCGAACTGGACTTGTTCGGCAAGAACCAGAGCCTGTCGCGCGCGGCGCGCGAAACCTGGCTTGCCAGCGAATTCACCGCGCAGAATACCCGGCTGACGATGATTGCCGATTTGACCACCGCCTGGGTGACGCTGGCGACGGATAACAGCAATCTGGCGCTGGCGCAGCAGACCATGGACAGCGCGGCAAACTCGCGCAACATCGTCGCCCGCCAGATGGCGGTTGGCACCGCCTCCGCGGGTGATTTAAGCTCGGCGGAAAGCGTCTATCAGCAGGCGCGCGCCAGCGTCGCCAGCTATCGCACGCTGGTGGCGCAGGATAAAAACGCCATTAACCTGCTGGCGGGGGAAACCGTGCCGGAGAGCCTGCTGCCCGGCACTCTCGAGAGTCTCGGGGATAACAGCATCGCGCTGGTGCCGGCGGGCGTGTCGTCGTCGGTGCTGCTGCGTCGGCCGGACATTCAGGAAGCGGAGCACAATCTGAAGAGCGCCAATGCCGATATCGGCGCGGCGCGGGCGAACTTCTTCCCGTCGATTTCCCTGACCGCCAGCGCCGGGGTCGGCAGCGACTCGCTGTCGTCGCTATTCAGCCACGGGATGCAGGTGTGGTCGTTCGCCCCCTCCATCAGCCTGCCGCTGTTCACCGGCGGCAGCAACCTGGCGCAGCTGCGCTATGCGGAAGCGGAGAAAAAGGGGCTGATCGCCACCTACGAGAAATCGATTCAGAGCGCGTTTAAGGACGTTGCCGATGCGCTGGCGCGCCGGGAAACGCTGAGCGAAGAGCTTGATGCTCAGCGGCAGTATGTCGCCGCCGAGCAGACATCGCTGGATATCGCGATGAAGAGCTATCAGGCCGGGGTCGGCGATTATCTGTCGGTGCTCACCGCTCAGCGCACGCTGTGGTCGGCGAAAACGACGCTGCTGTCCCTGCAGCAGACCGACCTCAATAACCGGATCACCCTCTGGCAGTCGCTGGGCGGCGGCGCCAGTTAAACTTACCCGCCGGGCGACCGAGCCCGGCCTCTACAAGGAATCGTTATGGCACGTGTTTCCCTCTCCTGGGCGCTGATCCTCGGCCTGCTGTCGGGTATCGGCCCGCTGTGCACGGATTTTTATCTACCGGCGCTGCCGGAGATCACTCAGCAGCTGCAGGCCACCAGCACCCAGACCCAGCTGTCGTTGACCGCCGCGCTGATTGGTCTCGGCCTGGGTCAGCTGTTTTTCGGCCCGCTGAGCGACCGCATTGGCCGCCTGAAACCGCTGGCGCTGTCGCTGCTGCTGTTTATCTTCTCTTCGGCGATGTGCGCCCTGACCCGCGATATCAACATGCTGATTGTCTGGCGCTTTTTACAAGGCTTTGCCGGCGCCGGCGGCTCGGTGCTGTCGCGATCCATTGCCCGCGATAAATACCAGGGCACCCTGCTGACCCAGTTTTTCGCCCTGCTGATGACCGTGAACGGCATTGCGCCGGTGCTGTCCCCGGTGCTGGGCGGCTACGTCATCACCGCCTTCGACTGGCGAATTCTCTTCTGGACGATGGCCGCCATTGGCGGCGTGCTGCTGGTGATGAGCCTGGCGATCCTGCGGGAAACGCGCCCGGCCACAGCGGCGCATGCCAGCCGCCAACGGCCCGGCCAGCCGGTGCTGAAAAATCGCCGCTTTCTGCGCTTCTGCCTGATCCAGGCCTTTATGATGGCCGGGCTGTTCTCCTACATCGGCTCTTCTTCCTTCGTGATGCAGAGCGAATACGGCATGAGCGCCATGCAGTTCAGTCTGCTGTTCGGTCTGAACGGTATCGGGCTGATCATCGCCGCGATGATCTTTTCCCGTCTGGCGCGCCGCTTTAGCGCCGAAAGCCTGCTGCGAGGCGGCCTGACGCTGGCCGTGAGCTGTGCGGCGATCATGCTGCTGTTTGCCTGGCTGCATCTGCCGGTGCTGGCGCTGGTCGGCCTGTTCTTTACCGTGTCGCTGATGAGCGGCATCAGCACCGTCGCCGGCGCGGAGGCGATGAGCGCCGTCGACGCCGCGCAGTCCGGGACCGCGTCCGCGCTGATGGGCACCCTGATGTTTGTCTTCGGCGGCATCGCCGCGCCGCTGGCGGGTCTCGGCGGCGAAACAATGCTGAAAATGAGCCTCGCGATGGCCATCTGCTACCTGCTGGCGCTGCTGCTGGGCCTCAGCAAACCGCGCGACGCACGCTAATCTCCTGCTGCGGTAATAAAATATTCCAGATTTATTACCGCACTATTTCCCGCCATATCTACCATTCTCCTATTATTCTCCACGTACTAATCGTGATACTCTTCACAGGCAAGGAATAAATAATTCCTTATACTGCGCGCCACTGAGAATAACGAGGTTTCTATGAGTATCGACCTGAGCAAACTGCTGACCGAGCGACGTAACGCCAACAGCGCCAACATTGACACCCTCTCCACCCTCGAGATGCTGACGGTGATAAACCAGGAAGACCAGCAGGTAGCCCAGGCGATAACGCCCTATCTGCCGCAGATTGCCGAGGTGGTGGATAAGGTCGCGGCGGCGCTGCAGGCCGGTGGCCGCTTGATTTACATTGGCGCGGGTACCTCAGGGCGTCTGGGGATCCTCGATGCCAGCGAATGCCCACCGACCTTCGGCACCCGCCCGGAGCAGGTGGTGGGTATCATCGCCGGGGGACATAAAGCGATTCTCAGCGCCGTGGAAAACGTGGAAGACAACAAAGCGCAGGGGGCGATGGATCTGCAGAACCTGAACTTCAGCAACCGCGATGTGCTGGTGGGGCTGGCGGCCAGCGGACGCACGCCGTACGTCATTGGCGCCATGGAATACGCCCATAGTCAGAGTGCCTTTGTCGCCATCGTCAGCTGTAACCCGCATGGCGAAATGGCCCAGCTGGCGGACGTGGCGATCACCCCGGTGGTCGGCCCGGAGGTGGTCACTGGCTCTACCCGCCTGAAAGCCGGCACCGCGCAGAAGCTGGTGCTGAACATGATCTCCACCGGGGCGATGATCCGCGTCGGCAAGGTGTACAGCAACCTGATGGTCGACGTCGAAGCGACCAACGCCAAGCTGATTGAGCGCCAGGTCTCTATCGTGATGGAGGCCACCGACTGCGATCGCGCCACCGCCCAGAAGGCGCTGGAGGCCTGCGGCCGCCACTGTAAAACGGCGATCGTGATGGTGCTGGCGGACTTAAGCGCCGCAGAGGCGCAGTCGCTGCTGGCGAAAAACAACGGCTATATCCGCAAGGCGCTCAGCAACACCTGAGCGCCGACAGACAGGTAACGGGCAATGGCAAAAATAACGAAAGAGATGATAGCGCGGATCCTCGCCCACGTGGGCGGCGCCGCAAACGTCGCGCAGGCGGGCAACTGCATGACGCGCCTGCGCTTGACCCTGCGCGATGAAAGTCTGGCCGACAGCGCCGCCATCCGCCAGATTGACGGCGTGATGGGGGTGATCGTCAGCGACGAGCAGTTCCAGGTGGTGCTCGGCCCCGGCAAGGCGCAAACCGCCGCCGAAATGATGAACGGCCTGCTGGAGGCGGCGCCCGCCGCCGCGCCGACGCTGGCCGACGTCGCGGCGGAGAAAAAGCAGGCGCTGAAGGGCAGGCAGACCAGCGCGGTGCAGAAGTTTCTGGCCAAATTCGCCACCATCTTTACGCCGCTGATCCCCGGCTTTATCGCCGTCGGGCTGCTGCTGGGCTTCGCCACCCTGGCGGAACAGGTTTTCGTACTGGAGAACGCCCATCCGAACGCCAGCCTGGTGGCGCTGATTGGCTATATGAAGGTCTTCAGCAAAGGGATGTTCACCTTTCTGAGTATCCTGATTGGCTATAACGCGCAGAAGGCGTTCGGCGGCTCCGGCGTGAACGGCGCGATTATCGCCTCGCTGTTCGTGCTGGGCTACAACCCGGAGGCAACTAGCGGCTTCTACGCCGGCATTTCCACCTTCTTCGGCCATGGCATCGATCCGCGCGGCAATATCATCGGCGTACTGATCGCCGCTATCCTTGGCGCGTGGGTTGAACGCCAGGTGCGGCGGGTGATGCCGGGCAGGATGGTGTCATGCAGGGGAGCGGTGACAAGCTTGCCGTCAATAAGGAACATCATGTTCATTGCGCCGACTTCCTGAACGTACTTGAGATGCTCGCCGTCCAGCCACAGAACCTGGCTGTAGCCTTCCTTTTCGGCCTCTGCACCTGCAAGGATG
>ENA-OWPL01001551-OWPL01001551.1-human-gut-metagenome-genome-assembly--contig:-NODE-1551-length-13252-cov-2.884519_pt1 | contig 13252 bp, 11 predicted proteins | sample MGYA00248263_ERZ651844 | MGnify/ENA primary metagenome ERZ651844 (study PRJEB26924, sample SAMEA4378256) | human gut metagenome | biome: human gut; feature: human-associated habitat; material: faeces...
CGGAGATTACATTTTCCTGCCAGACGTAAGAAAGGCAGTCGAGACAAAGGCAGCAGAATTTGAAGCTTATGTTGTAAAAGACGGAAGTCTCACACCATTTGCTTTAAAAATGGGTGAATTAACAGATGATGAGAGAGAGATTATCTTGAAGGGATGCCTCATTAACTACAATCGACAGTAATTCTGAGTTGCCGCAGGCAAGGTAGACTGTGCTACAGAGGAAGTAGCGTTCGGATTACCAGAAGATTATGAGTAGAACCACTAAAAAATTGCCCCATTTTGTTCCGTTGTGCTAAATGGGGTAGATTTTTAAGTGGTTCTTTCTTGTGTTTTTGAGCAATCCGACTAAAAGCTTTTGTAGCGTCTCCCTTGCCTGTGGTAAATCAAAATTGTATACATATTAGTGCACTATTGACAAAAGGAAAGTATTTGGTATATCATAAAAAAGATTATTAACTTTTAAATGTAAGTTATCTAAAAATCAGAACAAAAGACAATTGACAACATTGAATGAGAGAAGAAGGAGTGGAGTAAGTATGAAGGTTTCAGGAAATGACCTGTTTGTAACGGCAATGAAAAAGGAAGGCGTGGATACGATTTTCGCATATCCAGGTGGCATGGTCGTCAATCTTCTAGACGCACTCCATGATTGTCACGGGATTGACCTCGTATTACCAAGACATGAGCAGGGGTTGATTCACGCAGCGGATGGTTATGCCAGAGCAACCGGCAAGGTTGGTGTATGTTTAGTAACCAGTGGACCGGGTGCTACGAACTTAGTAACAGGAATTGCTACAGCAAACTATGACAGTATTCCATTAGTATGTTTTACTGGCCAGGTTCCAGAGCATTTGATCGGTAATGATGCGTTTCAGGAAGTAGATATCATTGGAGTGACTAGAAATATTGCGAAGTTTGTTATCATGGTCCGTGATAGAGAGATGTTAGCACAGCGAATTAAGGAAGCATTTTACATTGCAAGATCAGGAAAGCCAGGACCGGTTCTTGTAGATTTACCAACAGACGTTATGGCAGAACTGGGTTCAACTTCTTATCCAACAGAAGTAAATATCCGTGGATATAAGCCGATTCACGGGGTACATATCGGACAGCTGAAGAAAGCTTATAAAATGCTTAAGTCTGCAAAAAAGCCTCTGATTCTTGCCGGCGGAGGTGTCAATATCAGCCATGCGGGAGAGAAGCTGAAGAAATTTATGGAAAAAGAAAATGTTCCGGTTGTCACAACAATCATGGGCAAAGGCGCAGTGCCGACCACCCATCCGCTGTATATCGGCAATTGTGGAATGCATGGAAAGTACGCAGCCAATATGGCAGTTATGGAATGTGATCTGCTCTTTTCCATCGGTACCCGTTTCAATGACCGGATTACCGGAGATTTAAATGAATTTGCACCGCATGCACAGATTGTACATATTGATGTGGATACGGCTTCCATCTCGCGTAATGTGGTTGTGGATGTGCCAGTGGTTGCAGATGCAGGTGTGGCGCTTGAAAAGCTGTTAGAGTGGGCAGAGAAAAAGGATACGGCAAAGTGGCAGGAACAGATTCACAGGTGGGAGAAAGAGAATCCGCTTGCCATGCGCAGGGATCGTGGGATCAGTCCACAGATGATCATGGAGCACATTAATGCACAGTTTCCACACAGTATTTATGTGACGGATGTCGGGCAGCATCAGATGTGGGCAACCCAGTATCTGGAACTGGACGAACAGAGTCAGCTCATCACATCCGGCGGACTGGGAACGATGGGATTCGGATTTCCGGCCGCAATCGGAGCAAAAATTGCAAATCCAAAGAAACCGGTCGTGTGTATCACGGGAGATGGCGGATTTCAGATGAATATTCAGGAGATGGCAACGGCGGTAACACAGGGTACCGGAATTACGATCTGTCTGCTGAACAATAATTATCTTGGTATGGTCCGCCAGATGCAGGAACTGTTTTATGGAAAGCGTTACAGTGCGACCTGTCTGCGCCGGCGCCCATCCTGTCCGGGTGGATGCAAGGGACCAAATGACCAGTGTCCGGAATATGTTCCGGATTTCGTGAAACTGGCAGAAAGCTATGGAGCATACGGAATCCGTGTAGAGAAGGAAGAAGACATTGATGCAGCGTTTGCGGAGGCAAAGAAGCATACGGATGCACCGACGATCATTGAATTTATGATTGCCACCGATGAACTGGTACTTCCGATGGTAAAGAGCGGAAATCCGATGAGTGAAATGATTTTAAAATAGGAGGAAAGCAATGTCTGAAATGAAAAAGCGCTGGATTGCATTGTATGTAGAAAATGATGTAGGTGTACTTGCGAAGGTTTCCGGACTGTTTTCCGGAAAATCCTACAATTTACAGTCACTGACGGTTGGTACGACGGAAGATGAGACGGTTTCCCGTATGACGATCAGTGTGGAGAGTGATGATATCACGTTTGAGCAGATCAAAAAGCAGTTAAATCGTATGGTTGAGGTAATCAAGGTGATCGACCTGACAAATGTTCCGCTTCGGTTAAAAGAGCTGATGTTTGTCAAGATTATGGAACTGAATGAGACACAGATGACGGAAGTGTTTCAGATTGCACAGGCCATGCGTGTGGATGTGGTGGATATCGGAATTGGCAGTGTTATGCTTGAGTGCAGAAGAACAGAGCAGAAACATGACGATCTGATTGCCATCTTAAAGAAAAAGTTTAAGCATATTTCCGTTGTGCGCGGAGGTTCGGTTGCTATCGAATCAATCAGCACAGAGTGCAGATAAAAATGCTGCCCGTAGTGGTCTTTGGCCACTGCGGACAGCGTTTTTAAATGATAGGACCGATAAGATTAACGGGCAGTTACTTCGACAATCTCTCCGACATACATCATATGCATATCGTGATCGCTGTACCATTTATCCATCAGTGTGGAATCGGTAAAACTGTCTTCGCTGACCGGTACGGCAGCCATCTTTTTGCATAAAAATACCAGATTGGCTTCATCCGGATAAGGAATGTCATGCCGGAATGCCTTTGTCAGTCCGGCAGCGGCGAATTTGTCTTCTTCTCCGCGGCCACTGTGACTGCCGCAGTAATTTAACGCATCGCGGTAGTCTTCATTCAGGAAAGACAAAGAGAACAGATCTCCGTTGTCTAAAAATTCTTTGGTATAGCGGGAATCACGGATAAAAATAAATACAACGTTTTTTCCCCAGAGGACGCCCACGCCTCCCCAGCTGACGGTCATAGTGTTGCATCTGGTTTTGTCTCCGGCGGAAACTAAAGCCCATTCTTTTCCTATTTTGGTAAATGGATTGAATTCCATCTTATCGATTGGATATGGTTGAAATGTGTGCATAACAAGCCTCCTGATTTATTTTATGTATCAACAGTATAACAGTGTAACCTTTTTTTTACAAGATGCATACTATGAATCAAATGCAGCTGTCTGGAACTGTTTGATGCCACTGCAAAGAAACGTGGCAGGTTTTCTGGCAGGAAGAGAGGGAGATCATGTATGGATCAGAATAGAGTGGAAAATCAGGTGGATGAGGGAACGCTTCAGATTCACCTGACAAATGCTTCAACAGGAATTCCGGTGAAAGGGGCAAAGATCAGTATATCTTATACGGGAGGTCCGCAGCAGGTGCTAGAGGAGGTGGATACCGACGATTCTGGAAACACTGAGAAGATTACGCTTGATGCTCCTCCACTGGAGTACTCCATGGAGCCGGGGGAAAACCAGCCGTATGCGGAATATACGATTAAGGTGCATGCCACAGGCTATCGGGACATTACGGTTTCGGCGATCAATATCCTGTCCGGGGAAGATGCAACGCAGGAAGTGGTGATGGAGGCGCAGGATGCACCGGGCAATCCGATTGATACGATCGTGATTGATGCACATACCCTGTATGGAGAATATCCACCGAAAATTCCGGAGAGTGAGATTAAGACGGTGGAAGAAACCGGAGAAATTGTCTTAAGCCGTGTAGTAATTCCGGAATATGTTGTGGTACATGACGGAGCACCGGGAGATTCCACAGCTGCGAATTATTATGTGCGCTATCGGGATTATATTAAAAATGTAGCTTCCAGTGAAATCTATGCGACCTGGCCGGATGCTGCGATCCGCGCCAATGTGCTGGCTATTATGTCATTTACTTTAAACCGGGTTTATACGGAATGGTACCGGGGCAAAGGGTATGTGTTTACCATCACATCTTCCACGGCATACGATCACAAATTTATTTATGGAAGGAATTTCTTCCAGAGTATTTCACGGGTGGTGGATGAAATGTTTGAAAATTATCTGTCCCGTCCAAATGTCCGTCAGCCAATTCTGACACAGTACTGTGACGGACAGAGAGTGACCTGTCCGGATTGGATGTCGCAGTGGGGAAGCAAATATCTGGGTGATCAGGGATATTCTGCCATTGATATTCTGCGCAGTTATTACGGAAATGATATGTATATTAATTCCGCGGACGGAATTTCCGGAATTCCGGCATCCTGGCCGGGATATGATCTGGGCGTGGGAGCAAGCGGACCAAAGGTACGTCAGCTGCAGGAACAGCTGGCAAGAATTTCGCGTGCTTATCCGGCGATACCGACGATTACGGCGGACGGAGTTTACGGATCAAGGACGAGGGAAGCGGTGGAAAAGTTTCAGTCGGTTTTCGGACTTCCGGTAACCGGTATTGTGGACTATCCGACCTGGTATAAAATTTCAGATATTTATGTTGCGGTTTCCCGTATCGCAGAACTTGTATAAAAGAGAGGAAAAATACGGATGAAAAATTATAAAATTACCGTGTCATATGATGGCACCAGATATAAAGGATGGCAGGTATTAAAAAGCACCGATGCAACCATACAGGGAAAGCTGCAGATGGTGCTTTCGGCGCTTGCCGGGCATCCGGTGGAAGTGATCGGTTCCGGAAGAACCGATGCCGGAGTTCATGCAATCGGGCAGGTGGCTAATTTCCATCTGGACGAACATTTTTCGGCAGAGGAAATTTTTGAAGATCTGAACCGGCACCTTCCGGAAGATATCGCAGTGACAAAAATAAAGGAGGTCGATGACCGGTTTCACAGCAGATATCAGGCTGTGGAAAAGACCTACCGTTACCGGATACGGACAAGTCCGGTGCCGAATGTATTTGAACGAAAATTTTTGTATCAGTATGGACAAACGCTTGATGTGGATAAAATGAAAAAAGCGGCACAGGCACTTGTGGGAACGCATGATTTTGCTTCTTTTTGCGGAAACCGCCATATGAAAAAATCAACGGTCCGTACCATTTTTTCCATTGATCTGGTGGAAAGAGACGGTGAGATTGAGATCCTGTATTGTGGCAATGGATTTTTACAGAACATGGTAAGGATTCTCACGGGAACATTGATTGAAGTGGGAAGAGGCGAACGGGCTCCGGAAAGTATGCCGGCACTTCTTAAGGCAAAGGAACGGAAGCAGGCGGGCTATACGGCACCGCCGCAGGGATTACGATTGGAGAAAGTGACATATGAGACAATGGATGGTCGCTGCTAAAAAAGCGGATTTTTATGTGATTGCAGAGAAATTTCATGTGGATCCGGTTGTGGCAAGGATTATCAGAAACCGCGAGGTAATCGGAGAAAAAAATATCCGGATTTATCTGGGTGGGAACCTTTCGGACCTGTCAGATCCTCATCAGATGAAAGATATGGACCGGCTGGTGGAGATTCTTGCACAAAAGATCCGGAAACAGGTGCATATCCGGATTATCGGCGATTATGATGTGGATGGTGTGACTTCCTCCCATCTGTTTCTGACGGCTTTGCGGCGTGTGGGAGCAAAAGTGGACGTGATTATTCCACACCGGATACAGGACGGATATGGGCTAAGCCTGCATTTATTACAACAGGCGAAAGAAGATGGTGTGGATACAATTCTGACCTGTGATAACGGTATTGCCGCTATCGATGAGATTGCGTGGGCAAAAGCACAGAAAATGACAGTACTTGTGACCGACCACCATGCAGTCCCGTTTGAAGAACATGAGGGCAGAAGAACAGAGAAAAAGAGTCTGGCAGATGCCGTGGTAAATCCGCATCAGCAGGACTGCGGGTATCCGTATAAAGAGCTGTGCGGCGCCGGTGTGGCATGGAATGTCATCCGTGTATTGTATGAAAATTATGATATGGACAAAAGAGAAGCGGAAGATCTGCTGGATTTTGTTGCTATGGCAACTGTCTGTGATGTCATGTCGCTCACCGGGGAAAACCGTATTCTGGTAAAAGAGGGATTAAAGAGAATCCGTCATACGAAAAACATCGGATTGCAGGCACTTATGCAGGCATGCAATGTACAGCCGGAGAATATCAGTGCATACCATTTTGGTTATGTCTTAGGACCATGTGTCAATGCAACCGGCAGACTTGACACGGCAAGGCATGCCCTTCGGCTGTTTGAGACCGGGCAGGAAACGGAGGCAGAAGAGATTGCCCGGGATCTGGTTGATCTGAATCAGGAACGCAAGGAGCTGACACTGCAGGGCGTGGAAATGGCAAAGAAACTCTGTGAGGAAGGTGGATATGAGAATGATCCGGTACTTGTTCTGTTTCTGCCGGATGTCCACGAAAGCATTGCAGGACTGATTGCCGGAAGAATCCGGGAAATGTATAACCGGCCGGTATTTGTGCTGACGCGGGGAGAAGAGGGAGTCAAAGGCAGCGGAAGATCGACTGAAAATTATTCCATGTATGAAAATATGTGTGGATGTGCGGAACTGTTTACAAAATTTGGCGGACATCCGATGGCGGCAGGGTTATCCCTTCCAGAAGAAAATGTGGAAAAATTCCGCAGAAAAATCAATGAAAACTGTCCGCTTACGGTGGAGGAAGTCTGCCCGGATATTCACATTGACATGGCCATGCCGGTGGGATATGCGAGTACGGAACTGGTCCATCAGTTTGCACTTTTGGAGCCGTTTGGAAAAGACAATCCATCTCCACTGTTTGCAGACCGGAATCTGTCCATCAGCCGCATGTGGTTGATAGGAAAGAACCGGAATGTTCTTCGGATGAGTGTTCTTTCGGAATACGGACAGCCGGTTCCGGTTATTTTCTTTGGGGATGTGGAGACGTTGTTTGCATATTTTACCGAAAAGTTTGGTCAGGAAGAGGTGGAGAATGCGCTGCATGGCAGAAAAAACCGGATTTTATTTTCTATGGTGTATACAGCAAAGATTGATTTTTATCAGGGAAATGAAAATCTGCAGCTTGAGATGAAATATTATCGCTGATTCCATTGAAAAAACGGGAAAGAAATTGTAAAATAAATGCAATGGAGGGCAAGTAATGTTCGGAAAAAAGAAACAAAAACAGGAAACACTGGTACGGATGAGAAACCTGGCACAGCTGGATGAAGGCTTTTTTGCCCATATGAAGGACGGAAAAGATATGTTTGATGCAACCGCAAGGGAAATCAGAGAAACATATCAGCAGCTGGGAGCCGGAATCACCCAGATACAGGAAAATATAAAAGAAGCATCACAAATGGCGGCAGACAACGGAGAAAAGGAGCAGGAGCTGACCGGACAGCTGGCGTCATATCAGGAGCAGGAAGTACAGTCATCGGAAAAAAGAGAGCAGATGCTGCAGAATTTTGCACAGATCGAACAGGAGATGGCACAGCTGGTGGAGGAAAACAAACATTTCACCACGCCATCCAAATTCCTGAACGAATTTCCGGTTGCACTCAAGGCGGAAAATGAAAAGACCCGAGAGGAACTGGAAAAGATGCAGGATTGCGGAAAGCAGATGGGAGTGCTTGCCCTCAATGCGGCGATTGAAGCCGGGCGTATGGGAGAGGGAGGAAAACAGTTTGTTACGGCGGCAGAAACGATCCGTGTATCTGCGGGAACGTATGATGAGCTGATTGATCAGGCACATAAGAGGCTGGCAGATTCGGATGAAAGAATTGCAGAGCTGGAAGAGCAGGTACACCGGATGGTTACATTGCTGAAAGAAAACAATGTGGCAATGACCAAACTGATGAAATCCTGTCAGGAGGCTGCGCGTCAGGCACAGGAATGGAATCGTTTAAAACCATGTCCAAATTTCAAAGAGATGGAAAACCAGATTGTTGTGCTTCGCAATGCAGATGAGGAAATTGCCAAATCCGAGGAACGCAACCGGATGCAGATGGAGGATTTTACAGAAGAAATGGAGAGTCAGAAGAAAAATTTTGATGAACTTCTTCAATCCATGGAAACCGTGTACCGGCATGCGGCAGAACGCAAAAAATAAAAGGAAAAAGAAAAAAGAAAAGGAGCTGACCAGAGAGGCCAGCTCTTTTATTATTCCACAGAAAAATTGTTATCGGTTTTGGATGAGGTGGCGGCAGCTTTAGCACGCGCCCAGTTGTGGCGGTAAACCACATGGTACATGACTGCGGCAAGAACAAATGCACAACATACATCAAAGAAAGAATGCTGCTTGATAAACATCGTTGCCAGAATGATGCTGACCGTCAGAATCAGTGTCAGGAGACAGACCAGCTTGTTTTTGCGCAGCTTTTTATTGTGTGTCACCGCAAGATAAATGCCGAGCGAATTATATACATGGATACTCGGAAACAGATTCGTCGGAGTATCACCGGCATATAGGCGTTCACAGAGCATGGTGCACAGATTGTGGTGTGTGAAATAGGTCGGACGCAGATACTGCCCGTTCGGGTATACCGTGGAGATGATTAAAAAGATTGTCATTCCGGTAAACAAAAACGCACACAATTTATAGTAATCTGTTTTATTATGTAATGCCATATAGGCGATGCCCCATCCGACAAAAGGAAACCAGAGCAGATAAGGGATGACAAAGTATTCACAAAACGGAATATAATCATCAATCGGTACATGGATGACATGAAAATGTGTCGTGACGGTTTTTTCTACATAGTTAAACCATGCCATGTACACGAAAAAATATAACAAAATCCATAAATGTTTATATTTTTCATAATATTTTCGGAACACAAACGTCCGCTTACTTTGGGTTTCCGGCAACATAAATACTCCTTTTATATTTGTGTGCAGATCTTTTTTCTTTTGTTCTGAAACTGATTATAGCACGGGGAAAAAAGCACGACAATATAAAACCCGCAATGTTCATAAAACTTTAAAAATTTGGCACATTGACAACCTCTTGTGCTTTTGTATAATACAATAGTGACGGAGGATAAGAATTTTGAAAAAAGCACGAATGAAAAGAAAACAGAGAAGAAAACTGATATGGATGGTGGCAGGACTGGCCGTTCTTTTGTATCTGGGACTGGCCGTTTATTTCCACAATCACTTTTTCCCGAAAACGACATTAAATGGAAGAAAAGCGGGAGGGTATACCGCGCAGAAAGTGATGGATGAGATTACGGAAGAAATCCATTCCTACCAGTTAAAGATAGCAACAAGAGACAAGCATACAGAAAAAATTTCCGGACAGGATATTTCGCTGGAACCACAGTGGGGAGACGAAATAACAGAGCTGGTACACGCACAGAATATGTTTGCATGGCCGGTAAAAATTTTCCAGAAACAGACATTGAAAAATACAACACTTGTCGACTATGACAAAGATAAGCTGCAGACACAGATCGATGCATTGGACTGTATGGATGCAGACAATCAGACGGCACCGGAGAATGCTTCGGTTTCTTCTTATGATAAGACGGAAGGATTTACCGTGGTTGGGTGCGTCATGGGAACGACCATTGATGCAGAGAAAATGTATCAGGCAGTGCAGGAGGCGGTGGAAGGATTAAAAGAGAACCTCTCTCTGGAAAAAGCCGGCGTTTATGAAGATCCGACGGTTTTAGATGATGATGAGAATCTGGTAAAAGCCGTAAAGAAAATGAACGGGTATGCAAAGACAAAGATTACATTTACCGTGGGAGATTCCAAAGAGGTACTCGATGCTTCCGTATTTGGTGACTGGTTCCGGTTAAATAAAAAGTTAAAACCGGTACTGGACCAGGAGTGTGTAAAAGCATACGTCAGTGATCTTGCAAAAAAATATAATACCTGTTACAGTGCCAAAACGTTAAAGACTTCTTACGGAAAGACGGTTACGATTCCGGAGAGCCATTATGGATGGAAGATTGATACGGAAAAGGAAATCGCCCAGATTACGAGTGAGATCAAAGCCGGGAAAGCAGTGGAAAGAGAACTGAATTATTCCATGACAGCCAATTCCCATGGAAAAAATGATTATGGCGATTCTTACGTTGAGATCAATCTGACGGCACAGCATATGTTCTTATATAAAGATGGAAAACTGGTGATTGATTCGGATTTTGTATCAGGAAATGTATCGAAAAATAATGCGACACCGACCGGTGCATATGGCGTGACATATACCGAGAAAAATGCAACGCTGCGCGGAGAAAACTATGAGACGCCGGTATCTTATTGGATGCCGTTCAACAAAAATATCGGTATGCATGATGCCTATTGGCGCAGCAAGTTCGGAGGAAGTATTTATAAATATGCAGGATCACATGGCTGCATCAATCTTCCGCCGGAAGTCGCAAAGGTAGTATTTGAAAATGTTAAGAAGAATTATCCGGTGCTGGTGTATGAACTTCCTGGAACGGAAAGTACCGATGCAACAGATAAGGGAGAAGCAAAAAAGGTCGTAAAACTGATTGACGCACTCGGAACCATTACAAAGGATTCCAAAGAAGCGGTGCAAAAGGCAAGAAATGCGTATGATAAACTGACTGCCAATGATAAGGTGTATGTCACAAATTATGATAAATTAAAGAAAGCAGAAGAAAAATTACAAAAATTGCAGAAAAATTCAAAGGAATAGGGGATACTTGACAAAATTGATAAAAAACTGCAAAATGTAACTGCGCAACCGTTTAACATGCAATGGATGCATAGGTGTGCAGTTAGGAGAAGAATATGAAAAAGGGAAATGTAATCACCATTTCGGATGTTGCGGAAGCACTTGGCGTTTCCAAAACGACAGTCAGCCGGGCAATATCCGGAAAGGGAAGAATCGGTGAGGCAACAAGGCAAAAAGTCTTGGCTTATATAGAGGAGCATGATTATAAACCGAATGTAATTGCAAGAGGACTTGCACAGTCAAAAACATTCAATCTCTGCGTGGTTATGCCGGAGGATTATGCACTGGTAGATCTTCCGTTTTTTCAGGAAGTCATTACAGGAATTCAGGAAATTGCAGGAATGAATGAGTACGACATTCTGTTGTGTATCTGTCAGGAAAATGATATTACAGGTCTTGAACGCGTCGTGAGAAACCGCAAGGTGGACGGGATTGTGCTGCTGCGGACCTTTTTAAAAGACCCGCAGATTGAACTGCTTTTAGAAAAAAAGATTCCGTTTGTTACAACCGGTAGTACTACCTACCGCAAAGTCAAACAGGTGGACAATGACCAGCAGAGCGCCTGCCGCGAACTGACATCTATTTTACTGATGCGCCAGATGAAGCATATCGCTCTGCTCGGAGGAAGTGAATCTTTCGTAGTCAACCAGAACCGGTATAAAGGATACCAGCAGGCATATCGGGAAGCGGGAAGAGAAGTGGAAGAAACGCTTGTTTACCGGAATTTGGAGAGCCGTGCCTTTATGGATCGTGCAGTGGAAGAAGTGCTGGAAAAAGGGGCGGATTGTATTGTCTGCATGGATGATGCCATCTGCATACAGGTACTTCGCAAGCTGCGGCAGGAACACATAAAAGTGCCGCAGGATATCCGTGTGGCATCGTTTTACAACAGTTCCGTGCTCGAGAACAATATACCATCGATCACTTCGTTGTCTTTCAATGCGAGAGAACTCGGAATGGAAGCCTGTAAGAATCTGCTGGCGCAGATTGAAGGGGAGACGGTACCGGATCGGACACTGTTGTCGTATGAAGTAGTACTTAAAGAATCCACAAAATAAAAATTCAAAGATTGGATGGCGCAAGTGCCAGAACGGTGTATGCAAATGTTAAAGCAGATCATAACGGAAATTGAAAACAGACAGAATATAACCCGTGATCAGCTGGCTCTGCTGCTGGAGACAACGGATACCGGGGTCATTGCATTTCTTCACGAGCGGGCACGTAAGACAGCAGATGCCATTTACGGAAAGCAGGTGTTTATCCGTGGATTGATTGAATTCACCAATTACTGTAAGAATGACTGTATTTACTGTGGCATTCGAAAGAGCAATCGCAAGGCAGAACGCTATCGCCTGACGGAGGAAGAAATTCTTTCCTGTTGTGCAAATGGGTATGAACTGGGATTTCGGACCTTTGTGCTGCAGGGCGGGGAAGATCCGTATTTTACGGACGATAAAATCTGTGCCCTGATACGGCAGATCAAGGCACAGTATCCCGATTGTGCGGTGACGCTTTCCATCGGGGAGAAAGAGCACGACAGCTACCAGGCATTTTTTGATGCCGGTGCGGACCGGTATCTGCTGCGTCATGAGACCGCGGACGAGGCGCATTATGGAAAACTGCATCCGGCAGAAATGTTCTGGAAACACCGCATGGACTGTCTGTGGGATTTAAAAGAAATCGGTTATCAGGTGGGATGTGGATTTATGGTCGGTTCGCCGGAGCAGACGGTGGATACGCTGTATGAAGATCTGCAGTTTATCCGGAAATTGCAGCCGCATATGGTAGGCATCGGTCCGTTTATTCCCCAGAAGGATACCCCGTTTGGCGAAAAAAAGGCAGGAACAATGGAAGATACGCTTCGGCTTTTATCCATTATCCGGCTGTTGCAGCCGCATGTGCTGCTGCCATCAACAACTGCACTGGGAACCATTCATCCGCTGGGCAGGGAAAAAGGAATTCAGGCAGGGGCAAATGTTGTGATGCCGAATCTTTCCCCGGTAGCAGTGCGGGAAAAATATAAATTATATGATAATAAAATCTGTACGGGGGATGAGGCGGCAGAGTGCCGGCACTGTATGGCGCGCCGCATGGAAAGTGTCGGATACAAAGTGGTCGTAAACCGTGGAGATTATCACTGATTCAGCAAAACGCACAAGAAGGAGAACGTATATGGGTGCAACATGGAATGAAACACCGTCTGCAAATCGTCTGCATATCGGTGTATTTGGAAAAACAAACAGCGGAAAATCTTCATTTATCAATGCTTTTACCGGGCAGGAGGTTTCCATCGTTGCAGATGTGGCGGGAACGACAACCGATCCGGTATACAAGGCAATGGAAATTTATCCGATGGGACCGTGCACGATT
>ENA-OWPL01001567-OWPL01001567.1-human-gut-metagenome-genome-assembly--contig:-NODE-1567-length-13101-cov-2.874828_pt1 | contig 13101 bp, 8 predicted proteins | sample MGYA00248263_ERZ651844 | MGnify/ENA primary metagenome ERZ651844 (study PRJEB26924, sample SAMEA4378256) | human gut metagenome | biome: human gut; feature: human-associated habitat; material: faeces...
CCCGCCGGAGCCGGCGGCCCAGTTATTCAGCTGTTCCTCCAGCGCGGCCAGCAGCGCCGAGCGCTTATTCTCGGGGCAGGCCTTCATCAGCTCCTCGTAGTTATCCACCATGAGGATGGCCATGAGGGGCTTGGTCAGCTCCAGGGTCTGGCGCATCTGCTCAGCCTCAGTGATGTCCATCCAGTAGGTGGTGGCCAGGGTGGGCTGGTCGCCGCCCTCCGGCTCCGGGCGGCTCAGGGCGCCGAAGACACGGTAGATACGGTCATTCCAGCGGAACTGCTCGGGATATTCACGCTTGCCGTCCAGCAGCCAGCGGTAGGTGAAGTCGGGGATCACGGCGTCTACCGCCGTTTCAAAGATCTTATCCTTCAGGCCGGTCAGGTCCGTGAACATATCGTTGCACCACAGGATCTCGCCGGTGGCTACATCGAACACCAGCATGGGCAGCGGCGCGTAGAGCATATTGCTGGACCGGGCGGTGTCCATACCGCCGGAGACACGGTCCATGTACTGGCGGACAGAGGCCTGGGCCATCTTGTTGCGGCGGCGGCCCACCAGAATGACCAGAAGGGCCACCAGACCCTCCGCCGCCGCCAGCAGCGGCTGGAAGGGCACCGTCACCGCCACAAAGGCGATGAGGCACAGGCTGTACAGCGTCATATTGGTACGAAATCCGCGTATGATCTTCTTGCTCAAGGGAACGCGCCTCCTTCCCGCCGGGGATACTACTCCATACTGAGAGTAGTTTATTATAGCACGAAAGCCGGGCGGGGACAATACGCTTTTCGGGAAATCAGCGGGGAATTTTCCCGGCGGGGCGGCGGGTGTCAAATACCATCAAATGCCGTCGGCAAGTTGGGGGTGTACAAATGGGAAAAACTGTGGTATACTTTGTGAAAAGTGCTGAATACGGCACGTATTTTTTGGTTGTTTCGCGGTGCGTGGATGCCGCGGTCAATATAGCAAACGAGGGCGTTCCCCTCTATATCGAGTGCTGACGACGGGCGACAGACTGTTCCCTCCCCCTGCGATGCAGGGCAGGCGGGCGGGGCAGAACGCCTTTGTTTCCGTGCGGTCATTTTTACCCGCCGCGACGCGCTCTATCTTATCTGAAAAGGAGCATTTATTCTTTTATGGCAGAAAAATTCAAGATCATTCCCCTTGGCGGTCTGAATGAGATCGGCAAGAACATGACCGTCTATGAGTACGGCGGCGACATCATCGTGGTGGACTGTGGCATGGCCTTCCCGGGCGACGATATGTACGGCATCGACTGCGTCATTCCCGACGTCAGCTATCTGGTGAAAAACCGCAGCCGGCTGCGGGGTCTGTTCATCACCCACGGGCATGAGGATCACATCGGGGCCATCCCTTATGTGCTCAAGCAGATCAATATACCCATCTACTGCACGCGGTTCACCGCGGGGCTGATCAAGCTGAAGCTGCAGGAGCATGGGCTGGCCAGCTCTACGAAGCTGATCACCGTGGAGCCGGGTCAGACGGTGCGGGCAGGCAAGTTCCAGGTGGAGTTCATCCACGTGAACCACTCCATCGCCGACTCGGTGGCCTTCGCCATCCACACGCGGATGGGCGCAGTCGTACACACCGGCGACTTCAAGATCGACTCCACGCCCATCGACGGGGAGGTCATCGACCTGGCGCGCTTCGGTGAGCTGGGCAAGCAGGGCGTGCTGGCGCTGCTGGCGGACTCCACTAATGTGGAGCGCCCGGGCTATACCATGAGTGAGCGCGCCGTGGGCGCCACGTTCAAGCGGCAGTTTACCGGGTGCGACAAGCGGATCATCGTGACCACCTTCGCCAGCAACGTGCACCGCATCCAGCAGGTGCTGGACGCTGCGGCGGCCTGCGGACGGAAGGTGGCCGTTACCGGCCGGAGCATGGAGAACATCATGAAGGTCTCCACGGAGCTGGGGTACATGAAGGTGCCCAAAAACACGCTGATGGACATCAACCGCATCAAGGGACTGCCCCTGAACCAGCAGGTCATCGTGACCACCGGCTCCCAGGGTGAGGAAATGAGCGCCCTGTACCGCATGGCGTTCTCCACCCACAAGCAGGTGGACATCGGCCCCGGCGACAAGGTCATCATCTCCGCCAGCGCCATACCCGGCAACGAAGTGACGGTGGGGCGGGTCATCAATGAGCTGTTCCGCAAGGGCGCGGACGTGGTGTATGACAAGGCGGATATGCTGCACGTGTCCGGCCACGCCTGTCAGGAGGAGCTGAAGATCATCCACGCGCTGACGAAGCCCAGGTTCTTTATCCCCCTGCACGGCGAGCAGCGGATGCTGCAGATCCACAAGCGTGTGGCCGAGAGCATGGGCATGGCTCCCACCAGCATCGTGGTGGCCGACAACGGCAGCGTCATCGAGTTGACCACCAAGCACATCAAGTGCGAGACCACCGTGCCCGCCGGCGAGGTATTCGTGGACGGCGGCGGCGTGGGCGAAGTGGGCGCCGTGGTGCTGAACGACCGGAAGCTGCTGGCGGAGGACGGCATGGTGGTCATCGTGCTGCCCATGTCCAGCCACGACCACCAGCTGCTGTGCCCGCCGGAGATCGTCACCCGCGGTTTCGTGTACGTGAAGGAGTCCGAGGAGCTGATGCAGGAGATGCGGAAGGTGGCCATGAAGGCCGTGGACGGCATGTCCGTCGTGAAGACGATCCTCGTCAAGAACAAGCTGGTCAACCTGATCGTCAAGCCCGCGAAGTAAGGCCATTGTGTCTGATTTTTCCGGTTTTTTCAGAAATATTGGAAAACACCTTGACAAAGGACACATAAGACCGTATAATGCTATCGTTAAAGTCATGTCTTATGACTCTTAAAGAGCACCCAGGATCGAGCCGGGTGTATCGGAGGGAGGGAAAATAAATGTCCGAAATTCACGTCAAGGAGGGCGAGTCCCTGGACAGCGCTCTGAAGCGTTTCAAGAGAAGCTGCCAGAAGGACGGCGTCATCGCTGAGGTCAAGAAGCGTGAGCATTACGTCAGCCCGAGTCTCAAGCGGAAGCAGAAGTCCGAAGCTGCTCGTAAGAACAAGCGTCGCGGCTATTGATTCCCGTTTTCTTGCATAGCCAGAGCCGCTGCTGATGCAGCGGCTCTACGATCGCGGACACCGCCACATCAGTTTTCTTGGCGTACCGCACAGCGACGTCACCACCGGCGAACGCCGCCATCTGGCCTACCTCGCCTTCTGTGAAAAGCATCGTCTGACGCCCACCGCCGCCCTGCCGGGGCTGGGCATGAAGCAGGGATATGACACCGTCGCCAGCGTGCTGACGGCTGAAACCAGCGCCCTGGTCTGCGCGACGGATACCCTCGCTCTCGGCGCCAGCAAGTACCTCCAGCAGCAGGGTCGCGATGCGCTGCAGCTCGCCAGCGTCGGCAGCACGCCGCTGATGAAGTTTCTCCACCCGGAAATCTTGACCGTCGATCCGGGCTATGCCGAGTCCGGACGCCGGGCCGCCCGGCAGTTGATCGAGCAGATCGCCGGCAGCGTCGATCCCCGCCAGATCGTGATTCCCGCCGCCCTCAATTAATCTCGCTCGGACGATTTATGTGATCGTCGCCGGGTTTCGGGAACGTTCCCATTTTGCAAATTAAGCGGAACGGTTAGGATGCCCTCAAGGTAAAAACGGCATCTCTCCCCTCTGTTTTTGAGGCTTCATCATGAGCAAAGTAAACCAGCAGGACATCGATAAACTGATCGAACTGGTGGGCGGGCGCGGTAACATCGCCACCGTCAGCCACTGTATTACCCGTTTGCGCTTTGTGCTGAACGACCCGGCCATCGCCAGACCAAAAGAAATTGAGCAGCTGCGCATGGTGAAGGGATGCTTCACTAACGCCGGCCAGTTCCAGGTGGTCATCGGCACCGAGGTGGGCGATTACTACAAGGCCCTGCTGGCGACCACCGGCCAGACCTCCGCCGACAAAGAGCAGGTCAAGCAGGCCGCGCGGCAAAATATGAAGTGGCATGAACAGTTAATCTCGCACTTCGCCGAGATCTTCTTTCCCCTGCTGCCGGCCCTGATCAGCGGCGGTCTGATCCTCGGTTTCCGCAACGTTATCGGCGACCTGCCCATGAGCAATGGCCAGACGCTGGCCCAGATGCACCCGTCGCTGAAAACCATCTATGACTTCCTGTGGCTGATTGGCGAGGCGATCTTCTTCTATCTGCCGGTGGGGATCTGCTGGTCAGCGGTGAAGAAGATGGGCGGCACGCCGATCCTCGGGATCGTCCTTGGCGTCACCCTCGTCTCCCCGCAGCTGATGAACGCCTATCTCCTCGGCCAGCAGGTGCCGGAGGTGTGGAACTTCGGCCTGTTTACCATTGCCAAAGTCGGCTACCAGGCGCAGGTGATCCCGGCCCTGCTGGCTGGCCTGGCCTTAGGCTTTATCGAGACGCGCCTCAAGCGCATTGTGCCTGACTACCTCTACCTGGTGATTGTCCCGGTCTGCTCGCTGATCCTCGCGGTGTTCCTCGCGCACGCCATTATCGGTCCGTTCGGCCGCCTGATCGGCGACGGCGTGGCCTTCGCGGTACGCCATCTGTTAACCGGCAGCTTCGCGCCGATCGGCGCCGCGCTGTTCGGCTTCCTCTACGCGCCGCTGGTGATTACCGGTGTCCACCAGACCACCCTCGCTATCGATATGCAGATGATCCAGAGCATGGGCGGTACCCCGGTGTGGCCGCTGATTGCGCTGTCGAATATTGCCCAGGCGTCGGCGGTGGTCGGCATCATCATCGCCAGCCGCAAGCAGAATGAACGTGAAATCTCGGTACCGGCGGCGATCTCCGCCTATCTCGGGGTCACCGAGCCAGCGATGTACGGTATCAACCTGAAATACCGCTTCCCGATGCTGTGCGCAATGATTGGCTCTGGCCTCGCCGGCCTGCTGTGCGGCCTGAACGGCGTGCTGGCGAACGGCATCGGCGTCGGCGGCCTGCCGGGGATCCTCTCCATCCAGCCTACCTACTGGCAGGTATACGCCATGGCGATGGCTATCGCGGTGGTGGTGCCAATTATCCTCACCAGCGTGGTGTATCAGCGCAAGTACCGTCAGGGCACCTTGCAGATTGTCTAACTTCTTCTTTCGGGGCGCCTTTGGCGCCCCTCGTTGCAGCAGGAAAGTACTATGAATCATCTCCCCCACTGGTGGCAAAACGGCGTTATTTATCAAATCTATCCGAAGAGTTTTCAGGATACCACCGGCAGCGGTACCGGCGACCTGCGCGGCGTCACCTCCCGCCTCGACTATCTGCAAAAGCTTGGGGTCGACGCCATCTGGCTGACGCCGTTCTACGTCTCACCGCAGGTAGATAACGGCTACGACGTGGCGAACTACACCGCCATCGATCCCTCCTACGGCACGATGGCCGACTTTGACGCCCTGGTGGCGGAGGCGAAGGCCCGCGGCATCCGTATCGTGCTGGATATGGTGCTGAACCACACGTCGACCGAACATGAATGGTTCCGTCAGTCGCTGAATAAGGAGAGCCCCTACCGTCAGTTCTATATCTGGCGCGATGGCGAACCGGACGCCCTGCCGAACAACTGGCGCTCTAAATTTGGCGGTAACGCCTGGCAGTGGCACGCCGACAGCGGGCAGTATTATCTGCACCTGTTCGCCATTGAGCAGGCCGATCTCAACTGGGAGAATCCGGCGGTGCGCGCCGAGCTGAAAAAGGTCTGCGAATTCTGGGCTGACCGCGGCGTCGACGGTCTGCGCCTCGACGTGGTCAACCTGATCTCAAAAGACCAGACCTTTCCCTGCGATCTGGACGGAGATGGCCGCCGCTTCTATACCGACGGCCCGCGGGTGCATGAGTTCCTGCAGGAGATGAGCCGCGATGTCTTCACCCCGCGTAACCTGATGACCGTCGGCGAGATGTCCTCCACCTCGCTGGAGCACTGCCAGCAGTACGCCGCGCTGGACGGCCGCGAGCTGTCGATGACCTTTAACTTCCACCACTTAAAGGTCGATTATCCCGGCGGAGAGAAATGGACCCTCGCCCGCCCGGACTATGTGGCGCTGAAGGCGCTGTTCCGCCACTGGCAGCAGGGAATGCACAATCGGGCGTGGAACGCGCTGTTCTGGTGTAACCACGATCAGCCGCGCATCGTGTCGCGCTTTGGCGACGAAGGCGAGTACCGGGTGACGGCGGCGAAGATGCTGGCGATGGTGCTGCACGGCATGCAGGGCACGCCCTATATCTACCAGGGCGAAGAGATCGGCATGACCAATCCGCACTTCAGCAGCATCAGCGATTACCGTGACGTCGAAAGCCACAATATGTTTATCGAACGTGCGGCGCAGGGGCAAAGCCCGGACGAACTGCTGGCGATCCTCGCCAGCAAGTCGCGCGACAACAGCCGCACGCCGATGCCGTGGCACGCCGGCGAGAACGGTGGCTTCAGCGACGCTGAGCCGTGGATCGGCCTTGGCGATAATTACCAGGAGATCAACGTCGAGGCGGCGCTGGCGGACCCCGATTCGGTGTTTTATACCTATCAGCAGCTGATTACGCTGCGTAAAACCCTGCCGCTACTGACCTGGGGTGATTACGAGGATCTGCTGCCGGAGCATCCGTCGCTGTGGTGCTATCGTCGTCAGTGGCAGGGGCAAACGCTGGTAGTCGCCGCTAACCTGAGCCGCGAGCTGCAGGCCTGGCAGCCCGCTGAGGCCCCGGGCGAGTGGAAGATGATCATCAGCAACTATGCCGAGACCACCCCGCGCCCGACCGGGCTGACGCTGCGGCCGTTCGAAGCGATATGGTGGCTGCAGGGATAACGCTTTTCCCCGGTGGCGCAACGCTCACCGGGGCTACGATTTGTCAGGCTGGAAGTTATGCGCGGTCGGCATCAGCAATCGCAGCGCTCGCTTGTGGTTGCGCCGAGGCGTGCTCTTCTTTTGCCTTTAGCCGATCCCAGGCGCGGAAGAACGGATAGTAGACCACCAGCGAAATCGCTAAATTCACCACCTGCAGCACCGTGCCGGAGATATGCCCTCCGGTCGCCAGATAGCCGCTGATGAAGATCGGCGTGGTGAACGGCAGCGCGATTCCGGCGGGCGGCGCCACCAGCCCGGTCGCCATCGCGGTATAGGACACGATCACCAGCAGCACCGGCGTTAAAATAAACGGCAGGAAAAAGTACGGGTTCATCACCAGCGGGATGCCAAACACCATCGGCTCGCTGATGTTAAACAATGCCCCGGGCGCGGCAATTTTCCCCAGCTGCTTCATCTGCTGGCTACGGCTACGCAGCAACATAAAAATCACCAGCCCCAGCAGCGCGCCGGTACCTCCGGGGGCAATCCACAGATCGTAAAACTGCTGAGTAATGATATGCGGAATCGGCTGACCGTTCTGGAAGGCCGTCAGGTTCTCGGACATATTCGACAGCCATACCGGCTGGATAAACACCAGTACGATCGCGTCACCGTGCAGGCCCAGGGTCCACAAAATACCAATCAAAATGACTGAAATAATCATGCCCGGCAGCGTACCGCCGACGTGGTGCATCGGAATACCAATCAGGGTGGCGATCATACTGTTGATGTCGCCGAACGGCGAGGCCTCGACCGCCAGGCGCAGCGCCAGCACCACCGCCAGCACGCAGAAGCCGGGGATCAGGGCGAGGAATGATTTCGCCACTGCCGGCGGCACGCCGTCCGGCATGCGGATAACGAGATTGCGGCTGGCGACCAAACGATAAATCTCCGTCGACAGCAGCGAAATGACAATGGCGACAAACAGCCCCTGGCTGCCGACCATGCTCACCGGGATCACCCCTTTAATCACCTCCGCCGCGCCGTGTACCGGCGTAAACAGCGTGTTCTGCGGGATCGTCATCATGAAGGCCACCAGCGACATCGCTCCAGCGCTCAGCGGATCGAGAGTGCGATACTTCTCCGCCAGCCGGTAGGCGATGCCGAAGCTGGAAATCAGCGCCATGATGTCGTAGGTCGCTTTCACCGGGTACAACATTTTATCGCGCCAGACCTCGCCAAACAGGCTGCTCATCATATCGGCATAGCCGGGGATCGGCAGGTAGGCGAAAATCAGGAAGAATGAGCCAATCAACATAAACGGCATATTGAGAATGATGCCGTCGCGCACCGACAGGACGTGCTTTTGCCCGGCGATTCTCAGCGCCGCCGGCATGACGTAACGTTCAATCCAGCTTGTATTCGACATGGTGTGCTCCCGAGGGGAAATAGCGGTCAGTTAAATTGCGTCAGCCATTGACGGTTGATGGTTAATACTTCATCCAGCAGCGCCTGGGCATCGGTGACGTTACCGACCAGCGGGTTGGTCACCAGCGCCAGCAGTGCGCTTTCGCGGCAGCCGTGTACCGCGGCTTCAATCGTCAACCGCTCGAAGGCTTTCACCTGCTGGGTCAGGCCGTTCATCGCCGGCGGCAGCGGGCCGAACGCCAGCGGCCGCGCCCCTTGCGCATCAATAATGCTGTTGGTTTCCACCACCGCATCATCATCCAGGCCATGAATCGCGCCGTTGTTGCGGGTATTCACCACCATCTCCGCGCCCAGGTTGTTGTAGATCGCGTTGATAAGCTCGACGGCCACCTCCGAGTAGTAGGCGCCGCCGCGAAAGCTCAGTTGCTCCGGTTTTTCTTCCAGCTGCGGGTCGGCGTACAGCGCAAACAGCTCCTGCTCGACTTTCATCACCTGTTCGGCGCGGGTGCCCTTGGTTTTCGCCGCGGCGATCTCTTCCGCCAGCATCGCCGGCGTCAGCCAAAAATAGCGATGATAGGGGCACGGAATCGCCTTCAGCGCGCGCAGGAATTCCGCTGGCCACGGCAGCTCTTTAATGTTGTTCATCGACAGCGCCTTACCGTCGCACAGCATGTCGATCACCTTGCCGGTGACATCCTCGCGCCCCTGTAGCACCTTATGCACCCAAACCATATGGTTGAGCCCGGCAAAGCGCAGTTTTACTTCGGACTCCTGGGTGCCCAGCATCCCGACGATCATGTGCTGCATGTTGATCGGCACGTTGCACAGGCCGATGATCTTCGCCTTGCTGTAGCGGCTGACCGCCTCGGTGACGATCCCCGCCGGATTAGTAAAGTTGAGAATGAACGCTTCCGGCGCCAGCTGTTCCACTTTGCGCGCCACCTCAAGGATCACCGGGATCGTCCGCAGCGCCTTGGCAAAACCGCCGACGCCGGTGGTCTCCTGGCCCAGCAGGTGGTACTTGAGACCCAGCCGCTCATCGGCGGCGCGCGCCGCCAGCTGTCCGACACGCAGCTGGGTCAGCACAAAGCTGGCGCCGCGGATGGCCTCATCGAGCGTAAAGTGGACGCTGACCGCCACCAGCTCCAGCCCTTTATGTTTCAGCATCCGCCGGGTCAGCGCGGCGATGATCTCCACCTTTTCCCGGCCGGATTCGACATCTACCAGCGCCAGCTCTGTAACCGGAAGCTGCTCGTAACGAACGATAATCCCTTCAATAAGCTCCGGCGTGTAGCTGCTGCCGCCGCCGATAACGGCAATTTTCAGTGCTTGCATAGTGTCCTCTTTTCGGATTTTCGGCATACAGAGCGCCGCGCGCGATCGCCAGGACCGCACGTGATGATGATGAAAAACGGGATGAGAAAATTAGTGTTCGAGCAGGGCTAGCGCTTTATCCAACACCGCAGCGCCGCGCATCATGCCGTAGTCAGCCATATCGATCACCGCCACCGCCTTGCCCTGCGGCGCGGCCAGCGCGGTTAGCCGTCCGGCTTCATATTTAACCTGCGGCCCGAGCAGGATGACGTCGGCGTGTGGCAATTCGCGTTCAAATTCCGCCACCGCCACCGCATAGATTTCCAGCGCCAGCGCACGCTGCTGGGCTTCTGCTTTCATTTTGTTCACCAGCATGCTGGTCGACATGCCTGCGGCACAACAGAGTACGATTCGTGGCATTGCGCTTCCCCTTTACGTGTTATCGCTTCAGCCCTCAGGGCCTGGACGACTATATTGTTAATATTGTGTGATAGTGAAGGCTATATGAAAATAATTTTCACCGATGTGATCGAGGCTCAATTTTTGCGCATTTTTATCGCCAGGGTGTCACCCTTTACTGCTCTGACCATAGGAAATATGCGGCGTGAGTGCTATAAAGAGAGACAGTCGATAATTGAAAAATATTTTCAAATGCGGGTTTTGCCAAAGGGAACATGAGGATGGATATCGTAGGTCAGCTGCAGGAAGGAATGCGCCGCTTTAGTGCCCAGGAGTCGCGCGTCGCCACCTTTATTCTACAAAATCTAAGCTTTACCGCCAGCGCCTCTATTGACGAGCTGGCAGCCAGCGCGGGGGTCAGCCCTGCCACCATTACCCGCTTCGCCCGCTCGGTGGGCTGCGATGATATTCGTGATCTGCGTAAACAGCTGGCGCAGGCCAGCGAACGGCGCGCCAGCTGGCTTACGCCGGACAGCGCCGCCCTGCCCGTCGCCTGGCGCGACAAACTTAACAGCCTTGGCGTTACCCTAACTCGTCAGCTCGGCCATACCGCAGAAGCGGCGGTGGAAAAGTGTAAATCGCGCCTGCTGAGCGCCCGTGCGGTACACTGCTTCGCCCTTGGCGCCCAGGACGTGACGCTGGCCGCGCTGCTCCAGCATCAGCTACTGCCCTCCGGCATCGCGATTAATCTCTGTCAGGATGCGGCGCTGATGCGGCTGACCGCCAGCACCCTCAATGACGATCATCTGCTGCTGGTGCTGGCCACTGCCGAGGCCAACCCTGTGTTGCAAAGCGCCACCTTGCAGGCGCGTACGCAGGGAGTGACCATTATTGCTCTGACGCCGGAACAGCACGCCCTTGGCGATATGGCCAGCGCCATCCTGCCGCTGCCCGCTGACCCGCAGCAGGCTCGCTATGCCCTGCTACTGCTGGTCGATCTGCTTAACGATACGTTGATTGCCTGAATATTTGCCCGTTTCATGCGTGAACGGGCTCGATTTTTGCTTATATTTTAAGCGCCTAAATTTACATTTATCGCCAGCGCCCATCATCCGTACTCTCACCTTTTTACCTTGTTCTGGGTCAATAAAATCGCAAACATCTTTGATGCAAATCACTACATATAGAACTTAAAATGCGCCTCGGCCCAACATGTTGTATTAATCGTCTATTATGTCACCATATCTTGTCGATGTCTGGCGGTGATGAGATGTGGATAAAACGGGCCGGATCCGAAGGTAAACAGCACGAGCCGTAGCGTGCAGCGCCTTCGGGATAACCTCCGCCTCTGTGGATAACCTGTTCTATATATGGAGTGATCATGACACCGCATGTGATGAAACGTGATGGCTGTAAAGTGCCGTTCAACTCAGAGCGCATTCAGGAAGCAATTCTGCGTGCAGCTAAAGCAGCGGGAGTCGATGACGCAGACTATTGCGCCACCGTCGCAGAAGTCGTTAGCCAACAAATGCAGGGCCGCGCCCAGGTCGACATCAACGAGATCCAGACCGCGGTGGAAAACCAGCTGATGTCCGGCCCCTATAAGCAGCTGGCGCGCGCCTACATTGAGTATCGCCATGACCGCGATAGCCAGCGAGAGAAGCGCGGCCGTCTCAATCAGGAGATCCGCGGCCTCGTCGAGCAGACCAACTCCGCGCTGCTCAACGAAAACGCCAACAAGGACAGTAAAGTCATCCCGACCCAACGCGACCTGCTGGCCGGGATCGTCGCCAAGCACTACGCCCGGCAGCACCTGCTGCCCCACGATGTGGTGATGGCCCACGAGCGCGGCATGATCCACTATCATGACCTCGATTACTCGCCCTTCTTCCCGATGTTCAACTGCATGCTGATCGACCTGAAAGGCATGCTGACCCAGGGCTTTAAGATGGGCAACGCGGAGATCGAGCCGCCGAGGTCTATCTCTACCGCCACCGCGGTGACGGCGCAGATCATCGCCCAGGTCGCCAGCCATATTTACGGCGGCACCACCATCAACCGCATCGATGAAGTGCTGGCGCCGTTCGTCAGCGAAAGCTTCAAAAAGCATCGCAAAATCGCCGAAGAGTGGCAGATCCCGGATGCCGAAGGCTATGCCCGCGCCCGTACCGAAAAAGAGTGCTACGATGCCTTCCAGTCGCTGGAGTATGAGGTTAACACACTGCATACCGCCAACGGCCAGACGCCGTTCGTCACCTTCGGATTCGGCCTTGGCACCAGCTGGGAATCGCGGCTGATCCAGCAGTCGATTCTGCGCAACCGCATTGCCGGCCTCGGTAAAAATCGCAAAACCGCGGTGTTCCCGAAACTGGTGTTCGCGATCCGCGACGGCCTGAACCATAAGTTCGGTGACCCGAACTACGACATCAAACAGCTGGCGCTGGAGTGCGCCAGCAAGCGCATGTACCCGGATATCCTCAACTACGATCAGGTGGTGAAAGTCACCGGGTCGTTTAAAACGCCGATGGGCTGCCGCAGCTTCCTCGGGGTATGGGAAAACGAGAACGGCGAGCAGGTGCATGATGGACGCAATAACCTCGGCGTGATCAGTCTCAACCTGCCGCGCATCGCCCTGGAAGCGAAAGGCGATGAAGCCGCCTTCTGGGCGCTGCTGGACGAGCGCCTGCAGCTGGCGCGCAAAGCGCTGATGACCCGTATCGCCCGCCTGGAAGGAGTGAAGGCTCGCGTGGCGCCGATCCTGTATATGGAAGGCGCCTGCGGCGTGCGGCTGAAAGCCGACGACGACGTCTCCGAGATCTTCAAAAACGGCCGAGCGTCCATTTCTCTGGGCTATATCGGTATCCATGAAACCATCAATGCGCTGTACGGCAACCAGCATATGTACGACAGCGAGGCGCTGCGTGAGAAAGGCGTAGCCATCGTCCAGCGCCTGCGCGACGCCGTCGATTTGTGGAAGGAAGAAACCGGCTACGGCTTTAGCCTGTACAGCACGCCGAGCGAAAACCTGTGCGATCGCTTCTGCCGTCTCGACACCGCCGAGTTTGGCGTGGTGGAAGGGGTAACCGACAAAGGTTACTACACCAACAGCTTCCACCTCGACGTGGAGAAGAAGGTCAACCCGTACGATAAGATCGATTTCGAAGC
>ENA-OWPL01001569-OWPL01001569.1-human-gut-metagenome-genome-assembly--contig:-NODE-1569-length-13091-cov-68.905032_pt1 | contig 13091 bp, 12 predicted proteins | sample MGYA00248263_ERZ651844 | MGnify/ENA primary metagenome ERZ651844 (study PRJEB26924, sample SAMEA4378256) | human gut metagenome | biome: human gut; feature: human-associated habitat; material: faeces...
CTGAATGTCGTGGGTTCGAGTCCCACCTTCCACCCAAGATAAACCCTGCAAGATTTATTTCTTGCAGGGTTTCTTGTTTATTACCGCCCCTTCTTTCAGGAGGGCAACTCCGGTTCATCACCCTTTCCGTCTTCTCTTCACCGAACCCTTCGCCTTGGGGTAAACCTCATGAAAGGCGCGCACCATCAGAGGATAGATCACAACAGGACAGCTGATGTGAAGATACCGGCTCATGAAACCTATCAGGAAATCTCTGCTCTCAAGAGCGCTCTCATAGGGCGAAGGCAGAAGGGTATACCCCTCCAGCCCCGCCTGATGGCAAACATCATAGATAAACTGGTCGGTAGCCTCATCCGGCAACCACTCCTGCAGTATCCTTCGCGGACAGAACATCACATGCCGCTCGCGAAACAGTCTTCTTGTGCGCCGCAGCAACCGCCACAGCCGCACATAAGTATCATAATCATTCCGTATTTCCATACCCTTTTCATTATTAAAGATTCCTTAATGACCTTAATGACCAATGACCTTAATGACCACCCGCAGGAAGATTCTGAACCTTCTGAAAATGGTTAGGCACACTGCCCAATACGATAAGCCCCTGGTTGCGCCAGTTTTTCAACATCATGCGCACACTGTTGCGGCTCACATTCGCCCCCTTCACAGCCATACACTGCTGAATCGCCTGCTCCATACTGAACTCATCGGCAAGCCGCGCAAAGATACTGTCGTTCTTGCCCACGCGGTTTCTCGGTCCTATCTGATAATTCTTCGACTCATAAGCCCCCTCTATCCGCTCGCGGAAATAGTAGAGATCATTGTCTATGAGATAATCGGCTATGAGGTCGAAGGTCTGCAGCATGTCGTCATTCTGCAGCTTCTCCAGCGTGGTAATCCAGAGCTTCGGCGTAAGCTTCAGCCGCTTCTCGGCACCCGAAAGTCCGAAACGCCCAATCAGCGATTCAGCTACCTTGCAGAGCCAGAGTGCACAGGTGATGCGCTGCGCATTCACGCAGCCGCGCAGACGCTGGCGAGCCAGCACCCTGTCGTCGTTCTTCATCGCTTCCATACGGATTCGCTCCAGCCATTCCCTGCCCCGGTTCTCCAGCTTGTGCAGCACCACCGTGCCCTGCATCATCGGCAGCAGATGAGCCACCTGATGAATGTGCTCCTCCTGCGTGTCGGTCAGGTGAGAAGGTTTCAGAGCCAGCGGCGCAAACGTGTTGTCGGGCGTGCGGGCGATGGAGATGCGCGAGAGCAGACCGTCGGTATAATTGGTAATCACGCGGTAGAGTGCATCCTGCGTGCCGCACATCGTCACATTCCAGAGTAGTTTCTTGATGTGCACACGGGTAGCATCTGCGCTCTTCGCCTCGCGGTCGTAGCGGCTCTCGTCATAAGCCTGGCGCAGCATCACACTGAAATCGCTCATCGCCGACTTCCACTTCATCGCCACCGTATCTGCCTCGGGTGTAAAACTGAAGCTGTGTTTCTCCTCAGCATTTCCCAGTCGTTCGGCTATGTTGGCAAGCGTATTGTTCAGCGGCAGCATTCTTACCGGCAGTTTCGGCTGTTCGGGCGCCTTTCCGCTCTTCATGCGTCTGGTTTTCTGCGCCCATTCCTCCTCCTGCTGGGTGTAGATGTCGGTCTGCGCCTGCAGTTCGTACATCCAGGCACCGATTATCGGGTCTAGCTGTCCCTTTCCCGAACCGAATTCGCCGCAGATGTAGGAGATGAGATTCAGTCCCCTCGCATTGCCGTGCACATCCAGTTTCACGCCCGTAGCCAGTGCCCCGAGTGCTGGAGCTATGCCGATGAGGGTAGCCATACAGAGCGGAGTTCCGGCAGCAGCCACACTGTCGCTCACGCCCATCGGCAGTTTCGGCAGTCGGTTAAAATGCCAGAGTTCATCCTGTTGCATGGCCTCGTCCAGCGCATCAGCCACCTGCACGCCTTCCTGCGCATCTCCGCATCCCGTCTTGAGATATTCCTGTCTCAGCGCATTGAGCACATCTTTCAGTCTTTTCGGCATCTGCGTTCGTCTTTCAGCCAGAGCCGAGTCAATGCATTTCATCTTCTGTTCTTCCGGAAACCCGTCGTAGCACGGAATCACCCTATCCATGAGTTTCCTGTCGAATCCGCATATATGCCTCAGGTTCACCGCGAGTTCAAAAGTCAGCACATCTCTGTTAGAGGTCACCGGCGTTTTCCCGTCGTTATACATCCCCCACCATTTCTCAATAATCACCTCATACGGTATCCCCAAGTAATTCTCTCCAGAAGAAGAGGAAGAAGAGGATGATGAAGAGGAAGAAGAAGAAGAGGAAGAGGAAGAAGAGGAAGAGCCAGCAGAAGCAGAGCCAGCAGATGAGGAGCATGTCCCCCGTTGGGCCCCCGTTCCAGGCGATTCCATCGCCTGTCCCCCCAGCTTCTCCGTTCCCCCCACCTTGAAGTGCTTATTGCTCCCGTGGGCTCCTTCTGGCAGTTCTTCTCTTCCGTTTTTCTCCCTGTCTTCCAGCGTTCTGGCCTCCTCGGCAACGCTGTCCACATCAGCGCCCGGGCTCACCCCATACTGGTCATTAAAGAGTTCAGGCGAGAGGAAGAGCAGTTCATCCTTATCAGCAGTACTTGAGAAGTAAACCCGGTTGATATCATGCGCATTGGTATCCAGTTCGCAGTCGAGGGCTTTAGCGATGCGCACCTGGTTTTCGAGAATCGTCTTTCCCTTTTCTCTTTTAAAAACAGCATGTCCGCCCTGGCTCGCGCTTCTTTCCAGCATCAGCAGTCCCAGCCTTTCAGCCAGCGTCGCTCCTTCTCCAGCCGCTCCCTTAATCTCCGAGCCAGCGGTCCCCCGCCTAGCCCCCGTTCCCTGCGATTCCATCGCAGGTCCCCTCTTCTCCATCAGCATTTTAGCTATGCGTTCAAACTCCCCCGCATCATCCACATCAAATCCGAAAGCCTGGCTAGGCAGCCGGCACCCCTTCACAACCCCATCCGGGTAATACCCCGAATAGTTAAACTGGATAAGCCTCCGTTTAGCAGCCTGGTTACCCATTCTAGCCTGCCTTAGGTTAGCCTGTTGCGAAGAAGTATTTCTGAGCCGGCGATACGACTCCTCAGTGAGAACAGGGAGGGCCACCTTGCGCCCTCCCCTAACAGAAATCAAATAAACACTCATATTCCAATCAAAAAATAAAACAGTTAATAAAGATTCAGTAAGTACATCTAGGGCCCTATCCCAGCATCAGATAATCCATGATAGCCTGCACCGCCTCGCGACTCTCCTTGCGCATCGCCTTAGGAATATTGATGCCCTCATTCTTAAAAACCTTCAGAAAAATCTGTATCGCCCCGTCCTTCGTCTCCGAAGCACGGCCGTGGGCAAACTTCCTGATCAGCTTACTCTGCGAGCGCGGATACCCCTTCACCGTAAAATCAACCGTTCCGTCGCTCATCTGCTGCACGATGCCCAGCGTACGGAAACTGGAAACCTGATTAGGTTTCGGATCATCAGGCGAAAACATAAAATACTTGCGGTTGTCGAAGAAAGCCATGCCCTCAATCTGCACATGCTCACCCCCATTCATCACCATTCCAACATTCTGATTCAAATTAAAATTCTTTTCCATATTAGTTTTTTCTTTTTTAATTCAAGTTTTGCAAGTGAGGGAATTGACAGAAGTTAAAGAAGTTATCACTCCCTCTAACTTCCCCTCATACGAAAATTCAGGTAGTTAATACATCAGTTCAGCTTAACGATTTCCTGCACCGAGATGTCCTGAAACACCTGCCCATTATGCTCGCGGGTCTGAAAGCGCAGGCGAACCGCCACCACATCCCCAGCCTGGAAACGGCATTCTGCCGCATTGCCCCAAAGTTGGGCAGCAAACTGGTTTTCAAACTTGCCGCCAAGTTCCTGCAACAGGATGTTGCATTTCTTAATCTGGCCGCCCTCAGCCTTCTGGCTCTGTACAGCGAAGGCCTCGCCCTGCTGCACCACTTTCATCAATTCTGTATTCATCATTTATAAATATTAAAATGTTAAAAAAAATCAATAGTTACACAATCGTAATAAACACCAGGTCGTCAGGTCCCTGAAACCCCTTCAGCATCATTTCCAGCTTAAAGAGCACAGCTCTCGAGTTCTCCAGTCTTCCCACCTTCGTGTTATTCCCCACCAGGATGCAGCCCTGCGTATCCTTCACCGAATTTCCGGAATGGATGCGGATGCCGTCGAAGAGGGGCACATCCATCAGCTGAAACAGCCTCTTGCCGAATTTAGGCGAGTAGGTAAACCTCATCAGGTATCTCCCTTCCGGAATCGCTGTCATCCCCTTCACCTTCAGTCTCTTATCCCATTTTCCCCCATTCAGCAGGTTGCGTCGCGGCGGTTCCAGCGTATCACAGAAGGGCTGTAGCCCTCCGTCGCCCTTCAGCCCTTCATCGCCCGTCTGGCTTCCGTCACCCTTCAGCCCTTTATCAGCCTCCAAGTCCCCCGTCTGGCTCCCGTTCCCTGCGATTCCATCGCAGGTCCCTTCTTCTTCCCTTTCCCCCAGGCAGTAAAGGCGCCCGATGGTATACCCTTTCTTTTTAGCGAAGCGAACCAGCTTCAGCTCCATGATTTTCGTTTTCTTTTTCATCATTTATTCATTTTAAAAAGTTATTACTCCAACCAGCGTCATTTCTTCCGAATCCTTTTCAGGAACCAGCCTCATTACTTCTGATTTCCGGTTGCAAAGGTAGGGCAAAAAAACGAAAGGCTTCGTAGACCGCCCTCACGAGTCTACGAAGCCTATACTTCTCAAAACAAAGCTAACTATCTGATAATCACCTCATAAAAAAATCAAAAAAACAAGAAAAAACTTTCATGGAGTCTACAAAGCCCCCATCAACATCCCCCTGTAATTCCGAAACAAACAACATCCATCAGATACGGGATGCGCTTACAACGCCTAATTTTTATCTTGATAGATTTCCGCCATTTTCTGTCTCATATCCTTAAAGATCTGCAATTGGCGCTCACGGGTCGTCGTATCGTTAAGAGCGCGACTCAAATCCTTATTGTAATTAGACAAATCCAGATTCACCGCCCGTCCAAACGCCAGGAAAGCCTCCTTCTTGGTGCAGCGACCCCCTTCCTTATCCGTAAAAAGCCCCAATTCATAAAGCACATTAACCACACGAATGAAATCAATTTTCTTTCCCCGAACAGGCGAAAGATAAACAGAAGAACCAGCCCCCTTCTCCTCCCCGTTTTCAGAGACTGATACAGAAGAGGAAGAAGGAGATACTGAAGAACCCGAAGATGATACTGAAGAACCCGAAGATGATACTGAAGAGCCCGAAGGAGATACTGAAAAAGACCCTGATGAGCACCCTGAAAAAGACCCTGAAAAATCAGTATTCCCAGCAGCCCGGCAAGCCGCATCGCTAACCCCCAACTTCTTGCACAGCAACTTCCTCAACAACCTATAGCTCAATATATTACGCAAAGCACAAAGCGGCGGCATAAGATAGCGAAGATGTGACAGAAACTTAGCATCATCAGCAATGAAGTCATACAGTCTTCCCGGCAGTTGCCTCACCTTCATTTCAGTATCAGCCAGCATCACCTGTGGCACGGATGTAGAAAAAGCCATCAAGTGATCAAAGTCCTCTTTCACACCTTCATCCTCCATCATCTGTTGCCACATTTCGCATCTTTTTCGGGTAACCTCAATGCATCCTCCTTTCACCAGCGCCCTATCCATCTTTTCAGCCATTTCCATCAGTTTTGGTCTTCCGCTAGCCTCGAGCAGCTGTCTGTATCTCAGCACCCTTTCATGCGCCTCCCTGCTCACATCAAAGCTAACCTCCTCCAGCCAGCACCCCAAATACTCGCAAAGCATAGCTTCAGAAGAAGAGAAAGAAGCAGAGCTAGCACTCCCCCTTTGCGCCCCCGTTCCCTGCGATTCCATCGCAGGTCCCCCGCCTTCCTCATCCGCCTCTATTTCTCCCAAGCAGAAATCGATGATGAGCTCCAGCGATTCTATCCTCTGCCTAAAAGCAGCAGGAAGGGCCAAAGGAGCAGGCTCCATCCACCCGCTCCAATCAAGAGCAGCAGGAAGAGAAAGAGAAGCAGAAAAAGAAGCAGAAGCAGCAGAAAAAGAAGCAGCAGCAGAAGAAGAAGCCCCCTTCATCTTAGGCTTCTCCACCCAGAACACCCCGTGTTTCTCCACGTTCACCTCCGTCACCCTTACCGGTATCCCGACCCGAAGCCTTTCACCGTATTCAGCCACGCACTGATGGGCATCATCTGCAGCCAGATAAGCTATCTGCCGCCCATGCTCAAGCACAACAACTGCCTGAGAATCATAATGGTTCTGCTCATCAAGGCGAAGCACAACAAGAGGCAACCGGGCTTGCAAGCCCGACAACACCCCGATAGTACGCTGCTCCATTTCAGGAGTCTCCTGGGCATTGCCACGAAGGCTGGGGTTAGCAAAATAACGCACAGCAGTGGCGAGATAAGTAGTAGTTTTCTGTGTCATAAGTATAATTTTTAATCTATATTAGTTTTTACCAGAGGCAAGCTTATTCTTTTAGCTTGCTTGATGGGGGCAAAGATAGAAAAAATAATTGTTACCACCAAACTTTTTCTTCTTTATTTTCAGAAGAAATCTATGGGCAAGAACTCTTCCCCTAAAGGGGAAAATCAATTATCTTTACATCTTGATGGTCAAAAGTGGTCATTAAGGTCATTGGTCATTAAGGTCATTAAGGATTCTCCAACGGGGAGTAAAAATAGAGACAATAATAAAAATATAAATATTTATATTTTTATTATTGTCCTAAAAAAATACCCCCAATCTCAAAATGCTTAATGACCTTAATGACTAATGACCTTAATGACCACCCTCTTTTCTCTCTCCCCTCAACCTTCTCTTCATCTCTCCTTCAACACCCCTCTAGCCGTAGTTTCATTTTTATGTCACGATGAAAAAAATATTCTATCACGATAAAAAAATAACAGGCGCGCGTGGGCACGGGTATGGAGATACAGCAGAAGCACCATCAAACCGCCTTGTGCCGACTACCGGAAGGCCTCTCGTTTTGTAAAGAAAAGTTAAAGTTGAAAAATATTTACGTTTTTACTTGCTCATGTCAAAATTTTTTCGTACCTTTGCACCGTGAAATTCGAGAAAGCGCGCAAACTCGGATTCACGCTTACAGATTTTCAACATTAATAACCACTAAAAAAAATTAAACATTATGGGAATGAAACTTAAGGCAATTGAGCGTAACGTATCTTTCGACAAGAACAAAACCCGCTACGCATTCGTGCTCACTCCAGAGCTCTACGGCAAACTTACTGCCGACAAGGTAATCAAGGAAGCTTCTCTCCGTTCCGGACTGCCAAAGGGTGTGGTAAACGCATCTTGGAACGCATTGAGCGACGTCATCGTGGCATGGGCCACTGAGGGTCACAGTGTGGCAATCCCAGGTCTCGGAACCATGCGATTCGGTGTGCGAGGCAACGCCGTTGAGAAGGTTGACCTCGTAAGTACCGCCCTCATCACCGCACGCCGCGTCATCTTCACCCCAAGTGTGGAGATCAAGGAGGAACTCGCCAACACCGCCATCAGCATTACTTGCTACGACCGCAACGGAAAGGTAATCAAGCAGGTTACTTCTGCCGACAAGGGCAACGTAGACGAGGAGGGCGATGGTAACAACCCTACTGGCGGCGGTGGAAATTCCGGCGAAAACGGCGGTCAAGGCAGCGGCACTACCGAAGGCGGCGGCACTACCGAAGGCGGCGGAAACATGGGCTAGCCAAAGCCCCCTTCGGGGGGCTACGCTCTTTCTGAAAAATCCTCCTGAAAACGGAAACGAAGATTTCCAACACTGCTCTTAAAACACAGAAACACAAGTATTTAACCACTAAAAAGAAAGGAAAATCATGATGAAAAGAGAAACATGGAAAACGCTGATACAGGTTATCATCAGCATTCTCACCGCCGTAGCAACTACTCTCGGAGTAACGAGCTGCATGTAGAAAAGGCGGCAAGGAAGATACGCAAGACCGCTAGTCCGCAAGGTAAAGGCGGCAAAAAAATTAAAGCCCTGAAAGAGGCAAAAACATCCTCAAAACATAAAGATGCTTTTAGCCTTTTCTCAGGGCTCTTTCTATATATAAAAGTTTAAAAGTGGTTTTAATATGGGCTGAAGGCCCAAAAGCTACATAAAGTAGCACGCTTTTTTATCTGATAACCTTCACCTCGCCATCCTTGGCAATCTTTACGATGCTCGAAGGCTGATGAGGTTTATGCTCCTGGCGACGGCTCCAGCAAACATAATCTACGGCATTGAGGATTTCCTCAGAAATGTCGCGATAATTCTGGGCAGCTGGCTCGCCACTCACATTGGCACTTGTGCTCACAATAGGCTTCTGAAAACGGTAACAGAGCTGCTTGGAGAAAGGCTCATACGTAACGCGCATCGCCAAACTGCCATCCTCTGCCACAAGATTACTAGCCACTCCACTCGCATCATCCAGGATAACCGTGGTAGGTTTCACAGGCATCGCAGCATCAATGAAATCCCATGCCACCTGAGGCACATTGCGGAAATAACGAGCCATGCGGTCGGCAGAATCTGTCAGGCAGATAAGCGCCTTAGAGTCGTCACGCTTCTTAATTTCATAAACTTTCTTTACCGCCTCCGGATTGGTTGCATCACAACCTATTCCCCATACGGTATCCGTTGGGTAGAGAATCACTCCACCCTTGCGCATGCATTCCACAGCACGCTTGATATCTTCTTCTACAGTCATAATTACTATAAAAACTTAAATTCCTAACACCTAAAAATCGTCCTCAATATTCTTCCTCTGGCACTCATAATAGGCAATATCCTTCATGCCGTTGAGGAAGGCAGCTGCCTCCATGCGCTTCTTGCCGCTGAGCTGGAGTTCCTGAATGTTGAGCCATTCATCGAGACAGGCCACCTGCAGCTGCTTGCCCTCAATACGCAGCGAACCTACAGGCGCAGCGCCACGTTTTTCGCCCGAAAGATGAGTGGCAAACATCTTGAGCACCTGAATCTTTGCCGTGCTCGGCTTGCGAGACGGATGATCTGTTGCATCTGGAAACTTCACATAATCATCAGAAGTATTCTCCAGCATCTCCTCTGCGCTCTTCACGTGTCCTTCTGTAGGATCGTCAAAGAAAACTACCGTCTCCTTCTTCTTGATTTCGGTCCATGCACCAGGGTATGGAGAAAGACCGCGGATGAAATCATACACCTTCTTGGCTGGCTGGTGGAAGTCGATGCGGCAGGTATCCTTGAAGATTTTAGGAGCCGGCTTGAGTTCGGCACCCTCACCTATCAGTTTGCTCTGCGGAATGGAACCGATGTTGCCGTCGGCAGCGATGAGCGCATCAATGGTTTCCAGCGCCAGTTCGGCACCGAGATGCATCAGCCCGTCGTAAACATACTCCACATTTGCCGTATCCGGAATAGGGAAACGCTTCTGCATGATGATGCGGCCGGTATCAATGTCGTGGTCGAGGAAGAAGGTAGTGACACCCGTCTCCTTCTCGCCGTTAATGACTGCCCAGTTGATTGGCGCCGCACCGCGATACTGCGGAAGGAGGGCTGCATGTACATTAAAAGTACCATATTTCGGCATCGCCCAAACCACCTCTGGCAGCATGCGGAAAGCAACTACCACCTGCAAGTCAGCCTGATAAGAACGCAACTGCTCCACAAAGTCAGGGTCCTTCATCTTTACAGGCTGCAGCACCGGTAAACCATGCTCTACGGCATACTGCTTAACCTGCGAAGGTTGCAGCGTATCCTGATGTCTGCCCACCGGTTTATCAGGCTGCGTAACCACAGCCACCACGTTGTAACCGCCCTCTACCAGGCGCTTGAGGGATTCCACCGCAAACTCCGGTGTTCCCATGAAAACAATTCTCAAATCCTTCTTCTCCATAAAATACTAATATTTTAAAATAAAACCAGCAAAGCCGTTGAATTCTTCACTCTTCGTTCTTCACTCTTCACTTTAAACTCCTACTCTGCCGACATATCCGCTACAATCTGCCTGTACATGGAATAGATTCTAGTACGGCTGATGTAACCCTTCAGTACGCCTGCCACATCAACCACTGGCAGTTGGGCGGCATCGGTTTTATCAAATTTCTGCATCACCTCATCCATACTGTCATGTTCGGTAAGAACGGCAGAAGGCTGCATCATCAGCTGACGCACGGTGAAATGCTGATACAGTTCGGTGCGGAAGATGATGTGGCGAATCTTCGTAATATCTATTACTCCCAACAGCACACCCGCCTGATCCAAAACAGGCAGAAAGTTGTTGTTGCTGCGACTTATCTCACTCACCAGCTTGCTCATCGGCAGATCCGGACCTACCGGATGATAATCTTTCTCAATGACATCCTGCATGCCCAGCAGGGTGAGCGCAGCCTTGTCAATATGGTGGGTGAGCAGCTTGCCCTCTCTAGCCAGACGCAGGGCGTAGATGCTGTGACTCTCGAAGATGCTGATGGTGAGCAGCGAAGAGATGCACACTATCATCAGCGGCATGAAGAGCTGGTAGCCGCCTGTGAGTTCGGCGATGAGGAAGATGCCCGTAAGCGGTGCATGCATCACGCCCGTAATGAGGCCCGCCATACCCATCAGTGTAAAGTTCTGCTCAGGAACATAGACACCTACCTGATTCACATTCCAAAGGCGCGCAAAGAGGAAACCGGCAAAACCTCCGATAATGAGCGAAGGAGCAAAGGTACCACCGCATCCGCCACTACCATTGGTGGCCGAGGTGGCAAAAACCTTGGTAAAGGTTACCAAGGCGATGTAGAGGATGAGCAGCTGGTTGTGCCCGTAGAAGAGCGAACGGCTCATCACCTGCCCCCAGTCTTCCACATTCTGTCCCTTCAGCAGCACGTTGACAGCCGAATATCCCTCGCCATAGAGCGAAGGGAAGAGGAAGATGAGCGAACTCAGAATCAGTCCGCCAAACAGCAGCTTTACGTATGGATAAGGCGAAAGCTTGGCAAAGAAGCCCTCGCATACCGACATGGTGCGCATGAAATAAAGGCTCACCAAACCGCAAAAGATGCCCAATAACAAGCAGGCAGGCACGCGGTCGAGCGCCCACGGACTGGTAAGCGTAAAATCGAAAAGGCTCTTGGAGCCCATCAGGATGTAGGTAAAGCAAGTAGCTGTTACACAACTGATAAGGATAGGCAGCAAGGAAGCCATGCTCAAGTCTACCATCAGCACCTCAAGCGTAAACACGAGTCCGGCAATAGGCGCCTTAAAGATTCCAGCAATGGCTGCAGAGGCGCCACAGCCCACCAGCAGAATCATGGTTTTCTTGTCCATGCGGAAGATTTGTCCCAGGTTTGAGCCGATGGCCGAACCCGTGAGCACAATAGGAGCCTCGGCTCCCACGGAACCACCGAAACCGATGGTGATACCTGATGCCACCACCGATGACCAGCAGTTGTGGGCCTTGAGCTTGGAATTTTTGGTAGAGATGGCGTAAAGCACACGGGTGATACCGTGGGAAATATTATCTCTGACCACATATTTAATAAAGAGCATAGTGAGGTAAATGCCCACAATCGGGAAGAGCAGGAAGAGCAGGTTATAGGTGCCCTTGTTAAATCCCGAAGTGAGCAGCAACTGTATTTCGTGCACAATGCCGTGCAGGAAATATCCTGCCACCGACGCCAGAAGGCCGATGATAAAAGCCAGGATAAGGGTCATCTGGCGGTCAGAAATATGTTTTTTCTGCCAATCCACCATCTTACTGACCCATCCCTCTTTCTGCTCGTTATAATCTAGAATTTCTTCATCCATCTTTTTTACATTGATTTAGAATTCCGATGTGAAATGGAACTTGATGTGTTCAAAATCCTGCTGCGCCATGCTCAACACGTAGCCCGAATCGGCAAGAAAGACATCGCGCCCCTCAATATCCTTGGCCATGTACTGGTACTTGCGCTTCTTGAAGTTCTCGAGTTCCTTCTCGTCATCAGCCTCTATCCAGCAAGCCTTGTGAAGATGCACGGGCTCCCAGCGGCACTTGGCGTTGTACTCGTTCTCCAGGCGGTACTGGATAACCTCGAACTGCAGCTGACCCACGGTGCCCACGATGCGGCGGCCGTTGAACTGGTTGACGAAGAGCTGCGCCACACCCTCGTTCATGAGCTGCTCCAATCCCTTCTGGAACTGCTTGCTCTTCATCGGGTCATCATTCTCGATGTACTTGAAAAGGAGTGGAGAGAAGCTTGGCAAACCGCGAAAATGCATCTTCTCTCCCTCCGTCAACGTATCTCCTATCTTGAAAATACCGTTGTCTGGCAAACCTACAATGTCACCAGGATAAGCCTCGTCAATGGTACTCTTGCGCTGTGCCATGAACTGGGTAGGCGAAGAGAAACGCACGTTCTTATCCAAGCGCACGTGGTAATATGGCTGATTTCTCACAAACTTGCCCGAGCATATCTTACAGAAAGCGATGCAGGAACGGTGGTTTGGATCAATATTGGCTGTAATCTTGAAGATGAAACCACTGAACTTAGGTTCTTCAGGCTTCACCAGTCGCTCCTCTGCCTGGGTGGGTCTAGGAGATGGAGCAATATGAACAAAACAGTCGAGGAGTTCCTGAACACCAAAATTGTTCAGTGCCGAACCGAAGAACACAGGTGCTACCTCGGCCGAACGGTAGGTTTCTTCCTCAAACTCAGGGTAAACACCATCTACCAGTTCCAGTTCCTCACGCAGTTGTGCAGCCTCACGTTCACCAACCCGCTCGTCGAGTTCTGAACTTTGGATGTCTACCTCTACCTTCTCGGTAACTCGCTGTTTGTTAGGGGTAAAGAGATTCAGCTGATGCTCGTAGATGTTGTAAACGCCCTTGAAACGGGCGCCCTGGCCGATAGGCCAGCTCAGCGGGCGAACCTTGATTTTGAGCTCTGCTTCCAACTCGTCGAGCACATCAAACGGGTCGCGTCCCTCACGGTCCATCTTGTTGATGAAGATGATTACCGGGGTATTTCTCATGCGGCACACCT
>ENA-OWPL01001570-OWPL01001570.1-human-gut-metagenome-genome-assembly--contig:-NODE-1570-length-13084-cov-2.799447_pt1 | contig 13084 bp, 14 predicted proteins | sample MGYA00248263_ERZ651844 | MGnify/ENA primary metagenome ERZ651844 (study PRJEB26924, sample SAMEA4378256) | human gut metagenome | biome: human gut; feature: human-associated habitat; material: faeces...
GCAACGATATCCTCATTCAGTCAGCCGCCGTTAATGCCGCCGTCAATTCTTTTAACAAAGAACTTCTCGCTAATCATATCCGTACCTGTGTGGCTCGTGATATCCGCGAAGGTAAAGATGAAACCATCGATGAGCTGGTTGCAACTCTGCAGAAGCTAATGAAATAGGAGGTAATACAATGGAACAATACAACGTCACCGGGATGAGCTGCGCTGCCTGCAGTTCCCGTGTGGAGAAGGCCGTATCCAAAGTGCCGGGAGTTACATCCTGCTCGGTCAGCCTTCTGACAAATTCTATGGGAGTTGAGGGAACTGCCTCTTCCCACGATATCATCACTGCCGTACAACAGGCAGGCTATGGAGCCTCACTCAAAAGCGCTGCCAAAGAACAGGTTTCCATGTCCGATGCTGAAGAAGCACTCGAAGACCACGAGACACCGGTTCTCAAACGCCGACTGATCGCCTCGACAGGTTTTCTCCTCGTCCTCATGTATTTCTCCATGGGACACATGATGTGGGGCTGGCCGCTTCCTGCATGGTTCAACGACAACCATATTGCCATGGGGCTTGTACAGCTTCTGCTTGCCGGAATCATCATGGTCATCAACCAGAAATTCTTTATCAGCGGCTTTAAGAGTCTGTGGCACCGTTCTCCGAACATGGACACCCTTGTCGCACTTGGTTCCATGGCATCTTTTGTATGGAGTGTTTATGCACTCTTCGCCATGACAAGAGCACAGGTTGACGGTGATTCCGCCGCAGTCATGAACTACATGATGGAATTTTATTTTGAATCCGCTGCCATGATTCTGACTCTGATCACCGTCGGAAAAATGCTCGAAGCACGCTCTAAAGGCAAAACAACCGATGCATTAAAGAGTCTTATGAAACTTGCACCGAAAACAGCTGTCATTCTCCGTAATGGCCAGGAAGCCACCGTTCCAATCGAACAGGTAAAAAAAGGCGATATTTTCATCGTACGGCCCGGAGAAAACATTCCGGTCGACGGTGTGATCATCGAAGGTACCAGCGCCATCAACGAATCTGCGCTGACTGGTGAAAGCATACCTGTTGACAAAGCTGTCGGTGATCTTGTTTCCGCAGCAACCGTCAACCAGTCCGGATTTATCAAGTGCGAAGCAACCCGTGTAGGCGAAGACACCACACTCTCCCAGATCATTAAAATGGTCAGTGATGCCGCCGCCACCAAAGCTCCGATTGCAAAGATTGCAGACCGTGTTTCCGGTATTTTTGTCCCGACAGTCATCACAATTGCAGTCATTACAACCATTATCTGGCTTCTGACCGGACATGAATTTGGCTACTCACTTGCACGTGGAATTTCTGTTCTTGTCATCAGTTGTCCATGTGCACTTGGACTTGCCACTCCTGTAGCAATTATGGTCGGCAATGGTATGGGCGCAAAGAACGGCATCCTTTTCAAAACAGCGGTTTCTCTCGAAGAAGCAGGCAAAGTCCAGATCGTAGCACTCGACAAAACGGGTACCATCACAAGCGGACAGCCAGAGGTAACAGACCTTCTCCCGGCTGACGGAATTTCCGAAACAGAGCTTCTCACAACGGCATTTGCCCTTGAGAAAAAGAGTGAACATCCGCTTGCAAAAGCAATTTTAGAGCATGCCGAAAACCAGCACCTTACTGCACCGGAAGTTTCCGATTTCCATGCACTTCCCGGAAATGGTCTTTCCGCGGTATTGAATAATGAAACCCTGATCGGCGGAAGTATGAAATTCATCAGCAGCAGAGTACACGTTCCTGCTTCTCTCTCCCGGAAAGCAGAGAAACTTGCCGAGCAGGGAAAAACTCCCCTCCTTTTTGCACGAAACAGCAAACTGGTCGGAATTATTGCAGTCGCTGATGTTATCAAAGAGGACAGCCCGCAGGCAATCAAAGAACTTCAGAACATGGGCATCCGCGTAGTTATGCTGACCGGTGACAACGAACGTACCGCAAGAGCAATCGGTGCTCAGGCAGGCGTTGACGATGTCATTGCCGGAGTTCTCCCTGATGGCAAAGAAAGCGTGATCCGTTCCCTGAAGGAGCAGGGCAAAGTTGCCATGGTCGGTGACGGTATCAACGATGCTCCGGCTCTTACACGAGCTGATATCGGAATCGCGATCGGTGCCGGAACAGATATTGCAATCGACGCTGCCGATGTTGTCCTGATGAAGAGCCGCCTGAGTGATGTTCCCGCTGCGATCCGTCTCAGCCGTGCTACCCTGAAAAACATCCACGAAAATCTTTTCTGGGCATTCTTCTACAACGTAATCGGCATCCCGCTGGCTGCCGGTGTCTGGATCCCGATTTTCGGCTGGACACTCAACCCGATGTTTGGCGCTGCAGCAATGAGCCTCTCCAGCTTCTGCGTCGTTACAAATGCACTTCGTCTGAATCTGTTTAAGATTCACGATGCAAAAAAGATAAAAAAATGAAACAAGCTACTTCCATTGAATTAAAAAATGATTATAATATAAAAGAAAAGGAGCAAAAAACTATGGTAAAAGTTACAGTTAATGTTGAAGGAATGATGTGCGGACACTGCGAAGCACATGTAAATGAAGCAATCAAAAAAGCTTTCGGCGCAGAAGATGTCGTATCTTCCCATGAAAGCAACACAACTATTTTCACAGCACCGGAAAAAGTTGACGAAGACAAGATCCGCGCTACGATCAAAGAAGCAGGATATGAGGTTACAGGAATTACTCAGGAGTAATACCAAATCACACAGACTTATAATCACAATCATCAGACGGTTCCGCAGAATATTTCCCGGAACCGTTTGTTGCATGTCCTGATATAAACAAAAATACTTCGGGAATATGCAAAACACTATTTAACTTTTGGGGGAGCTTATGAACAACACACAGGATAATAAAAATCCGGAAAAAACTCACGATCTGCACTATTATGCCGGGCACATCCGGTATGACATGACAAATCTGATCAAGTGGCTGCTTCTCGCAGTCCTGACCGGGCTGATGGTTGGTTTCATCAGCAGTCTTTTTGCACGGGCACTGAAATTTGTTACAACTTACCGCACAGAACACTTCTGGGTGTTCTTTCTGCTGCCCGCTACCGGCCTTGTCATCGTCTTTCTCTATCAGAAACTCGGACAGGACGATGGCGGCACCAATCAGGTACTTTCCACCATCCGCTCACAGGATGACGTTCCCTTCCGTTCTGCTCCGCTGATTTTCATTTCTACGATCCTGACACACTTTGCCGGTGGTTCTGCCGGACGTGAAGGTGCAGCGATCCAGCTTGGCGGAAGCATCGGTAATCAGCTCGGAAGCTGGTTCCGTCTCGACGAAGAAGACCGTCACGTCATGGTCATGTGTGGAATGAGTGCGGCTTTCTCCGCTGTTTTCGGTACTCCGATGGCTGCGGCTGTTTTTTCCATGGAAGTAGTCAGCGTCGGTATCATGTACTATGCAGCACTGGTTCCATGCGTGATATCTTCTATTATTGCTTCGGAATTTGCTGCCAACTTCGGAATCCATCCAGAATCTTTTCACGTTGTAGATATTCCGGATCTTACTGTGGAAACCGGTCTGAAAATGGTTCTCGTCGCTGTCGCATGTGCCGCGATCAGTATCATTTTCTGCATGACATTGCAGGGAATCAGCAAACTTTACACAAAATATTTCAAAAATCCCTATATTCGTATTGTTGCTGCCAGTGCGATCATCATTGCGATCACTTTGCTTTTACGAACTACTGATTACATGGGCGCAGGCAACAATCTGATCGAGCTTGCCATTGAAGAGGGACAGACGCGTCCACTGGATTTCTTCTGGAAAATTCTTCTGACCGCGCTGACCATGCGTGCCGGATTCCGCGGTGGTGAGATTGTTCCGTCGTTCTGCATCGGCGCAACTTTCGGATGTCTCATGGGGCATCTGATAGGACTTTCCCCGTCTATCTGCGCAGCCGCCGGAATGGCAGCACTTTTCTGCGGTGTTACCAACTGCCCGATCACCTCGATCCTGATCGCATTTGAGCTCTTCGGATTCCGTGGTGTTTCCTATTATCTGATCGCAGTTTCCATCAGCTATGCCGTTTCCGGTTATTACGGACTGTATAAAGATCAGACGATCGTATATTCTAAATATAAGGCAAAATACATCAATCGTCATACCAGATTTTAAACTGGTATGGCGATTGTTGTGTTTTAGATATCAAAGATTGTTTTGTATTAAACTGCTCCCACAATCTTTGATATTATGTTATAAATTTAACGTGTATTTTATCAAAAACTTAACTTGTACAATGACAATTATATGTTAGAATAAAGGTGTATTTTTTAGGAAAAGTAGGAGGAATTTGAATGCGCAAAACAAAAATTATCTGTACCCTTGGTCCGTCTACTGACAAAGACGGTGTTCTGGAAGAATTAATTAAAGAAGGAATGAATGTAGCACGTTTTAACTTCTCTCATGGTTTACACGATGAACAGAAAGGCCGTATTGATAAATTAAAAGAAATCCGCACACGTCTTAACAAACCAGTTGCAGCGCTTCTCGATACAAAAGGTCCTGAAATTCGTATCTGCGAATTTGCAGATGGAAAGATCACTCTGAAGGAAGGTCAGGAATTTACTCTGACTGCAGATGAGATCGAAGGAAATGAAAAAATCGTTTCTGTTACCTACAAGGATTTATATAAAGATGTCAAACCTGGCAACAGCATTCTGATCGATGATGGTCTGATCGGACTTGAAGTCAAAAAGATCAAAGGTCATGACATTGTCTGTACCGTTATAAACGGCGGTGTCCTCAGCAACAAAAAAGGTGTAAACCTTCCTGGCGTCGAAGTAAATATGCCATTTATCAGCCCAAAAGATCATGACGATATCCTTTTCGGTATCAAAGAAGGATATGATTTCATCGCTGCTTCTTTCACCAGAACAGCAGCCGATGTCAAAGAGATCCGCGATATCCTCGAGAAAAACGGCGGCCACGACATCAAGATCATCGCAAAGATCGAGAACCAGCAGGGTGTTGACAACATCGACAGCATCATTGAAGCCGCAGACGGTATCATGATCGCCCGTGGTGATATGGGTGTTGAAATTCCGCTTGAAGACGTTCCGGTTATTCAGAAAGATATCATTTCCCAAGTATACAGTGCCGGCAAACAGGTTATCACAGCAACTCAGATGCTGGATTCCATGATCAAGAATCCGCGTCCGACACGTGCAGAGACTACAGACGTTGCCAATGCCATCTATCAGGGAACGAGTGCGATCATGCTTTCCGGTGAAACTGCTGCTGGTAAATATCCGATTGAAGCACTCAAGACGATGGTCAAGATTGCCCGCCGTACAGAAGCTGATGTTGAATACAACCAACAGTTCAGTGTTCGTACAAAAGATGACACTACCAACGTAACAACTGCGATTTCTCATGCTACCTGCATGACAGCCATCGACCTGAATGCAAAAGCCATCATCGCAGTTACCCGTTCCGGAAACACTGCACGCATGGTTTCCAAATATCGTCCAGGATGCCAGATCATCGCATGTACTCCGGATGAACGTACATGGCGTCAGTTAAACATGGTATGGGGTGTTGCTCCGATCCTGACAAAAGAAGAATACAGCATGGAGATCCTTCTCCTTCACGCTACAGAAGCCGCCGAAGAAAACGGCTATGTAAAAAAAGGCGATGTCGTTGTTCTGACTGTCGGAGTTCCGCTTGGACGTTCCGGAAACACCAACCTGCTTAAAGCTACAGTTGTAGGCGAATACTAAAATCACGGGGCATATCGTTTTGATATGCCCCGTTAATTTTTATTTCTTATAAACAGTGATCACAATTGGATCCTCCACCTCGTCGTCATAGGCTCTGATCCAGTAATGTTCTTCATTTCTTTCTTCCTCTGCATTTGCAGAGTCTTCATCGTTTTCTTTATTTTCAGTTTCATTATCTTTTTCTGCTGTTTCTTTAACTGCCGTGTCGTCCTCTCTCTTCTCTTTCACATAAGACAGCTCCACAGATGGTTTCGCACCTTCTGTACCTTTCAGTACGATCCGGTTCTTTGTGCCTTTTACCACGCCCTCAAGTTTTGTTGAAAACTTCTGAAGATTTTTTCTGATCACAAAACTTCCGCCGGTCGAAGTCTTCATTGTAATCGTTGTCTCATCCTCTGTAACGTTTACAATATTCAGTATCTTCTTGTTTTCCGTCAGAGTCAGAACTATTTCATCTTTTGTATACTCTACGTGAATTCCAAGTTCACCTGCCGTTTTGCCTGCATTTAAAGTAAACCAGTCATTTGGCAGATCTTTCGCATTTATGATGGAAATAGATTTCAATGTTTTTGATTCACTGGTCAGAGAAAATCCGTTTTTAATCTTTTCAATTTCCGTAGATATCGCCAGATCCGTAAGGTTTCCCTGTTCATCTCTGCTGATTCTGGCTGTATTATCTGCAACAGTTTTGCCCTCAATCTCCTCAACTTCCTCCGGGTGCTTCGCGTCTTTCACTACTTTGATTGTATGGGAAGCCGTTGTCGGATCATATTCTGCTACAACCTCCGTAGATGTAGAAGAAGCATAGGACGCATATTCTTCATCCACATCCGGGAGTTCTTCTTCGTCAACCGCGGGTTCCTCTGTCTTATCAGAATCTTCGCCGGATTCATTTCCGGTATCCGGCTTTGTCTCACCATTGTTATCAGTCTTATCATTTTCGTTCGGATCAGCTGGCACATCTGACTTTTCATTGTTTCCCGGGTTATTGTCTTTGTCATTTTCTTTATCGTCTGTACCTGGTTCTTCTACAGAAATGATATTAGTCTCCGTGTAATCACACTTTTCTCTTTTACATCTATAAACAACTTTTCCCGGAGTATCTTCTGTGGCCTCTTCTGTAGAAAACACCTCAAGATCATGACCAAGTGCCTTTTTGAGATCACGTTTCTCCTCATAATCACAGCTCGAACATTTCCAGAGTACATATCCTGCTTCTGTACAGGTAGGTTCCACTACCTGCACTTCTTTCATCTCATGTTCTTCCCCACATATCTCGATATCCGTATCCGGATCTTCGGCTTCTGCTGCCGGAGTAATACTTACCTCTGCCGCCTGAACATAAACCGCAGAACTTCCGATCATCGACACAACAAGCAAAATTGCAAGAATTCTACTCTTTTTATTTCTTCTCATACGAATTTTCTCCTTTGTATAGAAATACGGTAACTGTTCAGTACCCTCACAGTTACGAGTCAAAACGATACTTTCATCTTATCATTAATTCGTTTTAGCTATATAAAGCGAGTCCAAAACGGGCCATTATCCGCAATTTCATTCGATATATCGCAAGATAACAGCCCGAAACAGGGACCTTATTTAGTTTTGACAGCCGCCATATTTACTTTGCCGCAAGATCTTTGATGACTTCTCCTGCTATAATAAGACCGACTACAGACGGTACAAATGCAGTGGATCCCGGGATATCACGACGCTCCGTACATTTATGTGCAGCTCCCGGAGGACAGATGCAGTTAGTACGACAGCTGATTGACATATCTTCAATCGGTCTGGTCGGCTGTTCTTTTGAATAGACTACTTTGAGTTTTTTCACTCCACGTTTCTTTAATTCACGCCGCATGACTTTTGCCAACGGGCAGACAGATGTTTTATAAATGTCAGCCACTTCAAAAGCAGTCGGATCCAGCTTGTTTCCCGCACCCATGCTGCTGATGATCGGAACTCCGGCTTCTTTTGCCTCCATAACAAGCTGAATTTTCGCAGTCACCGTATCTACCGCATCTACCACATAAGAATACTGCGAAAAATCAAATTCATCCTTTGTTTCCGGCAGATAGAAACATTTATGAACATTCACCTCGACCTTCGGGTTGATGTCCAGAATACGTTCTTTCATGACATCTACCTTGTATTTACCAACTGTACTTCTGGTGGCAATGATCTGTCTGTTGAGATTTGTCAGACATACTTTGTCATCATCGATCAGGTCGATTGCTCCGACTCCGCTTCGTACAAGTGCCTCAACAGTATAACCGCCAACTCCGCCGATTCCAAATACGGCAACACGGGAGCCGGCCAGTTTCTCCATCGCCTCTTTGCCAAATAAAAGCTGTGTTCTGGAAAACTGATTCAACATTTATCTCTTAATCTCCTTATCTTCAAGTGTTTCGTTCATACTTCCGGTGCGGTAGCCCAGAAGATCCAGTGTTACATAATCAAACCCATATTCTTTCAGTTTTGATGCAATCTGCGTTCTGTTTTCTTCTTCAACGATCCTTGCGATTTCTCCCGGAAGGACTTCGATTCTTGCGATATTTCCGTGAATACGGACGCGTACCTGATGGAATCCCATGTCAAGAAGCAGCTGCTCTGCTTTATCAACCATTCCAAGCTTTTGCTCATTGATTGTTTCTCCATATACAAAACGTGAAGAAAGACATGCAAAGGACTGTTTATCCCAGGTCGGAAGTCCCATTTCTTTGGACAGTTCGCGGATCTCAGCTTTGGAAAGCTCTGCCTGACGAAGCGGACTGCTGACACCGAGCTCTTTAACTGCGATCAGACCCGGACGGTAATCTCCGTTGTCATCCATATTGGATCCTTCGGCTACAGCATTCATGCCGTTTTCCTTCGCAATCTCCCAGATTTTCTCAAACAGTTCATGCTTACACAGATAACAGCGGTTCTTCGGATTCTGCCGAAAACCGTCGATATCCAATTCTTCGGATTCAACAATGATCTGGCGGATTCCGTTTTTTTCACAGAATGCTTTTGCTTCTTCTAACTCTCTCTTCGGGAAAGAACAGGAACTCGCCGTAACCGCGATTACTTTGTCACCAAGAGCTTCCTGTGCCGCTTTCAGAAGAAATGTAGAATCCACTCCACTTGAAAACGCAACTGCTGCACTTCCCAGTGCTTTAAGATTCTCCTGTAGTACTCTATATTTATCATGAATAGTCACTATAAAGCGCTCCTTTTAACCTAGTATTCAAGTGTGTATTATAGCATATTGCAGTAAAACGTACAACCTGTAAATCCTTTAAACACAGTGCACATAATTTGTAGATTATTCAAAATCAGATTTTGTTCTCTACATTCCATACAGTCTGTCCATGTCTTATAAAATAAAAATGTCCCATAATCTCTAACTCCTAATCTTTATAGCTTTGTCATCAATACGATTCCCACCGTGATAAATACAACCCCCACCGCTGATTTCCGTGTCAGTTTTTCATGGAATACGATCCATGAGAATGCAATCGTCACAAGAATGCTCAGTTTATCGATTGGCACGACCACACTTGCCGGTCCCTGCTGCAAAGCCCGGTAATAACACATCCAGCCTTTGCCCATGATAATCCTTCATGAAGAAAAATCAGCGCAAGTAAAATCGTCAGAATCGTACTGGACTTATCGATCAGGACGACTTTATTGATATCCCCCTTCTGAAGTGCTGTTCAGCACCCTCACAGTTACGAGTCAAAATGCATTCCAAATCACCTTCTGAATAGTTACAAAACTTCTATTATATCAACATTGTCATATAAATAGGTATATACATAATCTCATCTTTATATTTTAAGTCTTTCGTATAAATAATATAACGATCCTGCATCTTCAACTGGTATTTTTTCGTCAGATAATCAAAAGATTTGTGAGACATGTATCCGGAAGATTTTACCTCAATCGGACAGATTTTTTTCTTTTTAACAGTCATAAAATCTATTTCATATTTCTTTTCCCTGACAGAATCTTCCGGAGTATATAAATACTCATGAAAATACAATTCATGACCAGATGCTCTGAGCATCTGTGCAACCACATTTTCAATAATCATCCCCTGATTAACGCTGAGATTATCTATAATCAGTGCTTTATACAAATCTTCATCTGTCTCATCTCTACTCTTCATAATCTGTGTTACCAGAAGTCCGGTATCGCCCATATACAGTTTGAAATTGCTACGATCTGCAAACAATTCAAGTGCCACTTCCGGTTTCGTTACATTAATACACTCATTCCCCATCATAGACTCTGATATGAAGCTTACCGCATCTACGTAGTTTTGATATCTTGCATTTTTATCAATCACAGAAAATTTGAAATGTGAATTCTTATTCTCCAACTGTTCCGGAATCGTTCGAAAAACCACCGACGCTTTTTCCCGATTATCTCGATCATATTTTGCCAGATCCTCTTCATAAAGACTCAGTATATTTCTTTTTATAAAGTCAATCTGTGCAAAAGTTTTTCCTTCAACAAATGCACTGACAGCCTGCGGCATTCCTCCTATAACCATATATGTCCGGAACTTTTTCATTATTTTTCGGTGAATAGAATCACCCAGTGGTTTTCGCTTTTCGTAAGCACTTTTAATCGCCTCAAATGTGACCGTATCGTCCAGTGCCCACAGATATTCTTCAAAGTCCATTGGATACATTTTTATCCTATATTCTTCTGATGGAATAAGGATATTTTGAATATTTTTACGTATCGAAATCAATGATCCTGTTTCAATATAATCATACCGACCATCTGCTACCAGATATTTAATTGCCTGTCTTGCCTGCGGAAACAACTGAACTTCATCAAAAATCAGGACACACTTTTTCCCCTTCAATTCCCGTCCCTTCAAAAGAAATAAATTACGGAAAAAGCTATCCAAATCGTCCATCTCATCTATGAAAAGATTCTGCACATCCCTGTTTTTTCACGAAATAGCAAAATGTTTTTCTGTAGTTTTTCACGAAAATGCGAAATGTTTGCATGTAGCTATAGTACTTACCATAACCATCATACAAAAAGAGCAGGTTTTCACCCGCTCTGTTCTGTCAGTCTTCATCAAAGTTTGCTGCGTATATGCCCTCCGGAAGTCTCATCGTGAGAATCCCGAGATTAAATTCATGATCCATGATCGTAATGTGATATTCAAAAATCACATCATCCTCAAATTTGGACAGTAATACATAACTGCCGTTCTCTTTTCCCTCGATCTGGTCACAGATATCTTCGTACACAGCCTGACCGGAAATCTCTCTCGGATATCCTGCTGCTTTGATCTTCTCCTCAATTGCCTGATATAATTCGTCCACTCGTGCGTCCTCCTTTAATACCGAACTCCGAATCTTCGTTCTTCCTCATCCACAGAAATCTCACGTCTTCGGATATCGTCAATCTCTATATACCGGTCATTGTAAAGTGCCTGTACAATCTTGTCAATATCTTCTTCCAGTCCCTGCAGCTCTGCTGAAACCGATCCGTCATATTCGTTTCTCGCCCAGCCGGTCACACTGTATTTGTCTGCCAGATAACCAAGCTTGTAGCGGAAACCCACACCCTGAACTCTTCCATAAAACTGAATGGATTGTCTTATCCTGTGCATGTCGTTACCTCCGTGCCTGTTTCTGTTTCCCTGCGTTCTTTCTTCCGGAAAGCTTTGCTTCCAGAAATTTCACCAGCCGGTAGCCCACATATCCTGCCAGGATTCCAAAAACCATACCACCCAGAACATCCGTCGGATAATGGACATACAGATATAATCTCGATATTGCGATCAGACAGGCAAGTACCAGTGCCGGTTTCCAGAGCTTCTTTTCACCTGCGAGATATAACGCGGTAACCGAAGCAAAAGATGCGGCCGTATGTCCCGATGGGAATGAATAATCATGAAGCTTTGCCACCAGCAGCTGCACGCTGGTGTTTACATCGTATGGTCTTGTTCTTGCTGCCAGATTTTTTACTGCTACATTGCAGATCAGCAGATCCATGATCAGTGCTGCTGCCATAATGATTCCTGTTTTTCTCATCTTTGGTATGATAAGAAAAAGCAGTGTCAGGATAATCCAGAAAATCCCCGCATCCCCCAGCTTTGTGATCGATGTCATAATTTTATCCAGAATCGGTGTATGTAACGTCTGGAACCAGTCAAGAATATTTAATTCCATCTATCTTCCTGCACTTTCTAGTCTATTTTTATCAGCGCTCCGTAAGCCGCGTTCAATCAGGGCACATCATCTCAGCGAATCTTACGCATCTCACCATCGATCAGAAATACCTGATCTCCTTCATTGATATCCAGCTCATACAGCCGGGCATCCTTCTCTCTGACTGTCATTTCTTCACCTGTATAATTACTTTTCAGAAGGACATTGTCCTTCACTGCCATCCCGTCCGGACGTCCCTCACATCCGAAATCCGGCTCATCAATACGTAAAACATTAAATGTCTCAAGCATGTCTGTCTCCCCTTTTATTGCCATTGTACTGCCGTGTATCTGTTATTCCTTTTCCCCTTCATTTGCATCTTCCATTGTGATGCATTCCTGCATCTGTGCTTCTGTATAATGCAGACGCAGTACAGCCTGCGGCCAGTTGATATTGACTGCTGCTGTCTTGTTTTTTTCTTCACCGGCTTTACGGATAAGTCCGAGGAGTTCATTCAGAACTTCTCTTGTCAGGTAACCGCCTCTCCAGTGAAATGTCAGCGTTTTTCCCTTTTTTGCTGCCTGAAGTGAACGTTTATACACATCTTCTGTCTTTGTAAAAGACAGCTTCTTTTCCCGGTAATAAAAGTGATCGTGATCTGTACAATGAGGTGCCGCTGCAATCAGAGGCTCATGATCCCGGAAGATACTTTTGTCATCAAGATTGAAATAATCATAACGAATATCTTCGACTTTATCACTGTTTCCGAGTGTATTATCAAAAGTCGCATCCAGATGATAATAATTTCCATCCACCTTCACAATATTGCCGGGCAGCACACGGCCTTCCCGGCGGATTCGATCCTGCAGCAGCTTCATCCTTGCTATCCTCCTAATTAAATTAAAATAAAGATATTGTTCCCTATTGTGCCGAAAAATACGGAAAAAAGCAAGAGAAAAAGGTGCTGAAATTTCCGCCGTTCCCCACGAATTTATAGACTCTTTACACAACCGCCTCACCCGGGCTTATCCCAGCAATAAGCCCCCTTAATAAATCCCGAAAAATCACCCGTATTTTCCGCTGGGGCGACCCTTGCGGTTGCCCGCCCACCGCCCCATCAATAATGCACCCGCACTCCTTGCAAAAAT
>ENA-OWPL01001572-OWPL01001572.1-human-gut-metagenome-genome-assembly--contig:-NODE-1572-length-13066-cov-3.216279_pt1 | contig 13066 bp, 13 predicted proteins | sample MGYA00248263_ERZ651844 | MGnify/ENA primary metagenome ERZ651844 (study PRJEB26924, sample SAMEA4378256) | human gut metagenome | biome: human gut; feature: human-associated habitat; material: faeces...
GGAAAAATTTTGATAAATTATTAAAATTTGGTTGACAAAGAAACAAAAGTTTGGTAATATATAACAAATTTGAATTATTTTTTATAAAATACATTGCAAAAATATAGAAGGGATTTGATTAAATGTTATTTGCAAGACCGGGAGAATATAAACCTTGTGGAATTTTTTCTTTGGAACATTTTTGGCTTATTGCTGTAACTATTGTTTGTATAGCAATTGCAATAAAAAATACATATAAAAGTAGCAAAGAAGAGGTTAAAAAAATTATAAAAAACTGTACTATTATGCTATGGATTATGGAAATTTTCATAATTATCTTTAAATTATGTACTGGGGATCCTAGAAATGTAAATAATTATGTTCCATTATATTACTGTAGTATTTTATTATATGCGGGTACTTTAAGTAGCTTTGCTAAAGGTAAGATAAAAAGAATGGGAGATGTATTCCTAGCAACAGGAGGCATAATAGGGGGAATAGTATTCATTTTATTACCTACTTCTTTACCAGCATATCCAGCACTTCATATTGTGAGTTTGCATAGCTTTTTATACCATGGAATAATGGTTTATTTGGGCTTGCTTGTAAACATTACTCATTATATAGAAGTTGTGGCAAGTGATGCAGTTTATTTTGCTACACTTATAGGAATAATATGTATTTTGGCTCAGATTGTAAACAAAATATTTGACAGTAACCTGATGTTTATATCAAAAGACTTTCCTGGAACTCCAATTACAATAATTTATAAGCTCACAGGAAAGCACTTTACAGCATTTATGGAAATTGCACAAATGTTTTTACCATTTTATGCAGTTTATGGAATTCTAAAAATTAGAGATAAAAGAAAAGCAAAATTACAAGGATGATTCTAATTCTTTTATTTGGTCTCTTAATTTTGCTGCTTCTTCAAACTCCATTTTTTCTGCGTGTTGAAGCATTTCCTCAGTTAACTTGTTTATAATGTCTTCAACACTAGATTCTTTATCAATTTCATATTTTTCAGATGCTTCTGCAACAATGCTAGCTCGAATAGTATCTCTAACAGATTTTTTTATGGTTTGAGGAATGATTCCATGTTCTTTATTGTATGCCTCCTGAATACTTCTTCTTCGCTCAGTCTCCTGAATTGCCTTTCGCATGGAATCCGTCATCACATCAGCATACATAATGACATGACCTTCGCTGTTACGTGCTGCACGTCCGATCGTCTGAATAAGTGAAACCTCTGAACGCAGAAATCCTTCTTTATCCGCATCCAGGATGGCTACCAGCGTGATTTCCGGAATGTCCAGACCTTCTCGCAAAAGGTTGATTCCAACCAGTACATCAAAAACGTCCAGACGCATATCCCTGATGATCTCCGCTCGCTCAAGGGTATCAATATCTGAGTGGAGATAACGTACACGAATGCCGACATCTTTCATATAATCCGTCAGATCTTCCGCCATACGTTTTGTCAGTGTCGTGATCAGAATCTTATTGCCCTTTTCTACTTCTTTATTGACTTCTCCGATCAGGTCATCAATCTGCCCTTCCACCGGACGCACCTCAACCTTCGGATCCAGAAGTCCGGTCGGACGGATAATCTGCTCTGCACGAAGAAGCTCATGATCCGCCTCATACTGTCCCGGTGTCGCAGAAACAAACATAACCTGATCCAGTTTGTTTTCGAATTCCTCAAAACTCAACGGACGGTTGTCCTTCGCAGACGGCAGACGGAAACCATAATCCACCAGTGTCTGTTTACGGCTCTGGTCACCGGCATACATGCCGCCAACCTGTGAGACGGTTTTGTGAGACTCATCTATAATAAGAAGAAAGTCATCTTTAAAATAGTCCATCAATGTATATGGCGGCTGCCCCGGTGCCAGTCCTGTAAGATGTCGTGAGTAATTCTCTATACCGGAACAGAAACCTGTTTCTTTCATCATTTCTACATCGAAATTCGTTCTCTCGGCAATACGCTGTGCCTCAATCAGCTTATCCTCACCTTTAAAATAGGCAACCTGTTCTTTCATTTCTTCGAGGATGGCATCTGCTGCTCTCTGGATCTGGCTCTGTGGCACAACATAATGGGATGCCGGGAAAATCGCGGCATGTTTCAGTTCACTGCGGATCTCGCCTGTCAGGACATCCACTTCTGTAATACGATCGATCTCGTCCCCAAAAAACTCTACACGAATCACACGGTCAGAATAGTTGGCAGGAAAAATTTCCAATACATCACCACGCACCCGGAATGTACCTCGATGAAAATCCATTTCATTACGGTTGTACTGAATGTCGATCAGTTCTTTGATCACATCATCTCTGTCTTTCTCCATTCCCGGACGAAGTGAGATCATCATATCAAAAAATTCTTCCGGTGCACCCAGACCATAAATACATGAAACAGAGGATACAACAATTACATCCCTGCGCTCACAGAGAGCCGCCGTTGCAGATAATCGTAACTTATCGATTTCATCATTTGTGGAGGCATCTTTTGCAATATAAGTATCCGTAGACGGCACATACGCCTCCGGCTGGTAATAATCATAGTAGGAGACAAAATATTCGACTGCGTTCTCAGGAAAAAATTCCTTCATCTCACCGTAAAGCTGTGCTGCCAGTGTTTTATTATGCGCAAGTACCAAAGTTGGCTTATTTAACTGGGCGATAACATTCGCCATTGTGAAGGTCTTACCTGATCCGGTAACACCCAGTAAGGTCTCGAACTGATTGCCTTCCTTGAATCCTTTGACCAGCTTTTCAATGGCCTGGGGCTGGTCGCCAGTGGGCTTATATGGGGCTTTTAATTTGAACTCATTCATGGTAAATCCCTCCATTTGTGACTTTTACTATGATCATTATCAGCCAAAAATTCGTATCCAGATTCGTAACGAAAAGCTCATTTTTATAGTGAATAGATGTGTTTCTCACCTCGTTACGAATAAAAGTCACAAAACTAATATTTGCGGATAAAACAGCACTCGGAAATACCTGATGATACCAGGCTCCGGTTCTGTCATATTTTTACTGTTTGTTCTTGTAACAGTCCCTATTATATCAGACATTTTTTTGAAAGTATATAGATGAAGGTAAGAAAAAAGTACAAATGTTCGATTCTTATTTGTACTTTTCTCTCTTACTACTATTCTATTTTTTATCATGCTGCGTTGAAATATTCCTCCAGGATTAAGTCTATTTCAATCACTTCTGAATAATCATAATACTGATCTTTCCGCTCTTTTGGAATAACTTCTTCAATAAATGGTTCCAATACATCCAGACATTCTTCTATGATTTCCTGCGTATCTCCATAGATATCTACTGATATGATTTCCTTGGCATGTCCCAATAAATGCGAAACACCTTTTGAATTAAAGCTATTCTTCAGCAAAATAGTTGCATAGGTATTTCTCAACTGGTGAAAATGAATATCAGGCAAATCCAAGGATTTCAACAAGTCTTTATAGTATTTCTGATGAAAACCTTTACTCTTTGGATTCCCATATGTCGAACAACAAATATAATTCCAGTCCCGGAACTCTTTTGGTCTGCGTCTGCGGTTCTTCTCATAAGTTTTCCGTTCTTCCAGAATTGCTTCAAATACATAATCCGGTATTGGAAGTTCACGCACACCAGCAGGTGTTTTTGTTTTAATTTCCTGCTTTGTCAGCATCTTAGGTGTACAGTCTTCTGCTTTACTGTTTGGCTTCTTTCCCAACTGACGCTCTACTCTCAACATCCTGTGAATGTAATCGACATCACTGTATTTCAGACCATTTATTTCACTTCTTCTGAGTCCCATCAATACCGCAAACAGAATTTGCATATGAATCGGTGTCTCCTTGCTTGCCTCAATCAACCGAAGCACCTGCGGAAGTGTCAATGTTTTCTTCTCGTCAATTTTCAGTACACGATACTCTGTCTTTTTTATTTTCTTCGGTAAATTGATTCCCTTCGCTGGATTTATTGCCAGTACATTTTTGTTAAATGCATACTCCAATGATGTTTTCATGATCGTCCTGACATTTTTCGCAACTGATTCATATTTCTCTGCAACTGCATTATATAATTTTCTGATATACCCCTGATTTAGTGTAGACATATACATCTTTCCAATCTGTGGAACAATGTAATTCTTAATGGCACCTTTGTAAGTTGTATAAGTGTCGTCTGTTATTCGGGGACGCATAATATCTTACAACCAGAAGATCATAAACTCCTCTACCCGGATTTTTCCATACACAATATAGGTTCCGGTATGTAGCTGTCCGATTACTTCATCACGAAATGCATTAGCTTCTCTTTTGGTTGTGAATCCCGCATAGCCGACAGATCTTCGATATTTTCATGAGGCATTTCCTGTAACATTCGTTTGTTTGCCTGGGTGTTTACAAGCATCACTGCAAGCAATTCAACCGCCTCTAAAAAACTGTATTCTTTTACTTTGATCAAATAATCCAGTGCTGATCTGCCACCGATTCCTCTGCTCCACCACATCCTGCATATTGCGAAGCTAAACGGCCGGATTTGCGGAGCAAAACGGTCGCATTCCGTTTCTGAACAGCCGAATTGCTACCAGTCTGTGTAATCTAATCCTTATAATGATAGTAGCCATCTCAGGGATGGTGAATACATCATTTTAAGGAGGATAATGTATGCAGTTGGATTACAAGGACATCATTATCAAACACTACGCGCTATCAATGTCCGGTAGCGAAATAGCTCGTCAGGCTGGTTTCAGCAAGTCTGGTGTTAATGACTTCTTGAGAGCATTCAAGAAGTGCGAAGATCTGAGCTATCCATTACCAGCAGGCATCACTAACTATGGTATTGCCCTGAAGGTGTATGGAGCTGTTCCTGGATCAGGAGGACGAAATGAGAACATCGAGTTACCTGATTATGAAGATGCTGCCAAGCTTATGGCTACCCGTAAAAACATGACACTCATGTTTCTTTGGAACCGCTATAAGAAAAAGTGCGAAGAAGAAGGCGCTCGTTTCTATCAGTACAGTCAGTATTGTGAGCTCTACAACAAGTAGTGTGAAGAGAATTATGAGACCGCCCACTTTGATGCTGTTGTCGCGCAAAAGATGGAAGTTGACTTTGCTGGACAGACGTTCTCCATGACAGATCCTCTTACCGGTGAGATTATGACCATCGTCGTTTTTGTAGCTATCCTGCCTTATTCACAGTATATCTATGCAGAAGGAATGCTCTCAACGAAGGAGCCACAGTGGATTGATAGCTACTACTACAAGAATGCTTATTGCAACATACAACATATTAACTTTTTCCTGAAGTATATTCAGTTTTTTACTCAAAAATTTTATTACCTTTCTTATTTTTTTCATATGCCTATTTTCCATCATCTTTCCGAATTTCATCAATTATCCGACCTATATTACAAGTAATCTGTCCTTTACACTGATGAATATCTTCATTGATTTTCTTTTCCTGCTCAATAGCAATCTCTACTTTCTCTGCCAACTCTCCAATTGCAGAATTCTTCTTCGGATTGATTCCTGTTCTGGCAAGTAACAACTTATAGATAAATGTCTGATGTCCATCTTTTTCATTCTGGATAATCTGTTCAGCATTTGGCTCAATATCATCTTCGTATGAATTTTCATAATGTAACAACAGAAATAATTCAAATGCCGGATTACTAACCGCTAATATATTCTTCTTTTCACCTTCAGCTACCAATTCATCATAATCAAGTACCTTCTCTTCAAAAATGTCTCCATCAAATACAACAATCATCTTATCCCGTTCTTTATCAAACGCTATTTCTGGATTTTCTTTCTGATTTTCTGCAAACTCAATCAAACGTCTTGGAAATGAAATATCTCTGTCTCTCTCTGTTTTTTCAAGCAAACGGATATCAATCAACGGATGAATATTTAATTCTTTTCGTATATCAATTAACTTTTTGAAATACCATGTTTCTGTATTAGCACCTTCACATATGAAGAAATATTTACGATAAGGCTCAATCTGTTCTTCATCATCTGTAGTTCTGCTATTCCAATTCGTATAACTTCTTACTGGAGCCAAGGCTACTCCTCCTCTCTCGGTACAGAAATACTTTCTGCACTGTCGCGGCAGTCGTCAGGTGTCTGTGCAAGCACATCCGTCTGACTCGTTGCTCGCGCAAAATCGAATGTTGAAAATACCGGTATCGCACCATATCTTCCTTCCAGATATGCCTTGCTCAACACTTTATCATACCTCTCCTTGAAACGATCTAAGGAATAAATAGAGCTTGCATTTTCTGCGTTACGTTCTACAAACCAGATTTCATCCCTTCTAAAAATAGCCTGATCCATAATAGATGATTCATGTGTAGTGAACAATAGCTGCATACGCTGCTCATCATGTAGCTGCATAAACAATTGCAAAAATCGTTCTGTCAGCTTCGGATGTAAGCTTCTCTCCAATTCATCCACAACATAAAGAACATCTTCTCGTTTATTCAACAGCATATCCATCAAATCGAATAATCTTCTTGTTCCATCAGACTCTTCATCAAAACCGAACTCATAAAATGACTTATTATGATGCAATCGGATTGTTGTGACCTTCGGTTCAGAATGTCCTTCAACTTCGATATTAAAGAAAGTTTCCTTCGACCTCATCGTCATTCTGAATGATGGTTCTTCCTGCTCTTCCATTCTATTTTTTACATGCTGCATCATCTTATCAAATACTGATTTCGGCAATGCATTTGATAACTCATCCAATGTAATTTCTTCAATTTTTACCTGGCTGATACCCGTATCAAATGTTTTGATCAATTTGTTAATCAGCTTCAGCGAATTATCATCATAATAATATTCCAGATCAATCAATGGCGTATCCGGTGTGATAATCGAAATATGATTCTGAATCCAATCATATACATCCCGGAAGAACAATAATTTAGATCGTGTGCTATATTTTTTTCCACGATTCATTTCTGTCAGGAACAAAGATGTTTCATTTCCTTCAAAATCATCTGCATAGGTTTCAAATTTATTTTTTTCTGTGTTTGTCAGCGTAATGCCATCATTTAACACCGGACGTTTGCTTCCTTCTCGTTCAAAGAGACATTTTGCTGAACCATTCTGATATAATTCATATAACCATTCTCCGGTTACTTTTCGTCTGCTTAAAACTGCAGAAAAACCATAGGCATAAAATTTGTCACCTACAGTAATCTGAATTTCAAAACTACTTTCTCGTTCCTTATTCTCCTGCCGATTCTTACAAAACATCTGTGTAGCTTCTATCGGAATACCATTGCAGACACTATCTTTAAAAAATTTAAAGAACAATGCCAGATTGGTCTTTCCAGATGCATTTGCTCCATAAACTACTGCATATTTTAATAACTGGGTACTTTTTATCTTTAACCTGTGATTTGCATTTGTTCGTATTTTATTTGAGGAAATCATTGTCAGCTCTGCTGCTTTATCAAAAGATTTAAAATTTTCAACACTTACTTTTACTAACATTCTTATACACCTCCACCTTTATTATATGTTTTACTCTTCTCTCAGTCAATGTATATTTTCTTATTTAGAGATTTTTTCGTTATATATTGTTTCTTTTTCTATTTTTAACAATTTTATTTTGAGTTATGCATATAATATCAATGTATAAGTCAGCTTTTTGTAGCGACACTATTTTACTAATGCCGCTACATGAAATATTACAATAAATAAAAACTTCTAATTCTTTTTTCTTCTATCTCTCCCAATCCATCCTTCCTGTCACATTCAACATCTTTTCTTCTCGGAAGCTGAGCATCTTTCCATTAGTTCCACCGACAATGATATGATCCAGCAATTCTATCCCCAATAGCTGTCCGCACTTCTGCAGCTTTCTCGTAACAATCATATCCTCTTTTGATGGTTTCACATTACCACTGGGATGATTATGAAGTCCAATGATTGCAGAAGCATTTGCCAGAATACTGCTCTTAAAAACTTCTCTGGGAATTACCAAAGATGCATTGATTGTTCCAACACTGACCAGATTCATATTGATTACCTGTCCATTATTTTTCATATTCAGGATACAAAATACTTCTCTGTCATATTGGGATAACTCCTTCGCCATCAATTCTACAACAGCCTGTGGACTATCCAATATCTGCTCACTATAAAGAGATGGTTCTCTTACCAAACGGATATTCACAACTTCCAATTCATTCTCCATCCTTCTGATCTCCTTTTGGAAATTCTACAACCAAAAAAACATTACTCTCTGAAGATTCCACATATGATTTCAATTGTGATAATGTCATTTCCAAACATTTATGTTGTTCCACCATAATCTGCTCCTTTCGTTTTTTCCCTTGCTTCTGTTTTTCCTGACAAATAGCTTATCACTTTGTTTGTCTTAATGCTTTTCTGTAACTCACTGATAATACACAAATCTGCTACATTCACTCCCGGCAAAGCAAGCATCTCATCCATCGTCATATTGACAATCTCTTTTTCCGTTCCATACCCAGCATCAAATAAACGCTGTAATACTTTTACTGCTTTCTGATTTTTTCCCATTTCATCATCAAAGGGCAGTTTATCGCCGCCCTTTGTTTTACTCCTCCTCTTCTTTCTTTTCTTCAATTCCTAATCGCTTAACCTGTTTCTTTTTATTCCAGATACGAACTCCGGTGATTCCGGCTGCTGACAATACCAGAATGGCTATCCATAAAGCTACATTTTCCGTATCTCCTGTTTTCGGAGGGTTACTGGTCTTTGTAGTAGTACCCGGTGTCTCTGGGGTTGGTGTTTCCGGTACTTCTTTGATGGTTACAGTCTGACCTTCATCGTTGATGTCCTTATGCTCTGTTACCTTTTTCGGTTCTTCCGGATTTGTCATATCATACAGTTCTTCAAAGGTTACAAGCTGCTTTCCTCCAAGAGTGCTGCCGTCGAAAGTAAACTCAATCTGCACTTCCATGTTTTCCTTGTCCGCTGTAAATTCATAATCATTGGTAACTTCTTTGCCATCAATGAGCAGCTTTGCATTTTCTTCCTTAATCATCTGCCAACCAGACAACTTGTAGTTCGTACCAATTTCCAGTCCTTCTAAAGTAACCGTATCCACAATCGTCAGATCTTTTCCGGCTTCCATCTCCTTCTTGCCATTCTTATCAGTTGCTGTGGTATGAATCGAAATCTTTCGCTCCGTAATCAGGACGGTCTGACCTTCATCGTCAATGTCCTTATGCTCTGCAACTTTTACAGGTTCTTCCGGATTCTTCAAGTCATATAATTCTTCAAATGTAACCAGATTCTGTCCACCAAGTTCTGATGCATCAAACGTATAAGAAATCTCTACTTTCATTTTCTCGCTGTCAGCAACAAAAGTGTAATCACTCTCCACACGCTTTCCATCAATGAGCAGTTCTGCATTTTCCTCTTTCAGCATCTGCCAGCCTTTTAACTGGTACTTTCTGCCTTCTTCCAGACCGTCCAGAGTAACTGTATCCACAATCGTTACTTTCTTTCCTGCAACAATTACCTTTTCGCCCGTTTTCTTGTCTGTTGCGGTTGTATGAATAGTAATCTCTTTTTCATACTCATCAGTCAGTGTTCCAAGGTCGATAGTTACTTTATTTCTGCTGACAACAACTTCAAATGCCGGAATCAGCTTCATACCTTTGTTAGATTCACAAACCAACTCCTCAATCTCATAAGTGTCATAAAGTAATGCACCTTTGCTATCGTCCGGCTCAGAAATTCCGAACCAGATACCGTCCTCACTGGATGTTCCGGCATTTGTATTTTTCTTATGAGACGCCCAATCGGAAGCTGTTGAAAACTGACCATTTTTATCTGTCACTACGATATGGCTCTCTCCGGTTGTTTTGCTCGTAATCTTAAAAGGAACATTGGCAAGTCTCTTATGTGTGCCTGCTCCAATCTTTACTCCCTCCAAATCTCCACGTTTAATCTGGTTGTAAATGGAATGGCTTTCGCCTGTTAAATCCACTATTTTTCCATTTTCCGTAATCGAAAATTCAATCGCTTTTGCCCCGTCAGTCAGATAACCTTCCGGTGCTTTGGTTTCTTCCAGTTTGTATTTACCATATGGAAGTAAATCTTCCGATGTTGTTGCTGCTCCGTCAATTCCTGCCTGAATTGTCTTAACTGTCTCATTTTTCTTGTACAGTTTTCCTTCTACCAGAACCGGATTCTCGTTCAGAGAAATAATTGCAAATGCTGCATCTTTTAATGTGGCACTTCCCTGTGCCTTAGTGTCTTTTGTCTCCATATCACGTTTCTGAATCTTCACACCACCTCGGATTACCTGATCAGATACGGAATACTGGTTGCTTCCGGAAAGAACTGCAAGTTCTCCGTCCTCTGTGATCTGTGTCAGATACATTCCTTTGATCTGCTCTGTACTGTCTCCTGCCTGCATATAAGCTCCGTCCAGTAAATATCCGTCTGGTGCTTTGGTTTCTTCAACAGTCAGTGTCCCAAGTGGCAATACGCTTTTTTCATTCTGGGTGTAAAATGTATCTCCTGATACTTTGTAAGCATCTGCCAGTTTTGTCACATAATGAATATTTCCATTACTGTCTTTTTCAGCTACCGTCTTTGTAACCCAGGTACGTGTTGCTTTCTCTGGTAAATTGTCTTTTGTATAAAGTCCGTCATAATAATGCCAGGTAAACTCTGCTCCTGCCAATGCAGCATCACCCTGTGCAGTTGCTTTTCCTGTCTCCATATCAATCTTGAACAGGTCTACCAGTGTCTCTGTCACTTTCGGAACATCGGAAACATTTAATACGGCTTTTTTTCCGGCTTCAACCTTCAGACTGTGTACTGTCGTATCCAGCTTATATCCCTTCGGTGCAGAAAGCTCTTTGATGTAAACATTCCCTGCAGTCACTTCAACTTCATTCGTATCGCCATTTTCATTTGTTGTAAGTGTTCCAATCTGATTACTACAATTCTGGTCTAAAAATATGCCAAAGGTTGCTCCAACAATGGAATACATCGCATTTCCATTTGTGACAATCTCATTTGCAGTTGTCTTTTTTACCTTCGCATTTCCGACATTCAGTTCTGCCCAAAACTGTCCAAGATCCTGTCCTTCACCAGTATAGATATATCCGCCACATTTATAGCGACCTTTGTTTGCCTGTACAAATGCTCTCGCTCCTGCATACACTTCATTCTGAATATCCTGTGAAATCTCAGAATATGCAGCTCGGACATTATCACACTTCCAGCCCAACTGTTCACTGAGTCTCTGCCATACTACACACTGTTCCAGCAGATATCCCTGATTCGCATTCAGGTTACTGTGACTGCCCCTATACTGCTTTACATATTCCAGTGACAATGCCACATCTTCGATCTGTGCAGCACTCATGCTGGCACTTGCATCATGTCTGGTTTTATACCCATTCTTGAATCCGGTGTTAATATCCACACAATAAGCGGTTTCGCCTTCTACTTTCATGTGTCCTTCGTTGAAAGTGCTTTTAATTGTTCCGTCATTCATCAAATGTTCTACATGTCCAACTCTCTCTGCGGATTCTGTCCAATACTGTGTTTCCGCTGCTTGAACCGATGTGATCGGTAATGCAGTTAAAATCGTGGTCAGGGCAAGAATCCCTGTACACACTCGTTTCCATATCTTCTTCATTTTCTACAATTCCTTTCTTTTCAATCAAAAAAGACGTCCGTCTGGAACGCCTGCTGTTGCTTTATGCTGTTTGCTCCCTGCTGTCATGCAGGGTGTGGGAATCTCTGACCTGCTGAAAGAGAAAATGTTCCCGGCTCCTTATTGTCTTTTCGGCTGGTAATCTGCTGGTAAACCAAAGGGGTAGGGTGTGGGGAGGGGAAAACGGGAATAGACTGATTTCTCGTTATGCCCAAAAGGATAGTCTTCTCCCTAGGTGTCGAAATACTATCGTTCCCTGCTTTTTTCCCGTCTCCGATATAATTCCAGTGCTTTGATAATGGTTTCTTCCATTTTCTGCTGTGAAATTCCCGATGGAAAGTATTTTTTCAGCCGATTCTTCGGGATTTTCCACTGCTCTACCTGATTTGGCTTCTCTTCTGACATAATCAACAGTAAAACATCTTCATTTAATCTGCCTTCTGCTGAAGATTTGCGAATTTTGATTGCCTGTGCATGACTTGGGGTACAAGCCTCCGACTCCATGGTATCGTACAATATCTCCTGTTCCTCTTTCGGCAAATATGACAACTCCACCGCCGGACGCATAGAAATCTTTTTGTCATCGACCATTTCAAGGATTTCCGGGATAAGTTCTGTAAGACGGATATAGCGGCGGATTTGGTCTTGGCTTTCTCCAACTTGTTCACCTAATATTTCTCTTGAAGTTTTACCTTTAAACTTCTGTGCCAGTGGCACAGAAGTCAAATCTCTCCTCTGTCCCTGTCTCTTCATAGCATCTAGCTTCATTTTATAAGCAAATGCCTTTTCGGATGGTAAGATTTCTTCTCGCTGAAGATTGCTATCAACCATGACAATGACTGCTTGGTCATCACTAAGATTTCTTACAATGCATGGCATTGTCTCTTTTCCAGCCAGTTCACTTGCCATTTTTCTGCGGTGTCCAGAAATCATTTCATACCCGCCTGTTGGCTTTTCCCTGACAAGTGCTGGGACTAATACGCCATGGTCACGCACGCTTTCGATAGTTTCCAACATCTTATCATCCATTTTTACCTTAAACGGATGATTCGGGAAATCTGTAATTTCATAAATCGAAATATCTTTTACATATTCCTGATTCTTCTGGACTCTTTCTTCCTGCGTCGTAAAAAAGTCATCTACTGAGGGAAGATTCATGTTTATTTCTCTGCTTTTCGCCACACTGAATCACCCCCCTCGTAAATTCTGCATACGCCTTTGCAACAGTTCCATTCTTGTCATACTCATAAATGCTCTGTCCTGCTGCACTGCTTTCTGCCGCTGTGATAGCCACTGGAATAACCGTTTTGAAAATTCGGATATGTTTCCCGTAATTTTCTCGAAGGCTATCCTCTGTTGTCCTTGCAAGTTTTGTCCTCATATCTGCAAGTGTCAGCAA
>ENA-OWPL01001577-OWPL01001577.1-human-gut-metagenome-genome-assembly--contig:-NODE-1577-length-13015-cov-2.376157_pt1 | contig 13015 bp, 10 predicted proteins | sample MGYA00248263_ERZ651844 | MGnify/ENA primary metagenome ERZ651844 (study PRJEB26924, sample SAMEA4378256) | human gut metagenome | biome: human gut; feature: human-associated habitat; material: faeces...
TTATGAACAGCAATGCAAGGATTGGGCGAAAAGCGAAAGCACAGATGAAAAACGAAAAGACAGAAGAACAGTAAGTAAAGGGAGGACTGAGCATTAAGAATAATGCGACAATCCTCCCTTTATAAAAATTTCAGAAAAAGTTTTATCGTTCCATCATACTGATAGATTCGATTCCTACACTTCCTCCACGTACCACTTCAATTCTGTGGAATTCTTCCTTGATCAGTTTCACTACTGCGTCATTCTTGGTTGCTGTCTGGACAAATTCCAGGAGCAGGCTGTCTTTGCCGTAGTCAATGACCTTTGCCTTGAAGGTTTCGGCAATCTGAAACAGTTCAACCTTATCTTCTTTGGAACAGTTAAAAACCTTAATATACAGAATCTCTTTCATGCGGACAAATACGTCTGTGAAATCAATAACCTTAATAACCTCGATCATACGGTTCAACTGTTTTTTGATCTGTTCAAAAGTTTCGTCATCACTGACAGTTGCGATCGTCATTCGAGATACTGTGGGGTCCTCGGTGGTTCCTACAGTAAGACTGTCCAGATTGTAGCTTTTTCCGGAGAAAAGTCCGGAGATTTTGGACAGAACACCTACCTGGTTCTCAACATAGAGAGAAATCCATCTTTTTTTCATTCCTTTATCCATAATAATTTTCCTCCTGATCAACAGTCCATAATCATATCTTCCAGAGTTCCGCCTGGTTTGATCATAGGATAAACCATTTCCTCAGGGTCAATGATGAATTCAATTACTGTAGGTGCCTTTGTGTTCTTTTTTGCTTCCTCGAAGGCTGCTGCAATTTCCTCTTTATTTGTGACACGGATTCCTTTTGCCCTGTAGCTTTCTGCAAGTTTAATGAAATCCGGTGTGTACTGTGGATATTCCATGCCTTCTGTGCGGCGGGAAAGTGCTCCGGCGCGCAGGTTGGTCATGGCGTAGCGTTTACCGTAGAAGAGTTTCTGCCACTGGCGTACCATTCCAAGGTATTCATTGTTAAAGATGCACAGGATAACAGGAAGTTCTTCCAGAACTGCAGTTGCAAGCTCCTGAATGTTCATCTGCACACCGCCGTCACCGGAGATAACGATGACCGGTCTGTCAGGGTTTCCGATTTTGGCTCCGATACCGCCTGGAAGACCATAGCCCATGGTTCCCAGACCACCGGACATGATCATCTGCTTACCCTCTGTGATTTCAGCATACTGGGAAACAAGCATCTGATGCTGTCCTACATCTGTTACGATAATACTGTTCTCAAACTGTTCGTTGATCTCTTTCAGGATATCCATCGGACTTAAAAGATCATTTGGACGCATTTTCAGCGGATGTTCTTCTTTCCACTGGCTGATCTGGCCAAGCCACTTGCCTGTAGAGCATTCCTGAACGTATTCATTCATTTTTGTGATAGCTTCTTTTGCATCGGCAACAATGGGGATATCTACATGGATGTTTCTGGAAATGGAAGCGGTGTCAATATCAATGTGGACGATCTGTGCATGTGGAGCAAATTCATGGAGCTTGCCTGTGATACGGTCGTTAAAACGGGTTCCGATGGAAAACAGAAGATCGCATTCATTCACTGCCATATTTGCAGCATAAGCGCCGTGCATACCAAGATTTCCGATAAACAGAGGGTTCTTTGTGGAAATGGCGCCACGTCCCATAACGGTTGTGACAACCGGGATCTGAGTTTTCTCAACAACCTGGGTGAAAATCTCCTGCGCGCGGGAAATGATCACACCGCCGCCGGCAAGAAACAGAGGTTTTTTGGCCTTCTGCAGCATTTTGAGGGCACGCTTCAGCTGTCCGATATGCACGCTGGTGTTAGGCTTGTAGCCACGGATATTGACAGTTTTCGGATACTCAGCACTTCCCAGCTCGGCCATTACATCCTTTGGAAGGTCGATGAGAACCGGGCCTGGGCGTCCGGTGCGTGCGATATAGAAGGCTTCCTTGATGATACGTCCAAGATCCTCACGGTTGCGGACGGTAACACCGTATTTTGTGATGCTTCTGGTGATCCCGACAATATCAACCTCCTGAAACGCATCGTTTCCGATGAGGTGACGGGCAACCTGGCCGGTAAAGCATACAAGCGGAACGCTGTCATAGTTGGCAGTTGCAAGACCTGTAACAAGGTTGGTAGCTCCGGGACCGCTGGTAACGAGACATACGCCAACTTTTCCGGTAGTTCTGGCATAGGCATCTGCTTCGTGTACGAGGGCCTGCTCGTGACGTGGCAGGATGATGTCAATGCCGCTCTGTTTATATAATTCATCGCTGATATCGATGGTGCAGGCACCAGGATAGCCGAACAGAACATCAACGCCTTCTTCTTTTAAGGCTTTTACAAGCAATTTGTTTCCGGAAATCTGTTTCATGAATTGGTTCCCTCCTTTGATGATGTGAACAGTAAAGCAGATAAGGGCTGCCGCGAGAAATTTTTCCAATAAAAAAGTCCCGGCATATCGGATAAAATATGCTCAGGACGGATAATTCCGCGGTACCACCTGTTTTCAGAGGTAAAACTCTGCTCTCTGTCAGTACAAAATTATACTGCCTCCCTGTAACGTGGGAATGACGATGAAGCCTACTGCATGAAGATTCATGGTTCAGTCCACTGCTCGAGGGCTACTTCCACAGTTCAGTCACGAAGATTCTCACCGGCCATCTTCTCTCTGTGCATCCGGAGACTGTGTACTACTCCCTGTCATTGCATTTAGTAAATATGGATAAAAATTTTCTATCATTATAATATAAAATATCGGAACTGTCAATCAGAAATCATGATGGCTCAATGGGTGAGCCGGGGATTCCGATAACAGTTCCGATATGGATGATATTAAATATTAAGTATTTTCCGGTACATCAGCTGTTTATTGTTACGGAGCTGGAGCCTGCTTGCTCAGGCTTCGGTATTTCCCGGTGTTTCATGCTCTTTTTCCGGAAGGTAGACATGCACTTTCTCGATACGGTTTTTATCCAGCTTTTCTACGATCAGACGGATTCCGTCCTCGGTGATCACTTCGTCACCGGCAACAGGCAGACGATCCAGATGTTCGATGATAAATCCACCCAGGGAATCATAATCCTCGGAATCCAGTTCCGTATCCAGATGATCATTTACGTCATCCAGATGCATGGAGCCTTCGATGATGTATTCCCGGTCGGAAATTTTCTGGACAAGCTCGTCCTCCTTCTCATCGTATTCGTCATGGATCTCACCCACGATCTCCTCCAGGATGTCCTCCAGTGTGATCAGTCCGGCCATATCACCGTATTCATCCAGTACAATGGCAATATTGAAGGTGGAGTCCTTCATTTCCACAAGAAGATCGGAAATGCTTTTTGTTTCGTAAGTGAAATGCGGCTTTCGGAGGAAATGATCAATAACAAATTCCTCGTTTTTGTCGTAAAGAAGAAGATCCTTCATGTTGATGATTCCCACAATGTTGTTCTGGCTGTCCTTATAAACCGGCAGACGTGTGAACTTATCCTCGCGGAAAATATCGATCAGCTCATCATAGGTGGATTCCACATCTGCAAAGGTAACATGTACTCTTGGAACCATGATATCCTTGGCTGTGGCATCTCCAAGGTCAAACACATTGTAGATCATTTCTTTTTCGTCGGATTCGATGACACCGTCCTCGTGGCTGACGTCCACGATGGTACGAAGCTCCTCCTCGGTCATGGCCTTGTCGGCTGCATCCGGATCCACACGCATCAGGCGCATCACACCTCTTGAAAAGAGATTGATGATAAAGATCACCGGTGTCATGATGGTCATAAGAAATTTAAAGACCGGGATATAGCGGAGGGTGATCTTTTCTGAGTTAATGGTTGCGTAGTTCTTGGGGGTGATCTCGCCGAAGATCAGGATCAGAACCGTCAGGATCACCGTTACGATGCTGACCATATATCCGCCAAAGCTGTATGCAAGTGTGGTTGCAAGGGAAGAAGCCGAAATGTTCACAATGTTGTTTCCGATGAGAATCGCACTGAGAAGCTTGGGAGTCTGGTTCTCCAGGATATCGAGAGCCATGGCTGCACGCTTGTTTCCTTCGTCTGCAAGAGAGCGGAGACGGATCTTGTTTACCGACATCAGCGCGGTTTCGTTAGATGAGAAAAAGGCTGACAATGCCAGCAGAATAAGTAATATGATTATCTGGTAAGTGTCGCTGGGGTCCACTTTCAATATTCACTCCTTTAAAAATAAGATTATTTGGTTAAAAATATACAGATACTCTCCCATTATATACGTTTTATCGGATTTTGGCAAGAGCCGGACTGATACAGCGAATTACAAAAATAAGCCTGCATCTTGACAAAAGAGTAAGCCTGAACTAACATATATTTGTATTCATATATAAAGAAGAAATGATCAGGAATGGAAGGAGAGGTTTATGTTTCTGGAAATAAAAGGAATAAAAAAATCCTTCGGGTCAGGAGAGAGCCACGTAGATGTTCTGAAGGGGATCGATCTGGAGATTGAAAAGGGAGAATTCTGTGTGCTTCTGGGACCGTCCGGTTCCGGTAAGTCCACGCTTTTAAATATTATCGGCGGAATCGAAAGTGCCGATGATGGCAGCATCTCCATTGAGGGAGAACGACTTGCCGACATGAAAGAAAAGAAGCTGTCACAGTACCGCAGAAAACATCTGGGCTATATCTTCCAGATGTACAACCTGATCCCAAATCTTACTGTGCGTGAAAATATCGAGGTCGGGGCATATTTAAGTGACCATCCACTGGATGTGGATGAACTTCTGCATACACTGGGACTTTTTGAACATCAGAGAAAACTTCCGAACCAGCTGTCCGGAGGCCAGCAGCAGAGAACGGCAATTGGCCGTGCTATCGTAAAGAATCCGGATATCCTGCTCTGTGATGAACCGACGGGTGCGCTTGATTACAATACATCCAAGGAAATTCTGAAACTGATCGAAACCGTTAATCAGAAATATGGAAATACGGTCGTCATGGTTACTCATAATGATGCAATCAAAGATATGGCAGACCGTGTAGTGAAGCTTCGAGACGGTATGATCCGTAAGAATTATCAGAATGAACATAAGATTCCTGCGATGGATCTTGACTGGTAAGGGGGCGATAATATGAAAAGTCCTCTCAGAAAAAGGATTCCCCGTGAACTCAAAGGAGAAATCGGAAAGTATCTGGTTGTTTTTATCCTAATGGTCGCAACGATCGGACTTGTTTCCGGTTTTCTGGTTGCAGATGGAAGTATGATTCATGCATACAATGAAGGCTTTGAGAAATATAACATCGAAGATGGCAATTTCCGTCTCGGAGAGCGTCTGTATCGTGGACAGAAAGAGGCAATTGAAGAAGAAGGTGTCAAAGTCTACGAGAACTATTATATAGAAGATTCTCTTTCAAATGGCAGTACGATGCGTTTCTTTAAAAACCGTACAGATGTCAACAAAGTCTGCCTGATGGAAGGCAAACTGGCAGAAAAAACAGGCGAAATTGCGATCGACCGTATGTATGCGGATAATAATAATCTGAAAGTCGGAGATACGATCGATGACGGTACAAAGAGCTGGAAGATCACCGGGCTGGTTGCTTTATCTGATTACAGCTGTCTGTTTCAGAACAACAGCGATACCATGTTTGATGCTGTAAAATTCGGTGTCGGTCTGGTGACAGAAGAAGAATTTGATACGCTGGATCAGGATAAGCTGCAGTATAATTATGCGTGGATCTATGATGAAAAACCGGAGACAGAGCTTGAGGAAAAAGAAGTTTCTGAAGACCTGATGAAAGCAATGGGCAAAGTTGTTACACTGGAAAGTTTTGTGCCACAGTATCAGAACCAGGCGATCATCTTTACCGGTGATGACATGGGAAGTGACAAAGCAATGATTGCAATGCTTCTTTATATCATTATTGTGATCATGGCATTTGTATTTGGAATCACGACCAGCAATACGATTGCAAAAGAAGCCGGTGTGATCGGAACACTCCGTGCATCCGGTTATACGCGGGGAGAACTGGTTCGTCATTACATGACACTGCCGGTTATCGTAACGCTTATAGGGGCACTGGTCGGAAATATTCTGGGTTATACCGTATTCAAATATGTATGCGCCGATATGTATTATGGAAGTTACAGTCTTCCGACCTATAAGACAATCTGGAATGCAGAAGCATTTGTTCTGACAACAGTGGTGCCTGTGGCGATCATGTTTGTAGTTAATTATGCAATCCTGCATCACAAACTGAAACTGTCACCGCTTAAATTTCTGCGAAGGGATCTTTCAACAAGAAAGCAGAAACGTGCTCTTTATTTAAGTCCGAAACTGAAAATATTTTACAGATTCCGTCTGCGTGTGATATTCCAGAATATCAGCAATTATCTGGTGCTCTTTGTGGGTGTTGTTTTTGCAAATCTGCTTCTGATGTTCGGACTTCTGCTTCCGTCGGCACTGGATCACTATCAACTGGAGATTCAGAATAATATGCTGGCAAAATATCAGTATATGCTTTCGGTTCCGGTCAGTGTGATGGGTGGAAGCAATAAGCTTGAGGGAATGCTGGATATGTTTCTTTTTTCTCATGATACAGAGACAGATAATGAAGATGCGGAGGAGTTCAGTGCATATTCATTGAATACACTTCCGGGCAAATACAAAAGCGAAGAAGTTACTATCTATGGAGTCCACGATGACAGTAAGTATATTGACGCGGATTTTTCAGACGGTGTTTACATCTCGCAGGCATATGCGGACAAGTTTTTGCTGAAGATCGGGGACTCGATCACTCTTAAGGAAAAATATGAGGATGATGAGTATACGTTTAAGATCGGTGGGATCTATGATTATGATGGCGGGCTTTGTATCTTTATGCCGCAGGAGGAGCTGAATCAGATGTTTGATCTGGGAGATGATTACTTCAGTGGTTATTTCAGCAACAGCGAGATTACGGATATAGACAGCAGTTATATCGGTTCGGTGATAGATCTGGATGCCTTGACCAAGATTTCAAGACAGCTCAATGTCTCTATGGGAAGTATGATGGGACTGGTCAATGTATTTGCAATCGCAATCTATATGATCCTGATCTATCTGTTATCAAAGATCATTATCGAAAAAAATGCCCAGTCGATCTCTATGACAAAGATTCTGGGTTATACAAATGGCGAGATCAGCAGGCTTTATATTCTGTCAACATCCCTGGTGGTCATCCTTTGTCTGCTTATCAGCCTTCCGATCGAGACAACAATCATGGAAGTTCTTTTCAGAGAGATGATGCTGCAGAGTATTTCCGGCTGGATTGCACTGTGGATCGATCCGATGATCTATGTGAAGATGTTTGGCGCCGGGTTTGTGACTTATGGTATCGTTGCACTTCTGGAATACAGAAGGATTCGTCGGGTACCGATGGGGGAAGCACTCAAGAATGCAGAATAAATTCAGGTTTTTTAGAAAAATCCCCACTTTATATTGTTAACGCGCTAAATAGCTGTTATAATAACGATAAATTTGTTTATATAGAGAGGGAACGATACATATGAATCAATTGGATATACTCAGAGAAAGTCTCGGACAGTGTGATGAGATTCTTCTGGATGCACTTCTTATGCGTAACAGAATCGTAGAAGACATCATGGTTTACAAAGAAGCAAATGATATTCCGATCCTGCAGCCAGAGCAGGAAGCGAAGCAGAGAGAATGGCTGAACCGCAGAATGGAAGGCAAACGCCATAAAGATGAAGTGACAGCTGTTTTTGAAGAAATTACCAGAAACAGTAAAAAGATTCAGGCACGTAAGCTGTTTGATTACAATATCGTCCTGATCGGATTTATGGGAGCCGGCAAATCTACGATCTCTGATTTCCTGAGAACTGTTTTTGCAATGGAAGTTGTAGAGATGGATCAGATCATCGCAGAGAGAGAAGGCATGTCCATCTCCGATATTTTTGAGACCTACGGAGAAGAATACTTCCGTAATCTTGAGACAGAACTTCTTATTGAAATGCAGTCCAGGAGCAATGTGGTCATCTCCTGCGGTGGCGGTGTACCGATGAGAGAGCGCAATGTAGTTGAGATGAAGAAAAACGGCCGTGTCGTTCTTCTTACCGCAAAACCGGAGACAATCTTAAACCGTGTCAAAGACAACCATGACAGACCGCTTCTCGAGGGAAATAAGAATGTTTCTTTCATTGGTGACCTTATGGAAAAACGTCGTGAGAAATATCAGGCAGCAGCTGATATCGTTATCGAGACAGACGGTAAAGACAAGCTCGAAATCTGTGAGGAGCTTGTACACAGACTTCGCGCACTGGATGCGCAGGAGTGACCAGTAAGTAACATACAGAGATGTATTGGTTGAGAATATCCTGCGCGGTGTCAATAGCACAAATTTGATAAAATAAAAAGCAGATCTCCAAAAAGTCCAGACGCGTGTCGTCAGGACTTTTTTTGAACGCAAAAATTGAATGGTGCATCAAAAAACAGTCCATTTTGTTTAAAATATCCATATGGTATTATAATCTCATCAAAAAGCTATACGAAATAGCTAAAGAGCGAAAACAAAAATGGGAGGTTTCTTTTATGAAGAAAAAATTAGTTTTAGCAATGGCAGCAACAATGGCAATCACATCCTGTGCAGTTCCTGTATTTGCAGATGATGCAGCAGCCGAAGGCGGAAAAATCGGTATCTCAATGCCAACTCAGTCTCTGGAGCGTTGGAACAGAGATGGTTCTTATCTGGAAGAACAGTTTAAGGCAGCTGGATTCGATGTTGAGCTGACATATTCTGATAATGAAACAGACCGTCAGGTAAATGATATCCAGAACCTGATCTCCGACGGAGTTAACCTCCTGGTAGTTGCAGCTATCGATGGTGAAGCACTTAATACAGTTATGGATGAAGCAGCAGATGCAGGAATCCCGGTTATCGCTTATGACCGTCTGATCAAATCCGATGCAGTTTCCTACTACATCTCCTTCGATAACTATACAGTAGGTACTCTGCAGGGTCAGTACGTAATTGATACTCTGGATCTTGACAATGCAGGTGATAAAACCTACAACATCGAGTTCACAGCAGGTGACCCGGCTGATAACAATGCAGGATACTTCTTCAACGGTGCTTATGACACTCTGAAACCGTATCTGGATGCAGGCACACTGAATGTAGTTTCCGGACAGACTGATTTCGATTCCGTAGCAACAGCAGCATGGGATACACAGACAGCTCTGGAAAGAATGCAGAACATCCTCGCTTCTTACTATGCAGACGGAACACAGCTTGATGTAGCTCTTTGCTCCAATGACTCTACAGCACTTGGTGTTACACAGGCTATCGAATCTGACTATGCAGGCAAAAACGACGTTCTGATCACAGGACAGGATGGTGACGAAGCTAACCTTGCAAACATCGTTGATGGAAAACAGTCCATGACAGTTTATAAAGCAGTTGCAAACGAAGCAGTTGTTACTCTTGACCTTGCAGAAGCAATGCTGAAAGGTGACACAATTGATGATTCTCTGATCACAAACTCCAAATGGGATTTCGATTGTGCATATGATACAGAATCCTATGAAACATCCGAAGGACATAAATGCCCATCCTTCCTGCTTGTTCCTACAGTTGTAACTAAGGACAACCTGAAAGAAGAACTTGTTGACACAGGATACTATACACAGGACGATGACGGATACCTTCATCCGGCAGAATGATGACTGAGTAGAGTCAGATAGATATCAAAAATATAAGAACTTGAATTTTAAGGGCGGGGTGAAAAGCCCCGCCCTCTTTTTGGAAAGGGGGCGCCATTTTGGCAGACAATATTTTGGTAATGGATCACATTACAAAAGAGTTCCCCGGTGTCAAAGCTCTGGACAATGTAAATCTTGAAGTCCAGCGAGGAGAGATTCACGCGCTGATCGGTGAAAACGGTGCGGGAAAATCCACACTGATGAACGTTTTAAGTGGTCAGTATCCATATGGAAGTTATACAGGTACCGTTACCTATGAAGGTGAGGAATGTAAGTTCAAAAACTTAAATGACAGTGAAGCAAAAGGTATTGTTATCATTCATCAGGAACTTGCGCTGATTCCGTTGCTTTCTATTGGAGAGAATATGTTTCTCGGAAACGAGATTAAGAATAAAAGAGGCAGCATTGACTGGGACAGAACATACAGTGAAGCAGAAAAACATATGGCACAGGTTGGCCTTCATGAATCTGCACAGACACTGATCAAAGATATCGGAACAGGTAAACAGCAGCTGGTAGAGATCGCAAAGGCATTCTCAAAGAAGGTTAAACTTCTGATCCTTGACGAGCCGACTTCTTCCCTGAATGATGAAGATGCAAAAATGCTTCTTGATCTTCTGATGGAATTTAAGAAAAACGGGCTGACCTCTATCATCATCACACATAAACTGAATGAGATCATTTACTGTGCAGACCGCTGTACGATCATTCGAGATGGTACTACGATCGAGACACTGACAAAAGGTGTAGATGATTTAAGTGAAGACCGCATCATCAAAGGTATGGTTGGCCGTTCCATGGATGACCGTTATCCGTCAAGAAAGCATAAAGTCAGCAACGAAGTTATGCTGGAAGTTAAAAACTGGACGGTTCACCATCCGCTTTATCCGGAAAAAGTCGTAGATGACAATATTTCCTGTAAAGTACATAAAGGCGAGGTTATTGGTTTCTCAGGATTGCAGGGTGCAGGACGTACGGAATTTGCAATGTCTGTATTCGGAAAGAGTTACGGAAGCAATATCTCCGGAGAACTTTATATCAAAGGCGAGAAGGTAAATCTCAAAAATCCGCAGGAGGCAATCCGTCACGGACTTTCTTATGTAACAGAAGACCGTAAGACAAACGGACTGATTCTCGGAGAATCCATTCGTTTTAATACAACTCTTGCACGACTTTCCAAAGTCTGTGAAAAAGGCATCATCAACACAGATATGGAAGTGCATATGGCTGATGAGATGACAAAGGAAATGGGCACCAAAACTCCTTCCAATGAGCAGAAGATAGGTAACCTTTCCGGTGGTAACCAGCAGAAAGCACTGCTTGGTAAATGGATGTTTACAGAGCCGGATATCCTTATTCTGGATGAGCCGACGCGAGGTATCGATGTAGGTGCAAAATATGATATTTACTGCCTGATCAACAAAATGGTAGAAGAAGGAAAATCAGTTATCATGATTTCTTCCGAAATGCCGGAACTTCTCGGTATGTGTGACCGTATCTATGTTATGAGTGAGGGCCGTATAGCAGGTGAATTTACTGCAGAAGAGGCAACTCAGGAACGTATCATGGCTTCGATCATGCAGGAGCAGAATAAAAAGTAAGGCGGCTGAATGAAATTTCTACCGGGAAAGGGGTAAGAAAATGAAATTTAATGTAAAAGACTTCTTAAGAAAATATACAATGGTCATTGCACTGGTGATCGTATTTATCCTGTTCTGTGGACTGACAAACGGAAGACTTCTGTATGCACAGAACATGTCAAACTTAATGCTTCAGAATGGTTATGTACTTGTCCTTGCCTGTGGTATGTTGTTATGTATCTTAACAGGTGGTAACATCGACCTTTCTGTAGGTGCTGTTATCTGTCTGGTTGGTGGTCTTGCAGCTGTTATGATCAGCAACAAAGGCATGAACCCATATCTGACAATCCTCATCTGTCTGGTAGTTGGTCTTCTGGTAGGTATATGGCAGGGTTATTGGATCGGTTACAAACGTATTCCTCCATTTATCACAACACTTGCAGGTATGTTCGTCTTCCGTGGATTCGGACGTCTGATCCTGGATAACAAGACTGTATCTATCCAGAACAAAGATTTCCTGAAAGTATTTACATCCTATATTAACATTCCTGGACTTGATGATACTGCAAACTATTCCGCACTGATCGTTGGTGTTGTAGTAGCTGTTTATGTAATCTTTAATGTTATTCGTTCCAGAGCAAACAAAGCGAAAAAAGGATATCGTCAGAATACAGCATTTTCTGATTACAGCAAAGCAGTGATCATTGCAGTTGTTATCCTGTGGTACTGCTACAAACTGTTCCAGTACAAAGGTATCTCCGTTATGTTCATCTGGGTAGTTGCAATCTGCCTGATTTACAGTTTCATTACATCCAAAACAGCATTCGGACGTTATTTCTACGCAATCGGCGGTAATGAGAAAGCTACACAGCTTTCCGGTATTGATACAAACAAAGTTTACTTTATTGCATACGTAAACATGGGACTTCTTGCAGGTCTTGCAGGTCTTCTCTGTGCAGCACGTGTAGGTTCTGTAAACGGTAGTACAGGTACATCCTTTGAGATGGATGCAATCGGTTCCTGTTTCATCGGTGGTGCTTCCGCATACGGCGGCAGCGGTACTGTAGGCGGTGTAGTAATCGGTGCTCTTCTCCTTGGTGTCATCAACATGGGTATGTCAATCATGGGTATCGGTGATTCCTGGCAGTACGTAGTAAAAGGTGCCGTACTTCTGATTGCAGTTGTATTCGATGTATTATCCAACAGAAAGAATGGATAATGAAAATCAGATGAATGTTAAGGGTCATTGCGTGTGGCGCAATGGCCCTTTTGAAGTATCAGAAAAAATGTGATACACTGATAGAAAGAAAAATAATCAGAAAGAATGGAAACTATGAAAAAATCTACACTGACAATCTTTTGCATATTGGCTGGGTGTATCTTTTTTCTCTCGGGAATCTGGATCTATTTTCAGAAAAATCTGGATCGGGTCGAGCTGGGAGAAGGAGAGCGTGCTACAGCCTACCAGCGGCATTATCTGATGATCGCCAACGATAAGGATACCGGCATGTGGCAGTCAGTCTATGAAAGCGCCTCAAAAGAAGCAGAAAGCAAAGATGCATATGTGGAACTGCTCTCTCCGGAACAGATGAATGGATACTCGCAGGCGGATTGCCTTAAGATCGGGATCGCCTCAAAAGTGGATGGAATCATTCTGGAGGCGGACGGAAGTAAAGAAGAAC
>ENA-OWPL01001578-OWPL01001578.1-human-gut-metagenome-genome-assembly--contig:-NODE-1578-length-13013-cov-8.360704_pt1 | contig 13013 bp, 18 predicted proteins | sample MGYA00248263_ERZ651844 | MGnify/ENA primary metagenome ERZ651844 (study PRJEB26924, sample SAMEA4378256) | human gut metagenome | biome: human gut; feature: human-associated habitat; material: faeces...
TTGTCAATCTATAAACCCCCCAATTTACTTTTTACTTCTAATATGGTACCGGTAACACATTAAGGCAAAATAAAAGCCCCTTTACCATTGGAAGGAGCAATTGAGGTACAAATATATTCAGAAAGGAAGTCAATATAATGTATATAGAACGAAAAAAGGAATTATTTCAGCAACGAGTTAACAATCTTTTGTACCTCTTTATAATTGTACCCTGCTTTAGTCAATTTGTCAATACGTTCTTTGCCGTTTCCGTATTTTCCGTTGATAACATCTTTTGCCACTTGAGTAAGGTCTTTGGTACTTGAGTAGTCAATCCACTTAAGATAGCCACATTTAGACCACGTACGTGTATGTAGATTATGCTTGTTAGCAACAGGGCAACCTGCAGGGTATGTACGCTGAATACCGTTCTCCCAACGTGGTGATGATTCAACAACAACACCGTCACCACAGTAGATACCGATATGGCCCGAAAGCCATACAACCATGCCCTTACTGAGTTTAGACATATCAGTTGTAACCCCTGTACAACAAGTAGCTATAATATTGTTAGCATTTGTATCTGGTACACCATTAGAAGCATATTTCCCTTTGTCAGGATATCCCCATAATATACCCTTAATAAGTCCTGAACAGTCACATAGAATGTATTTACCACTTTTTCTGTTCATGTAAGTACCTAACTTATATAAAGTAGGTCTCTGTTCATATGCAAGCGCCTTAGTCACAAAATCATTTACTTTCATCAATGTCGACACCCTCTTTCAATGATAGTACCTTTAATAGTTTTTCCATAACCACTGTATTATTAGTGATTGCTTCAGATAACTTGTCCACTTCTTCCTTGTGGTCTAAGTCCTTAGCACTATCCCTTTCATCACGTTTATAGATATACCATGCGAATAAAAGACACATGGCAATCGGAAAACCAACTGTAGTAATTAATGTTTCTACTTCCTGCATAATAATTTCTCCTTTAGATATATGATAATGGTACTCGTAATGTAGCATCATCAAAAGCAATAAATTTAATGTTATTAAGAACTTCATAGTTCGTATCATCTTTATTAAGAGTATGAAGTCTTGCAAATATGAATCCACCTTCATGTATTCCTATTGTAATAGAACATGTTCTGAAGTTAGCACCACCATTATAAGCAACAATACCTGTAGTCTGTACTGAAGCCATATAATGATATGTGTTTCTTACATATTTCATATCACTCGTCTTTCCAACAGTCCATGGTTGTTCTGTAGGAATATTTGGCTGTGTAGTGAAATCAATTCTATGGAATACTAGTGTAAGTGTTTCCTTATCAAAAAATTCTTTTCCTGTTACTTTAGATACACTACTTGCAGAAGGCTGTGAATAATTGCTTGTAAAATCAACGAATCTACCAACAGGCTGGTACTCGCCACCTCTTAACTTATATGATAATGCTAAAGCAATGACTCCCTGTCCCCAGTCATTAGGGTGATAACCGTCACTAGCCATCATTCCTCTTTCATGTAGATAGTTACCGATATATCCTAGTGAAGTAATTTTCTTATCTTCACCACCAGCATAATTATATGCATGTAATACGTTATCTTGTAAATGCCATAGTACTTCTTCATTATTGAAATTGCAACCAATATCTGCTAGATACATGACAGCATTAGGAAATAATGAGTGCATCTTAGTATAGCAGGACTTGATTGCTTTCTGAATAGATTCAGAACTATATGTACTATCATTATATCCACCTGCATAAATGACATGTGAAATAGTTTCAGGAGATGTACATCTGTCATATGCTTTCTGTGTAAGAGTAGAGAAATCTTCATTATTAACCTTATTAATAAAACCTGTTCCACCTTTATAGGCCATAACCCAATCTTCATCAGACTTGTTCATCATTCTTTGAAGTTTGTGTCCAAAACTTTCAACGTTTCCGTCAGATGTATACCCCTCTAAATATGAATCACCGATAATCACATATCTATCAAGAAGTGATTTTCTGAATGCTTCTAATTTGTTGTCAGTTTCAGTTCTGATATCTTCAATCTTCTGTCTACCTTCAGTGTCCTTACATAAGTAGACATTACCATTATCTTTGAATCTGTCAAAATCATAAGTTGTCATCAGTTATCACCCCTCTGTAGTATATGTAAATGTAAGTGATGTATCACTTGCAGTATATCTTAGATTAACGGCAATCCTACCTGCTCTTAATGCAGTATCAAGATAATCACTAGCCAATTCAGGAAGATGTGTTTCTAGATAATCTGCAAGTTCATTGATTCTTGCCCATGTGCCGTCATATGCTTCTTTAACTTCCTTATAATATTCAATAAGGAATCCTAAATCATCATCATATTTACGTGTATGAGGAAAATCATAAATATAACTCATAATATCACCTCTACATACATTTTATCATAAATTCTTCATAAAATAAATCAGAAATATAATCATATACATTATATTTAGTTCTTAGTTTAAGTTCTTCTTCAATTAGTTTCTGATTACTGTATACACCTGTCAATCCATGAGACACAGTATTGATATTGCTATCTCTATTAGTCTTAGTGTCAGTGTTATTCCACTGCTTGTAATCGTCCATGTTATAGAATTTATCATCAATTCTATCAGTACGTCTCCAATCATTTGCATCAAAAGCCATTTTGTAATCTTCTCGTACTTCATGGTCATCTAGAGTGTTAACCTGATGGCCGTCAAGCAATTCATGCTTATTGACATTATCATTGATTCTTCTTTCATCTGTCTTATGATAATTTTCATTAGGAGTGTACTCTTCCTGAAGGGACCTATTGTATCTGTCAAAGTTGTTATAGTACTTTCTAAAGAAGTTATTAATCATCATCTTCAGAAGGTCATGTTCCGGATACATAGGAGTATTCAATGCACTTTCACTTAGAATAGTATTCACAACTGTATCATGGTCGATTCCTTCAGGTAGAATGATATCATTGAATAAATCATTATCATACAGTTTCATCAGGTTGTTTAGGTTCATCTTCAATCGCTCCCTTCTGCTGGTCAGGCTGATTAAGTCTCACCTTTATATCAAGTCCGAACATCTTATTCACGTTGTCAATCTCTTTCTTGACATTGTAGTACCATGAATATACATGAGAACTAGTGCATTGATTATTCACGTTCACTTCATCTAGATTCAGTCTTTCCTTCTTATCGGTATTCGCATTCTTAATACCAATATATGTAAGGAACTCATTGAAGATATCATCTTTTGAGTCCTGCAGTTCATCTACAATATAAGTGTTCTTTACATTGTTGAAGAATAAGTCAGGCTTGTTTATTGTAGACTTAGTCTTCATGAAGATAGCAGGGTCACCAGCAGTGAACTTATCATAAGCCTGTTTTGCTGAATTGATTTCACTGTTATCATTACATAGGAACAGGAAAGCCACCCTTGAATTGATGAGGTTAGTAGATATAGCACCGTCTATGTTTGCAAGTTTTCCTGCATACATATTTATTACCATATTAAGATTAATGAATGAATCAAACTCCCACCCAAGGTTGACATACACGCAATCCACACCAATAGTCTTTTCAAAAGAACCTAGCACGTTATTGGCAATCAAGCACTTAGTCGGTTTGTTGTAGACATTATAGTAAGAAGTACTACACATTAAAGGAAGCACCCCAAGTTCAGTCTTACATACACAGAAGCCACCTCTGATGAATAATTGATTAAGCATATAATCCCTGTCCCAATTGTCAGGCAGGTTTTCAAATTCAAATATAGAATAGCATAGATGAAGCAGTGCATTATAATAGTGCCAATATGATAGAGAATCCTTCATCTGAACATCTGTAGGTTTCACCTGATTATAATGTTTCACTAAATCTTCATATCGCATAACTTCATTATTCAATGTACATACCCCCATTCAATGAATCATTAATTACTGTCTTGTATTCGTCAGGTGCAGTTGTTGGTACTTCTACATCTGCCGTCTGAACATATCCACTTAACTTTCCAATCTGTCTAACTGCATTGAGTGGTCTACCGATTGTGTTAGCGATACTAGAAGGGTCAACATTTGTGTTATGAGCGTTCAATACAATAGTTATCTTTGTATGACAACTGAAAGCACTGCTACCACCTGCACTTCCTACTGATGAAGCGTCTGTAGACATCAAACTTCTAACTGCATTGAAAGCACCCATTCCAACACCGACAGGGTTTTCACTCATAGCACCTGTGACTGCTTGTGCAACACCTGTTACTGCATTAGGAATATTCCCTACCTGTGAAGTACCGACCTGAACAGGATATGCAATAGAACACGTTGCCTTAGCATTACCACCTACTAGATATGTGATTTCACCTACAAAAGAATCAAGTGTTGCCTGAACAGATATTGAAGATTTACCCTGGTAGTTATCTGCATTGAGTGCTAAGAAACCATAACCAGGCAAGTATATAGATAATGAAGTAAACTGTGCCCTGTTTCTAAAGTCACCTGTTGGGAAAGCCCATGGAATGGATAAAGAATAAGTTTCACTATAAGAATGAGAAGGTTTTACACCTGCAATGTTTGTGTTGTACCCACCTGCTAAAACTATATCTCCTGAACTCCCTGTAGAATGTAGTTTTGGTGTAAAGATACATCTAGTGATTGAGTTAGATGTATTCCCTATTAAACCTGATAAAACGTTAGAAGTTTCAAAAGATTGTGAATCTCCTTCAAGTACATTAGACTTAACCCATTTTACAATAGTCTTCACACACTTTTCAGACATCATCTGCCCCTGCAATCCTTCTAACTGTGATTCAGTAAGTCCTACAGAAGGAGCACTCAAAGTTCCTACATATGATACAACATAGTCTTCTCCTAGTCCTGCAAATACTTCCTTAGCAGTGCTCTTAGTAATCGTAATCGGGTCACTTGACAACCTATAGTCAGGAATACCGATATCAAAAGAACTCGTACTGAATGTGACAAAAGCAGTAGTTGCCATGATATCATCTTTCCACGTCGCTAAAGGGTCGATTTCACAGTGAACATCAAATACATCATGTCTCTTGCATACTACATCTACTACATAGTAATATCTACCAGCCCACTTAACATAGTTGTCATTATAATCCCAATAGTTGCACTCGAATACAGGTGAATACAAAGAAACGTCATCTAATAAGACAACGTTTCTAGTTGAACCACCTGCAGGTCTTTTTGTAGAATTTTTTCTTTTGTTAAAGAACCTATAAGCCGTTACGTCCATAATATCACCTACTTACGCAAGTAAGAAAACAACTGCATTTTCAGTTAAATCGTTATAATACATAGTAATCATATGATAGAATACATTGTAATACTTCCCTGCTGCATTGATAGGTGAAGTCAATGAAGTATACTTGTTTTTGAAAGTACCCATTGCCTCCCTATCAAACAATACTCCCATAACATTAGTTTGTGAAATCGCTTTACCACCTGAAGCAGGCTGAATGTTGATTGCATCTGGTGTTATAAGTGCCTGCCAGAAAGGTACTGTCATGAAAGGAATATCGATTGCTACTTCCTTCATATTGAATGCTTTAGAATTAACATTAGTCTTTAATGAGTTGACTAAGTCAATAAATAACATCAATCTCTGTTCACTCTTAGGAGTGTGTCTACTATAGATAGCGTTCTGTGTGTCACCACCTGCATAAGCCGTATCATTAAACATACCGCTTGTCATATATTCCATTGTAGAAGAGATTGTATTAATTCTTCTAACAACATATTCTAGGAATGCAGGAGTTTTCAATGCATCATTAGGAATTAATTCATTTTCACCTTTAAGCCCCATAGAGTTATTATATTCAGTTACTAAATTAATGACTCGTGATGGTCTCTCTGTCTTTCTTTTAATCATTTCAGCCATGTAGTTATTGACACAGTCGATTGATAAGTTTTCCATAGCAAGTTCAATACGATTCTGTACTTCACCGAACATACCTGAAATGAAAGCACCCATTGCACTCGAATCAACAAACGCTTTTTCTAGTTCGTCTAAATGTACAGTGATATGTGTCTGCCATGGTGTTTCATTTGTAAAAAGCAACTGATTAACCTTAGGTTTATTAATCTTATACTGGTCAACTGATTCACCGTCTGCAAGATTGAAAGAGTCATCTGATTCAGCGTCAGGCATTGCTACCTTCAATTTCTGAAGGATATTACCCCATTCTATTGAATCTCTTTCAAAGTCAGGGAAGTGACTGTGATAAGCACGAAAAGAAACAATAGTACGACCAATACGGTCAGTAAGTGCATTAATGAAGTTATTCTTAGTTTCATTACTTCCAAGTACTGTTTTACCTAAAGCAACTAAACCAGCATTATCAACAACTGCCATAGTCTTTGAACCCATAGCCTGTGCAGCAACTTCATTAACGATAGTATAAATCTGTGTAGCAGTTAAAGCCATAAAATCATCTCCTTATTTGTTATGTGAATATCTAGAAAAACCTAGCCATGCATTATTTAGTTCTTCCTGTCTCTTATCTTCTAATCCATAAGATAAAGCCATTTTTTCTTTTTCCACCTGTAGGTCTTTCACCTGCTTCTGAAGTTTTTCTAACTCTTCAGTCTGATTATCAAGCAATTCCTTCATAGCGATGTATTCAGGAGTTGTCTTGATATCAACACTGCCTTCATGTTCTTTTGGTTCTTTTGGTTCTGTAGGTTCCTTTGGTTCTACAGGTTCCTTTGGTTCTGTCATATTGACTCTCCTTTCTTTTTAAAAAATTAAGGTGGCAAAGAGGGTATCACCCTGTTACAAGCCTTCTGAGCCCTGATTATGTAACCCACCTATTAATAATATACTACATGATATGCATATAGTCAAGTTTTATATTGTAATCCTGAAAAAACATATTACCCCTGCTTCTGTATGATTCCAAGTAGTGCCAAAAGTCAAGTTTAAATGACTTCAGGGTCTGTTTATCATAACTTGCGCACTGTGCCTTTCTTCTGCATACAAAGATAATATCCTTACTCTTATGTTTATAAAAATACATATCCTTATAACTACATACAGGGGTTAACTGATTATAATTAACTTTCTTCAAGTCACCGAAGTAGTCACTTGTAAAGTCATTCTCAAGTGACATATCATAGAATGAAGTACCCTTAGTCAGTTTGTATAGTCTAGTCTTCATCTTCATATCTGTAAAGTTCTTGTTCTTCAAATCTTCATAATAGATCCCACGGTCCTCGTCAATATATACGTGTTCATCATTAACCTTCATCTGTCGGATAACTTCAGGTATGTTAATGGTACGCAGTATATCATCATCAAGAGTATTTGCATTGGATAGCATGATAACCTTAACACTCTTTGAGTTATCAACAGTGCCGTCAGCATTGAACTCCCTGTTACGGTTGACAGTTTCAATCGCATTCATGAGAAGCATAAACTCGTTCTTCATCTTTGACATGGGGTTAGTATTAATAAATTCATCAAATACTATGTACTCTACATCTGAAAAGTCCATACCACGGAATTTACCGAACGTAGATAAAGCACCTGCATATCCTATGATTTCAGGGTTCTCTTCATCTTCATTGTCTGTTATTACGGCCATATCCTTAATAACCTTCAACTGTATATTCGTTCCCAAGTCAGCATTGATTGCCTTGAAGGGATTAGAGACAGGAGAACAGCAGTTCTCTACTTCTACTTCACTTCTTCTTAAGTATATGAATCTATTTCTAGTGGTGTGTGCCCTTATGGCAAACTCCTTCAGACTGCCATAAGTCTTACCTGTACCACGACCACCGATAAAGATATACAAAAGAAAATTGGGATAAGAGTGTATCCTATCCCAGACATTGAAGTATATATTAGAATTGGATATCTTCTCCATTTTCTTTCTTTCCTTTGCGTGCATTAGGTAAGAGTTCTGCACGGAATACTACAACTGTAGTGTAGTATGTCTTCTTTCCGTCTTTTTCTGATACTGTAGTATGAATGCTTCCTTCAATAAGAACCATGTCACCCTTCTTCACATACTTGTAAAGGACTTCTGCAGTCTTTCCAAAAGCAGTGACAGATATAAATTCTGTCTTGTCCTTTACTTCAGAGATTGCCAAAGAGTTTGTAACAAAACTCTTGTTATCTCCATACTTTCTAGTTTTCCATTCTCCACAAGTTCTACCACATAAAATAACTTTATTCATATATTTTCTCCTTTTCTATTTTTCACTAAGTTTAACAATTAATAAAAATACTAACATCATTATAATAAATCCTAAACAGATATAAGTTCCTAAGTCCATTATAAAGTCTCCTTTCATTTAAGGTCTGCATGCAGTGATTGCTAATACATGTTCGTTATTCATCTTCTGAACACATATATCCGTTACAAGCCAATCACCGATATGTTCATTCACGAATCTAATATCACGTTTTATCTCATTTTTATAACCCATGATACCATAATACTTTAGATGAAGACATATAACTTCTATATCGTCAATCCTAGCCATAACTTCATTCACTCTCATTGGGAAGCTCCTTTACTACAATCTCTAATACAAAACCATAATCAGGGTCATGTCTGATTTCACAAGTAACAACACGAATCTCATTATCTAATAGAAAGTCTAGTTCATCATCTTTAAGAATGTCTTCTGCTGAATTAGTAGTAATATAACTATATCCTTCTGATTTATGAGGTCTTTCCATATAGATTTTAAGTAATTCATCTTTATATAGAATTTTTAAAGGTCTAATAACGTGATGTTATTCATAATCTTCAATCCTTTCTTTAAGTTCTTCAGTGCAGTGAACAACGATTTTTCCATAATCATCACCAATTCTGAATACAAGTGCATTAATAATATCATCATCAAGTATTTCTAATAAATCACACAAATCTCCTGCTGGTTTACATTCAATAACCTTGTATCCGTTGAACACAACATCTAGCAGTTCATCTTGTTCACACATCATTAAGATATCATACAATGTTATCGTATTTGTTAGTTTTCTGTTTGCCATAATCCTCTCTCCTTTTTGTTAATATAAATTCTTGTTTCTTCTTCTATAATGTCTCTTAGTTCCCACATTGTTACACCATAGATATCATATAACTTAAGAACTTCTTCCAATGTGAACTGGGACTTGCCATGCATCTTATTTCCTACTGCTTGACGTGTTATACCTAAATAACCAGCAATCTCACCATAAGTTGCATGACGTAAACTAGCACTTCTATAATATTTATAACTCATTTCTTTCACCTCTCTTTCTGTAACTTAATTTTACTATAATTTAAATATAATGTCAATAAGTAAATTTAATTATTTTAACCATTTCTTCATTGCAATTGTGTCGATACGTTCACCCCTTGAAGCATATTCCTTCCACATCTTATCAAGTGTTTCAATTCCTTTCTCTTTATGTATTGCCATAGAGAAAAGTTCAAAAATAACATCTGAACCGATATTATTATCTACCATTTCATTAACATTCTCTTCCAAGAATCTTCTGAACTCCTTAGTATCTTCAATGTCGATACCTAATTGTGTCTTGATACCTTCAATTGCACCCTGAACACGATTTTCATTGATATACTTAAGACCTGATAAGGATGTAGATTTACTACCTAACTTTCTAGATATCCCAAGTGCATTCTCATATAATCTGTCTATGTCTTCCTGCATTATCTTTTTAAGACTTTCTGTATAACGTGGTTTATCCATTCCAAGTTCACGCTGTGCATACATATATCCTGTTGTCTTTTCAGGGTGCTTATTCTTCTTTTCAATCTGTCTGAATCTTTCATTCAGTCTCTTATTCATGAGACGTACTTCCCTGGCAAGTGCTTCCTTATCACCTGCCCTTTTCATCTCGATAATTCGATTGGTTCTCTCTTCCTGCTTAACCCTCTGTTTCTGTTCAAACTTCTCAATTCTTTTTGCCATTGATTTTTTCTTCTTCATAATCCTAATCTCCTTGTAATCGTTCAATGATATCCAGCATTGTATCACTGATACCTAAAGTGTATGTTGTATCAACGATTGCTAGATTACTAGCAGTACTGAATGTACAACCATCTACTGTGATATCATGAACCTCTGCTGAATTGTACTGTGCTATTGTTCTACCACTATTGTAGAACACCTCGTTTCTTTGGAATCTTCTTAGACCGCCCTTTCTTTCTAGTTCTTCAGCCCCTTTCTTCTTGCTTAGACCAGATACTGTTATACCTAGTTTTCCGTTCTGAAGGAATGCATATTTCTTTGCACCTAATGTGATGAACTCGTCATATCCATTTTCTTTATCAAAGATTCCCATGTAAAATCTCTTTCCATTGACTTCTGCATAGTTCTTGATTCCTTTTTCTTCACACTCCTTATTCAGTCTGATATTATATTCTTCAAACTCTTTTTCATGTTCACCGATATACTTTACGGAATCTGTATCACAGTAGACAGTGTCAAGTCCTGCAATATTTAATCCGTCTTCTAGTTCTCTTCTTGCATATGCAGTTACAAATACACCCCAACTATAATTAAGAAACGACCTGTGGTTCTTGTAGTACTTGTCTAGTGCGTCTTCCATCTCTTCTTCAGTCATTTTCTTTTCTATATACTCTCCGTCATGGTATTCAATCTCCGTATTAAGGATATTGGTTACTGTCATACCATAGATAGAGTTTAGTTTATTCTTAGATTTCATATACTCATAATAATGTTCTTCATCTCCTTTAAGTATAGACTTCTTTTCAAAGTAGTACATGATAGTATCTCTTAATTCCTTAGGGAGAAGTCCTTTCCTAGAATAATGGAACTCCTCGACGGCTATTTCATCATATTCATACTGTTCCCTGACAATGTCAAAATCAATGTTAGTCATTGATATTGTAAGAAAATCTGCATGAAGAATTCTTCCGTTATAGATATCTCTATCATTCCCAAGTGCTAGACACTTTGACTGTGGAATATATGGAATCGGTTTTTCATCTCTTAGCCTGATGTTCTTAAAAGTATATCTAGCAATGGTGCAGTATTTCTTGTTGTACTCTTCAAGTGTTTCTAGATTCCTTATAACACCATAGTTCCATTTACCTAAAGGGTAGTCCCTTGCTATCATCTGAAATGGATAGGAAGATGAAAGGTCATAACTTCCTACATTCTTCAGGATAAGATTTGTCAGGTATCTATCACCTGCTGTGTTCCCACCTCTGAAACATTCTCTTAATAACTTATACTGAAGAAGTGTTAACCTGCTTCTTAAGAACATCTTCCTATTATTCTTATTCTTATTCATTGCATGTCTACAGTCTCTTCTCACATATCCTGTGCTGGTCAATGGGATAGTTGCTATGTTGTCTTCCTTTAGCAGTTCCATGACACATTCATACAATCCTTTTACATCATTGAAGCAGTAGCCTAGTTCCACTTCAGTTAAAGGTGTATCAGGTGTTCTGACAGTAGAATAATCTAAATCATCTATACCCTTATAATGAAGTGTATTAGGTGTATTTTCAATAAACTTTGCTAGAGACATATTAGATAACTTGTAGGAGCATCTGAATTCTAGATGTGGTGTCTTTGCAGTTAGGATACTTCTAGAAGCCATGGCAAATACATCTGTGAAGTTGAAATAATCCTGAATAAACTGAAACTCGAAAGACAGGTTATGTACATATACAACTACTCTTTCATTTTCAGATAGTTTATATGCATTGACTACCTTTTCCATGAACTCCTGCAGTTCTTCCCAACGTCTACCAAATACAACGTTACCTTCAATACATACCTGCCATATATACATGAAGGCTTCATAATGTCCTTCATTGTCTGTAGGTATCTTAGAAGTTTCAATATCGAATGTCATAGGGTGTCTCTGATACATCTTATGCTTGCCACTCTTGACTATATCCTTCTTCAAGATATCAAAAGGAAATTCATTACAGTAGTATGCATACTGTATACATCTAGTACTCTTCAGTTGACAGTCACATCTTACATACATTTGCTTCCTTCCTTTCTTTTCACTTACTTAATTATTCCATTACCCCCTTTTTGAATCAAGTCAAATTTTAAGAAATAAAATTTCAAAATGGGAAAATGAAATAGGAAATTATATTTTATTCTAGGAAATTTTATCATCAAACTCCCCTACCCTATCATATTTATCATGGTGACAAATTATTATCATGATAAAATGTAAGCGTCTTACATTCTTACTTTTATCAACTTCTATTATAGTGATAAAATTTTATTTTTCAATACTTTTTGCTAAATTTATTTACTTTATGTCTTGACTTCTTACTATATATGAGTATAATTATAAGTGTAGAAAGGGAAGGGGTAAGAGATACCCCTCTAGGAATGAAAGAAATGAAAGAAATGAAAGAAATGAAACAAAATTATATCCATAAAGGAATGTTAAGAAATACTCTTGACTGTACATTCTGGGAAGTAATGGACGCTAGAATCTACTTTTTAAATGAACTAATTTATAGCGATTATATAAACTATGCACTAGACATGGCAGGTGATAGTACTGACTTAAAAAATTTATTATACAAAAGTTCAGATGATTTTGTACACCCTTATATAGCTAGAAAAATAAGTATACACTATAAGAAAGTTCAAGACCTTATGAATGATATTACATTTTACTTATCAAAGAACTATGGTATAAATTATGATAAAGAACTAACAAAGAGAAAAGCAAAAAGAAATGCAAAGAAAGAAGGTAAATAAAATGAAATCAAATATTATTCATGCTATCAAGTAGCGTATTGTTGCAATGCTTACGGTAATAGCGGTCAGTTGCATAGAGTAGAAATTGAAATGGTTAACGGTGAACACTTGACAAGATTTGTTTACAACAACAATTAAATATAAAGATTAATTAAATATAAAGATTAATTAAAGATAGGTTGTTATCAACCTATTTTTATTTTACCTTGTTGTTTGTGTTTTAATGTATATTATATTTTACGACTGATTGGGGAAAAGTAAATGTG
>ENA-OWPL01001583-OWPL01001583.1-human-gut-metagenome-genome-assembly--contig:-NODE-1583-length-12993-cov-2.797650_pt1 | contig 12993 bp, 8 predicted proteins | sample MGYA00248263_ERZ651844 | MGnify/ENA primary metagenome ERZ651844 (study PRJEB26924, sample SAMEA4378256) | human gut metagenome | biome: human gut; feature: human-associated habitat; material: faeces...
AATTTTGCCATTTCTTATTTTTCTCTTTATTATTAATATTATTGTTTCCTGCAACAATGTCAAAATCTCTATTAAAACATTCTTCACAAAATAAATATTGTTTCATAGAAATAGCTTTTCTTTTATTATCTACCATCATTTTAATGTACCATTTTACTGGATTTTTTCCAAGAATAAAATCAGGTTCAATAAATAGCGATGTCTTTAATTTTAAAAATCTTGAATCACTTAAATCAATTTCCTCATAATCATAATTGTCATACATAAATAATACATATCTTCGTTCATGTTCATATTTCCATTTAGGATCTTTAACTGATAAAATCCAATATTGTAAAATCTCTTCTAAAAAATTTTTTTTCTCTTCATTTTTCATATCAAAACAATCAATTATACTACAAAGAAATTTTAGTTCTTCTTTTGCTTCATCTATATTATAAATTACATCAAAAGCAATAACTTGAGAAAAAACAGGGATTCTTTTTTCGGATTTTTTATTATAATATAATATTGGTGCTATTATTTCAGCAATACGATCATCTTTATATCCATAAACACATTCTCCATAATTCTTCATCATATCTGTGTTATTTAAGGACTTGCAAAAAGATGAAACATAATAATTTCTTTTAGCTGAAAAATCTATATCTTTAACCCAGGAATAATCAATCCATTCTGTTTCTTTAAATAATTCCGGTATCACTTTCTGTTCTCTCTCATCATTTAGTCTTTCTATTATCGACATCCATATTTGATGATTACTAATACTCTGCTTTGCCACTTCAGAACTAATATATTTACATATATAATCCTCATTATAATTATTGCGTGACTTTAAAATATAATTGCTAATACTAGTCATAAGAACTCCTTTTAATGGTCTCTTAGTTGGTAAATCACCATTAATTTTTGCTAATTCAGCTACTAATTTATATATTTTATATATTTCCTCATGAGTAAATGCCCATATTTTTGTCCTTTTCACGCATCTAAAATAACTTATATCATTGATTAAAGATATATATGCCTTTGTAATGTCATATATTATCTCTTCTTTTTCTTTGATATTTTCACTTTGATCTGAAATATCTAAAATACCTTCTACAACTTCAATCAATTGTTCTGCATAACTTTTATTGTTTTCAACTGTAAACTTTTGATATGCAAGATAATGAAGTTTCAATTGCGGAAATAGCCCTAAAAATTCTTTTACTTCTATATCTCTACTAGCTTCTGGGAACCAAGATAGAATCTTCTGCATTCTTGTTTTAAGACTTACTAATTCATACAAATATACCTTAAGTGAGTTAAATTGTAATAAATAAGATTCCACAAATAATGAATTTATAATTGCAACTTCATATTCAGTAGTTCTAAATAGACCTATTGCAGAACGTTGATTAAGATCATAATCATTAACTAAAGAAATCAAAACCTCCTTGTTTTTATAATTTGGATTTTTCTTAAACATTTCCAGCTGTTTTTGAATATTATCTAATTGACATTCAATAGCGTTAGCTGGCCATTTATCTGGTTTATTCCCAACAGTTTCAAATTCTACTTTCACTATATTATCCCCCAATTCTATAGAATTTATTCTATTATTAATATATTTCTTATTTCTTTTTATTTTCTAACAACTTAATTTCACCATCTATTTTTTTCCATTCTTCTTTTTTAGGAAAAGCCAACTTTAATTCCTCATCTGCATCTACAGATGGATATATTTCTACACCCATTTCCAACAATTCAGATAAAGTAAGCATACAATGAGTTATTTTAGTTGCTTCTTCTGGATTTATTTCTCTATTTATTGGAATGGAAATAGATTTAAAACTTTCGATACATTTTTCTCTTTCTTCTTCCTCCATTCCTTTCCTTATATCTTTTATTACTTTCTCTTTTTCTTCTTTATTTAATTTTGATTTTTCTATTAAATATTCTAAATCCATTTTTCTAATAGTTCTATTTTGAATTCTAATATCATTACATTTTTTTATAAAGTCCGCTATAAAATTTAATGTTTTTCCTATAATTGGAGCTCCAGCCATAACAAATGATACTATTAACCAACTCGAACCTACATCTACCCCTTCAAAATTTACTTTGGTATATGTATCTCTCAATATAGGACATTGATTAAAAATTGTATCTATTCCTTTAACAATATCGGTTAATTTATCCAATTCTGTCATGTCATTTGGCAGTTTTATATAAATACAATTAGTATCATTTTCTACTGTGCTATTACCATAATTTGCATCAATTATTGCCTCACATTTAGATTTAACTATATTTAACATATTAACAAATTTAGTATAATTTTTATCTAATACTGCCGTTGTTTCTGTTGAAGCAATAAAGTTTTCTCCCATATTAAATATTTTTTCCACAGAGTCCCCCATAAAATCATATCTATTTAATTCATGTAAAGCAAAATTAACTTGCTTCCAATTTTTTATTTTTTGATATGTATTTCCATTAACTGATGTAGATTCATTTTCTATATTAAGTAATTTATAAAACTCCTCAACTTGTTTTTTTAATACTGCTGTTCTCATATAATCTCTCCTCTCATTTTGTCGCATTATAGCACATTTTCTGTAAAAAGTCTAGCAATCCATTGATATGACAAGTATCTACAGTTTTCGACATTTATATTATTTGTTTAATTTTTTTATCCACTCTTGTATTTTGTTAACTATTGTGATAGCATATTGTTAGTTAACAATTGTATTCTCCCACATCCATTAAATAACTCGAAAGGAGGTGAAACAGAGTAATGGCCGGGAGTATTGAAAAAAGAGGCAAAAATAGTTACAGGTTAATAGTTTGTCATGGTTTTAATTTAGACGGAAAGCCTATACATCATACTAAAACAGTTCACGGAACTAAAACGCAAGCTAAAATCGAACTTGCAAAGTTTGTTGCTGAAGTAGAACAAGGGACAGTTATTGAGGGTAAGTCTATAACATTTAAAGAATTTGCTGAAATATGGAAAAGAGATTATGGTTCTAAGGAACTAGCGCCTTCAACCTACAGGAGATACTTAGGAATGTTAGAATCAAGAATATTACCTTACCTTGGACATTTTAAACTAGATAAAATCAAGCCTACTGATATAATGAAATTTTACGACATGTTAGATAAAGATACACAAATAAGGCGTGTTAAATGTAATAATGGTTATAGAACATTAAAACCCTTATCTCAAAAAACTATATTAGAGCACCATAGATTAATTCGTGCAATGCTTCATAGAGCTGTATATTGGCAATTATTATTCTCTAATCCTTGTGAAAGAGTTCAACCACCTAAAAGTAAAAAGCCCAAAAGAAGATATTATGATGATGAACAATGTAAAGTTCTCCTTTCAAATCTTAATGAACTATCTGTAGATGACATTAAATATAAAACAGCAATAACTTTAACATTGTTTACTGGTGTAAGACTTGGTGAACTTATGGGATTAGAATGGTCTGATATTGATTTTACAAATGGAATCGTTAGTATTAATAAGTCAAGCCAATACTTAGCAGACAATGGAGTATTTACTAAAACACCTAAAACAGAAAGTTCTATCAGAGAAGTAGCAATTCCTGATTTCGTTCTTTCTTTGCTTGAAGAATATAGATTATGGTATGAAACGCAAAAATCAATTTACGGCGAATTATGGACGAATTCAGATAGATTATTTGTTCAGTCAGATGCTAAGCCTATGCATCCATCAACTATTAGTAAATGGTTTGTCAAATTTATTAAAGATATTGGATTACCTGTAATTAATTTTCACGGTTTAAGGCATACAAATGCTACTTTGCTTATATCGCAAAATATAGATGTAGCAGTTGTTGCTGCAAGATTAGGTCATGCACAGATTACTACAACATTTAATTTTTATGTGCATCCTATCATTTCCCACAATAAAAGTGCAGGAAATGTATTACAAAATTTATTAATACCAAACTAAAAACTACTTTTTTCAATAAATCACAAAATTACTTTGTCGGAAATAGAATCAGTAAAAAACAATTTATAAATTCCCATGTTTTTTACTGATATACATAGTCTTTTGAGGAATCAAAAAGTTAAAATACTTCCCAAATATTCTCCAATTCGACATAATAGTGCTGTTTTTAAGCATTATCGCAACCATTTTCAAGGCATAAAAAAATACCCACAGTCGTTGAAACTGTAAGCATTTATTCAGTGGTTGCGGGGGTAAGACTCGAACTTACGACCTTTGGGTTATGAGGCATATTGCCTCCTTTCTAAGAATTAACTGTGCGAATTACAAGTTAATCCTTTTGCCCGGTATGTCAAGTGTTCATTACTTTATACTCTATTTCTTCCATATGTGGGAACATTTCTTTTACTCTTTTAAATGTAAGCATTGCATGGGCAGGTTGCGGATTTTTTTCTGCTTTGCTCAATAGTTTTTGTGTGTAGCAGTTTTCAGCTGTTTTAAATATTAGGTATCTGTTACGTACATAAGTATAGTAAATTTGATATCCATTTTCTAGGTTTTCGTAAAATTCTTTAAATGTATATTTACCTTCCATATCTCTTCTCATTTCCTTTTTATTTAATCATTTTATTAAATTCTTCTTCTGTTAGAATTGTTATTCCAAGCTCTTTTGCTTTTTTTAACTTACTTCCTGCATCTTCCCCTGCTAAAACATAATCTGTTTTTTTAGAGACACTGCTTGAAGTTTTTCCACCAAACTTTTCTATTACTTCGCTTGCCTCTTCTCTAGAAAATTTTTCTAAAGCACCTGTTAAAACAAAAATTTTTCCATCAAACCTATTATCTGTGCCATGTTCCTGTTTCAGCTGCATATTTACTCCTGCTTGTTTTAGTCTATTTATTAAGTCTATACTTTGTTCTTGTTTAAAGAAATTATATATACTCTCTGCTGTTATTAACCCGACATCTTGTTTCTGTTTTAGTTCTTCTAGTTCAGCATCTATTAAATTATCCATTGTCGTATATTCTTTAGCCAAGCTTTTCGCAAGCTTTACTCCTACATGTCTAATACCTAAAGAAGTTATTACTCTATATAAATCTCTTGTTTTGCTTTCTTCTATTGAATCTATCAAATTTTGTGCAAATTTCTTTCCATCTTTTTTTAATGATTTCAAATCTTCTAACGTTAGTTTATATAAATCAGCAATATTTTCTATTAACTTTCTACTTATTAATTCATCTATTATCGCATCTCCTAAACCTTTTATATCCATTGCATCTTTTGATACAAAATGTAATATTCCTCTGTACAATTTTGCAGGGCATTCAACACCTATACAACGTATAACTGCTTCTCCTTCTTCTCTTACAGCATTTGCACCACATACAGGGCAAGTCTTAGGCATTTCAAATTGTTTTTCTTCTCCTGTTCTTCTACTTTTTACCACTTCTACAATTTCTGGTATAACATCCCCTGCTTTTTGAATTATTACAGTATCTCCTATTCTTATATCTTTCTCTTTTATAAAGTCCTCGTTGTGTAATGTAGTTTTAGAAATATTTGAGCCAGCTACATTTACTGTGTCTAAAATTGCCATTGGCGTTATTGCACCTGTTCTGCCAACCTGGCATATTATATCTTTAACTCTTGTTTCTTTTTTTTCTGGCGGATATTTATACGCTACTGCCCACTTTGGTGTTTTATATGTTGTTCCTATTTTTTCCCTTAACTCTAAATTATTTACCTTAACAACTGCTCCATCTATTCCAAAGGTCAAACTTTCTCTGTCCTTACCTATTTTTTCTATAGCCTTAATTACTTCATTTATATTTTTGCATAATATTTTTACTGGATTTACATTAAATCCTATTTTTTCAAGATATTCTAGTCCTTGATAATGTGTAGTTATAGTTTTATCTTCCGTCTCTTGAATATTAAAAATATATATGTCTAAAGGTCTTTGCGCAGTTATTTTGCTATCCAACTGTCTAAGTGAACCAGCAGCCGCATTTCTTGCATTTGCAAATTTTTCTTCCTCGTCTGCCATTCTTGCTTCATTTAACTCATCAAACTCCTTTTTTCCTATAAAAATTTCTCCACGCACAATTATATTTATAGGTTCCTTTAATTTATGTGGTATACTTCTTACTGTTTTCAAATTATCTGTAACATCCTCGCCTACAAGACCATTTCCTCTTGTTGCTCCTTGTACAAAAATTCCATTTTTATATTCTAGTGCAGTAGATAATCCATCAATTTTTGTTTCTACAACATATTCCAATGGTAAATTATATTCTTCTGCCAACTTTTGCATTCTTGTATCAAATTCTCTGACTTCTTCAAAAGAAAAAACATCTTGTAAACTTTGAAGTGGAACTTTATGTGTTACCTTTTTAAACCCTTTTTTTATAGGACTTGTCCCAACTTTTTGTGTTGGAGAATCAGTAGTTATAAGCTGTGGATATTCCGCTTCAATTTGTTTTAATTCTTTCATTAATGTATCAAAATCAAAATCGCTTATAACCTGTTCATCTTCGTAATATTTTATAGTATAATATTCAATTTTAGGCTTTAATTCATTAATCCTTTCTTTTGCTTCTTGTAATGTCATTTCAATAAATCCTTTCCATTTTTAATATAGTCCCAACCTGAAAAGATTGTAGCTATAACACATATAATCATCATTAATGTTACTATTAAATTTATTGCGAAATTGTATCCTGTTAAAGAATTCGTAAATATTGCTCCAAATGGATTAGTATCAATAAATGCCAATATAATTGCAATCATTTGTGTAACCGTTTTTAATTTTCCCCATATACTTGCTGCAACAACTTCTCCCTTTTTTTCTACCGCAATCAATCTATATCCAGATACTATAAATTCTCTCATTATTATTATTGCTGGTATCCAAGAAGGTATTTTAGAATGTTCAACTAATATTATCATTGAAACAATTACCAATATTTTGTCTGCTATTGGGTCTAAAAATTTTCCAAATGTTGTTATTTGGTTTGTTGATCGTGCTATGTAACCATCTAATTTATCTGTAATAGATGCTATGATAAAAATTATATCTATTATGAACATATTAATAGGTATTCCTAATATTGTTCCTTTCATATTTATAAGTGAAATTATTAATATTACAAATACCAAAATAACTCTAAATACTGTTAACTTATTGGGTAAATTCATCTATATCTCTCCTCTTTGTTTTTTTCTATTATATATAAATTCTAAAAAAAAATAAATAGTATTTACGATTTTTTATAACATTTTTATTTTTACTATTTCTATAATATCCAAGATGTATTCACTTATTACAGGAAGATTTAGAGCAACTATTTTTTGTAAGACTACTAATAATATAGCTGTTAATATAGTAAAACCTATTCCTGTACCAATGCCTTTGATAATTCCAGACCAAAAATTTCTAAAGAAAAACTTTTTCCTGTTACCTAAAAGTTCTATTAATTCTAATATATTATTTTGAGATAATGTATAATTTATTTTATCTAATCTTTTTATTAATTCCTTTTCCTCTTTTTTCTTTTCAAACATAAAATCCACCCATTATTAGAGTGGATTTTTTTTGCTTTTTTATTCAATTTTACTAATTAAATTTATTCTTTATTATTTTTTACTAATAAATCTAATTTTTTTATTAGTTCTTGTAATTTTTTCATATCTTTTCCAATCATTTCCCAATCATTACTATTATTAGATTTTTCTAAATTTTCATTTGCCTTTATTATTGCTTTTATTGTTTCTTCTATAGTTTCTGTACTTTCTATTTCTATGTCAAAAGCTGATTGAGATAACAAATTATTTATTGCCTCTTCTATATTATTTCCTATAGCAAATTTATTTCCTGATGCAACAACTACTTTTTTTAATAATGGTAAAGAATTGTCTTCATTGGTGTATTGCTGATAAATTGATTGCACATATAATAATGTATTTTCAATTGGAACAACTATAGTATTTTTTGTTATTTTTGTCCCTGTAACCTTAAGTTTTTCTATTTCTCTATATATGTTTTCATCTTGTTCTGTTAATGAATTTAATTGCATTGTTCCTATTGCATTACTATCTGAGGCATATTTGTATATCGTTAATTTTGGTGTTCCATTTTCATATGTTCCTACTGTATATGATATTATATTCTGTTTTTTATATGGTGTATATGGAATTACTAAACCTAGCTGTGCATTTTCCGAATCAATAGTCTTTACCATTGTATAATATGGCTCTATTTCCGTTCCCGTCTTTGAAGTTGTCTTTCCTGTAACATTTGTTGCTATTTCCCATATATCATCTCCTCTATATAAAACATCAGGCTGTATATTATGATATCTCGTGATTATATTTGCTTGAATTTTATACAAAAATTTTGGATATATAAATTGATTTTTTATATCTTCTTCAATTTGTTCATCTTTGTCTACAAATAAACTTGGATATATATTTCTATATGACATTATTATAGGATCTGCTCTATCTGTAATATAAAACTTTGTTGTTCCATCATATGCATCTATTAAAACCTTAACAGAATTTCTTATATAATTTATATCTAGCTTTGTTAATAAATCTGTTTGAATTGTAGACATTTGAGAATATGGATATTCACTAGAAGTAGTATATGCATCTATTACCCAAACCAATTTTCCTTCCTTATTTACTACCAAATATGGTTCTTCGTCATATAATAAGTATGGCATTAACGTTTTAGCTCTTTTTATAACATTTCTGTTTGTTAATATTTTGCTCTCTTTTGTTGTATTTGTTGAAAGAGCTAATCCAATATTTCCCTCTTTTATTCCTAATATAATACCAATTGATACTAAGCAAGTTAATATTATTGTTGTTACACTTGTTGATAATCCATCAATTCCATCTGTTAAATTAACTGCATTTGTTGTACCTAATAAAACAAATATTGCAAATGGAATGTATAACCAAATTGGTAATGTTATATATTCTTTTAAAATTGGTATATAAGTCTCTGTTCCTATATTTAAATATTTTACTAAATATAAAGTATAAGCTACTGCTATTATCAACAAACCAATCATTTTATATGCTGGTTTTAAACCTTCTGTATTTTTTAAAACTAATTTTTTAAAGTCATCAACAAAACCAACTAATCCAAATCCTAATGTTACAAACACTAGTGGTATCATTCTTGTTGCAACATCTGGTTCTGTTTTCATATATTCCCAATATAAAAATCCAGAAATTAATAGCATTGTTAATGCCATTATAATTCCTCCCATTGTTGGAGTTCCTTGTTTTTGTAAATGTGATTGTGGTCCATCTGTTCTTTCAATTTGACCTACTTTTAATTTTCTTAATATTGGTATAATAATTGCTCCTAATATTACACTAACAACAAATGATAGTAATAATACTTTCAGTTGAAAATTCATTTCATTCATTCCTTTCTTCTTATCTTCTTGTTTTAATTTTTTAGAAGTTTTTTCTTAAGTTGCAAGTTAAATTGGGGATATGATGCATATTTGCTATACACTATATCTCCAATTTTTATTAAAACCTTCTATTATTTTTTTGATTTCTTTTTATCACTTTGTTTTGAATCTAATTTTTCAATTATTTCATTTACAATAATTCTTTCATCAAAAGGATGTTTTACACCATTTATTTCTTGATATGGCTCATGACCTTTTCCAGCTAAAACTATTATATCTTTTTTATTTGCCATTTTTATTGCTGTTTCTATAGCTTGTGTTCTATCAACAATTACTTCATAATTTGCTTTTGTTTTCTTAATTCCTTCTTCTATTTGATCAACAATTTTTTGAGGATCTTCTGTACGTGGATTATCTGATGTTATTATTGTATAATCAGCAATTCTTCCAGATATTTCACCCATAATAGGTCTTTTTCCAGAATCTCTATCTCCCCCACAACCAAATACACTTATAACTCTTCCTCTTGTATAAGATTTTACAGCACTTAATATATTTTCTAGGCTCTCTGGAGAATGAGCATAATCAATCATTATTGTTAGCTCTCTTTTATTATTAACAAGCTCACTTCTTCCTGGAACTCTTACTTCTAATAAAGCATCTTTAATATTTTCTGCACTACATTTTAGCTCTTTTGCAATACTAATTGCAGCTAATGCATTGTAAACACTGAATCTTCCAGGTATGCAAACTTTTACTCTTTCATTTCTTGTTTCTAATTTTACTTTAAAATCCACATAAGAATTTGTTATAGTAATATCTTTTGCTAATAAGTTGCAATAATTATCAATTCCATATGTTGTTATATTACATTCAGGTAATAATTTTGGAACTTTTGCAACCATTAAATCATCTGCATTTGTGAATCCAACTTTACACATTTTTAATAATTTTAGTTTTGAATTAAAGTAATCTTGCATATCTGGATGCTCTTTTGGACTTATATGGTCTTCTGAAAAGTTTGTGAATACACCTATGTCAAAATCACATCCTGCAACTCTATTTAATTTTAAACTTTGTGAAGAAACTTCCATTACAACAACATCACATTCTTCTTTTGCCATCTTGTAAAATATTTTTTGTAATTTATTGCTTTCTGGAGTAGTTCTATCACTATCTTCTAATTTTTTATCTCCAATATAAGTGGCAATAGTACCTATTAAACCAACTTTATAACCCTGTTTTTCAAGAATTGCTTTTGTCATAAATGAAGTTGTAGTTTTTCCCTTTGTACCTGTTATTCCAACTAATTTAAACTTTTTAGATGGATTTCCATAAAAATTACAAGATGCTAATGCTAAACCTAATCTTGTATCTGGTACAACAATTATTGTTACCTTATCTGCAATTTCTCTTAATAACTTTTTATCAACATCAGGTGTTGTCATAACTGCAACTGCACCATTTTCAATAGCTGATTTTATATAATCATTTCCATCTACATCAAAACCTTTTATAGCAACAAAAAGTCCATTTTCTTTTATTTTTCTTGAGTCACTATCTAAATTTGATATTTTTATATCTAAAGAACCTTTGGCTTTTATACCTTCAATTCCAACTAAAATCTTTTTTAATTCCATACTTAGCCTCCTATTTATAATTTGCCTATATTATATAACTAATTTTTGTTTTTGTATACGAAAAATTAAGTTTTTTTGCTTATGTTTTGACAAATTTATTTTACTATAATAGAGCTTTCTTCTAATACTTCAACTCCACTTACTGGCACTTGTTCTGTTATTATTCTTTCTTCTTCATTTTCTGTATTTTCCTCATTATATTCTAAATTCAAATTTAAATCTTTTAGTACTTTTTTTGCTTCTCCTATTGTCATTCCTTCTAGGTTTGGAACTGCTACTTTATTTTTTGCATCTTCTTCTGTTTCATTATCTTTTTTTACTTCTAAATATGGTAATACTTCTCCAAAAACTTGTGAAGCTATTGGTGCTGCTACACCACCTCCTTGATGTCCTCCTTCTCCAGTTGGATTATATAATGTTATTAATATAACAAGTTTCGGATCAGAAATTGGCGCTACTCCTACAAATGATGTTACATATTTTCCCGTATTTACCCCATCTTCTGAAGTTCCAGTCTTTCCTCCTATTGAATAGCCCTTTACTTGAGCATTTTTTCCTGTTCCTTCAGCTACAACACTTTGCATCATACTTAAAACCTTTTCTGAAGTCTCTTTTGAAATTACAGTTTCCTTTTTTTGTGGCTCTATATTTTTTACTTCACCAGTTTGACTATTTACAATACTTTTTACAACTCGTGGAACTACATATGTTCCACCATTTGCTATACTTGAAACTGCGGTTATCATCTGTATTGGTGTTACTTCAAATCTCTGCCCAAAAGCAATTGTTCCGAGTTCTACTGGACCTACTTTTTCCTCTGCCAAAAATATACTTCCACCTTCGCCTTGTAAATCTATACCAGTTTTTCTTAAAAATCCAAATTTATTTAAATATGAATAATATGTTTTTACTCCTAATTTTTGACCTAAACCTATAAATACCGGATTACAAGAATTCATTAATGCTTGCCTTAGGCTCTCTGAACCGTGTGGTCTATAATATCTCCAACATTTAATTGTTACACCAGAAATTGTAATACTACCAGTGCAGCAAAACTCTCCACTATTATCTGTATCAGTTATTTTTTCTTCTAATGATGCTGAGGATGTTATTAACTTAAATGTTGAACCAGGCTCATATGCATCAGATATAGCCTTATTTCTCCACATTTTTTGTTGCTCTGCTGTTTTTTCTTCTTTAGATAAATTATCCCAGTTTGCATAAACTTCGCTATCCATTGGCACATATGGGTCATTTAAATTGTATGTTGGATAACCTGCCATAGCTAAAATATCACCATTATTCGGATTCATTATAACAATATTTCCACCATCTGTGCACACATTGTCAATGCAAGCTTCTTCTAAGTATTTTTCAGCAATTCCTTGTATTGTTGCATCAATACTTAAAATTAAATCATTTCCATTTATTGCTTTAACATATTCTTCTCCTTCATCATCTAAATTACCGCCCTTTGCATCTGTTAACTTTACAATACTTCCATTTTGTCCTTTTAGCTCTGAATCATACTTTGCTTCAATTCCCATTAACCCCTGATTATCACTTCCGCAAAAACCAATTATCTGTGCTGCTAGACTATTGTATGGATAATACCTTTTTGTATCCACATCTATATTTACACCAGTAGTTATATTATTTTCATCAAGCCATATTCGAAGTTCATCTGTTTTAGATTTCTCTACTTTTTTTGCAATTGTTTCAATAGAGCTTCTTTTTGAAACCTTTTTCAAAACTTTTTCGTAATCTAATTCAAATAGCTCACTTAATTTTCGTGCCACCCTTTCCTTATTTTCACTTGAAATATTTACAGGATTTACAGTAATACTTTCAACAGATGCACTTACAGCTAAAATTTTTTCGCCAGTTGCATCATAAATAGTTCCCCTTTTGGGATTAAACTCACGCTCCAATGTTTGTTGCAAATGTGCC
>ENA-OWPL01001588-OWPL01001588.1-human-gut-metagenome-genome-assembly--contig:-NODE-1588-length-12968-cov-4.921474_pt1 | contig 12968 bp, 12 predicted proteins | sample MGYA00248263_ERZ651844 | MGnify/ENA primary metagenome ERZ651844 (study PRJEB26924, sample SAMEA4378256) | human gut metagenome | biome: human gut; feature: human-associated habitat; material: faeces...
TTTATCAGCGTCGTATCATTTTCTGGTACGATGAAGATAAGGAATTTGAGGATAAACTGGATGAAGTGGTTTTGGAAAATGCAAAGGTGATTGAGCTGACTGGGAATAATGTGTTTTGTCGGAATCTATATGAAGCTCGGAGAACTAATGAGTATGTTCAGTCTTAATGCCAATGACAGCCAGCAGATAGGTCGCCGGATTTTCCGTAGACCGATGGTGTTCATGCGACACAGGGCAAGACGTATGGAACACGGGATTGCAAGGGCTGTCGGTGCTGGAAGTGTTGCAGGTGCGGTGGCTGGTGCAAGTGTTGCCAGAGCCGGAAAGCCAGCAACGAACCAACCGCCAAAGAAACGGGAAAATACCTCTGCCAGCATGGGAAGCCGTGTCGGTTCTGCGGTAGGTGCTGTGATGGATACGAAAAATAAAGTCCGTGACAGTGCTTCCTCTCTGAAAGAAAATGTGAAAGACTTGCCGACACAGGCTGGTTATGCTGTCCACTCTGCAAAACAGAAAGCAAAGGATAATGTATCAGACTTTAAGCGTGGCGTTGTGGAAGAACGGGAAAACCGACAGGAACAGCGTACACAGAAACGCAACCTGCACAGGGAAAATATCTCACAGAAAAAGCAGGAATTACAGAAAGCACAGGAAGCAAGGCAGACAGTTCATGCGAATGGATCAGCGACAGCCGGAGCTACCAGAAGCCATGAACGCCCTGTTGCCACACCTGTTCCAAAACCAGCACAGACCGATACGGTCATAAAGCCGGATATGAAGCGTCCTGCTACTTCTCCTGTGATAAAAAATGTAGAAGTCAAGGCTGGAAAAGAAACTGTCCGAACCAATATCAGACAGGAACAACAGGTCAAAGGTGTTACCAGAACGAACCAGCCGAATGTAGTGGAATCCAGAAGTAATCAAAAGAAAACAACCATACAGAAACAGGTCAACCAAAAACAAAATCGTAAGACTGTTACGAAGCAACCAGAGAAAGGACGGAAGAAATGAGATTAAAGCGTATCCTTATCATAGGTACGATATTTCCTGTCCTTTTCTCTATTGTCCTCTTTTTCGGGATATTGATTTCCGGCGAAGATGACGACAGTTCAAACAGCTATTCGCCTGTCTATTCTGGAATGAACCTGTCAGCCGATGTCCTCAAACATCAGCCGATGGTAGAAAAATACGCCAGAGAAAACGGTATCTCGGAGTATGTGAACGTCCTGCTTGCCATCATACAGGTGGAAAGTGGCGGTACGGCTACTGATGTCATGCAGTCCAGCGAAAGTCTTGGACTACCGCCAAACTCATTAAGTACAGAAGAATCTATTAAGCAGGGGTGTAAATATTTTGTGTCCCTGCTTTCTTCCTGTAAAGCAAAAGGCATGAATGACATTAACGTGGTCATACAGTCTTATAACTATGGTGGTGGCTATGCAGACTATGTGGCGAAGAACGGGAAAAAGCACAGCTTCAATCTTGCGGAGAATTTCGCAAAGAATAAATCCGGCGGTACAAAAGTGACCTATACGAACCCGATAGCGGTCAGTAAAAATGGTGGCTGGCGTTATAACTACGGGAATATGTTTTATGTGGAACTGGTCAACCAATATCTGACCGTGAAGCAGTTCAGCAACGAAACGGTACAGGCGGTTATGAATGAAGCGTTGAAGTATCAAGGCTGGAAATATGTCTACGGTGGCAGTAACCCGAACACCTCTTTTGACTGTTCTGGTCTTACCCAGTGGTGCTACGGAAAAGCCGGAATCAGCCTGCCACGAACCGCACAGGCACAGTATGACACAACCCAGCATATCCCATTGTCACAGGCACAGGCTGGCGATTTGGTCTTTTTCCATTCCACCTACAATACCAGCGACTATGTTACCCATGTAGGAATCTATGTAGGAAACAATCAGATGTATCATGCCGGAAATCCAATCGGCTATACCGATTTGACCTCTGCCTACTGGCAACAGCACATCATTTGTGCCGGAAGAATCAAACAATAGAAAGGACTTGAAATATGTTTAAGAAGAAAGAAAAAACAGAGAAAGCACCTAAGAATAAGAAAGTGCGTACCATGAAAGTCGGGACACATAAGAAATCTGTCCTGCTGTTGTGGGCGGTGCTTTTGGCAAGCACCAGTTTTGGCGTGTATAAGAACTTTACCGCCATTGATACCCATACGGTACATGAAAAAGAAATCATTCAGCTAAGATTGAACGATACCAACGGTATTGAGAATTTCGTCAAGAACTTTGCGAAAGCCTACTACTCATGGGATACCAGCAAGGAAGCCATTGAAGCAAGGACAACAGAAATCAGTAAATACCTTACCAAAGAATTGCAGGACTTGAACGCCGATACCATCAGAACCGATATACCAACCAGTGCTACTGTTACAAATGTGCTGGTCTGGAACGTGGGACAGTCTGGAACGGACGATTTTACTGTTGCCTACGAAGTAGATCAGCAGGTAAAAGAGGGAGAACAGACACAGGCAGTCACAGAAAACTACACCGTGACCGTTCATGTGGATAAGGACGGTGCAATGGTCATTACCCAAAATCCTACCCTTGCTCCGGCAGTACAAAAATCAAAGTATGAACCGAAAGCACAGGAAGCCGATGCCAGTGTCAGCTCCGATACAGTCAAGGACGCCACCGCTTTCTTGGAAACATTCTTCAAACTGTACCCTACCGCTACGGAGAAAGAACTTGCCTACTATGTCAAAGACGGTGTGCTTGCTCCTGTATCCGGCGATTATGTATTTTCAGAACTGGTAAACCCTGTCTTTACCAAAGATGGCGACAACCTCAAAGTCAGCGTGTCCGTAAAGTATCTGGATAACAAGTCGAAAATGACGCAAATCTCACAGTATGAGCTTGTGCTTCATAAGGACGATAACTGGAAGATTGTAGAATAAATGTTACAGCAGAATAGTATGGTAATTGTTTATCCAATCTATACTATTCTGCTTACAATTAGATTGACAAAATAAGAATCCCTCTCATATAATTGGTTGCAATGGTATTGAGGAAATACAACCTTAAATGTATAATGGGAAAGTAGCATTGCAGGAATGAGGTAGGCTAATGAATAAAATATTGATTATTGAAGATGATTTAGAAATAAATGCGTTATTGGCTGATTTTCTAAAAGAAAAAGGATATGCTGTGCATTGCCAATATGATGGACTTCATGTTCTGGATTTTTTGAATAAAGAAAAAATTGATTTGATTATACTTGATATTATGCTTCCTTATCGGAGTGGTGATATTATTTTATCTGATGTACGCAAGAAATTTACGATACCTGTTATTATTATTTCAGCGAAAGAAACTACACAAAATAAAATCGACTTGCTTCGTCTGGGAGCAGACGATTATATCACAAAACCTTTTGATATGGAAGAAGTGCTTGCCAGAATTGAAAGTAATCTGCGAAGAGTACAATTTCAAAATAGCCAGACAGAATGTTTGCAATATAACAATCTGACTTTAGACCTAGAGAAAAATACAGCATTTTTGAATGGAATAGAATTATCCTTAACCGCTAAAGAATTTGGCATTTTAGAATTGTTGATGAAATATCCAGATAAAGTATTTTCAAAATCGAATCTTTTTCAAAGTGTTTGGGATACAGAATATATTGCTGAAGATAATACACTTAATGTTCATATCAGTAATTTACGCAATAAATTAAAAGCGATATGCTCTGATACAGAATTTATTGATACTGTTTGGGGCATTGGCTACCGCCTACATAAAGCTAAGGATTAAACGTTCCTTAGCTTTATTATTTTTTTAACTTTTCTCATTACGATTTAAGAAATTCTTTAAAATTGCCCGTTATACTGGTTTAAGTAAAGGAGGTTTGGGATATGAGTTCAATTATTTTAGAAGCAAAGTCTTTAACCAAAGAATATAAACAAACATTAGCATTAGACCACATAAATTTACAAATAAAAAAAGGAAAAATTTATGGATTTATTGGTCAAAACGGAGCAGGTAAGACTACTTTTTTAAGATTAGTCACAGGGCTTGCGTTTCCAACAAGTGGTACACTTTCTTTATGGGGAAATTCTGGAACAGAAGAATTGCAGAAACAGCGTAAACGAATTGGAAGTATGATTGAAACGCCTGCTCTATTCCCGTCAATGACTGCCTATCAAAATATGGAAGTACAGCGTATTCAACGAGGCATACCAGATAAATCAGTTATTAAAAGGACATTAGATATGGTTGGATTGCAAGATACAGGTAAAAAGAGTGTCCGCAATTTTTCATTAGGTATGCGTCAACGATTGGGGATAGCGATTGCACTTTTAAATACACCAGAACTATTGATTTTAGACGAGCCTATCAATGGTCTTGACCCTGCTGGAATTGTAGAAATCAGAAATTTATTAAAAATTTTGAATAAAGAATATGGTATGACCATTTTGGTTTCAAGCCATATCTTAGAAGAATTGTATCAAACAGCATCAGAATTTATTCTGATTGACCATGGAAAAATTATAGAAGAGATTTCTGATTATGAATTAAATGAACGGTGTAAACGACATATAGCAATTAAAACAACAGATGTTCAGAAAACGGTTCTGGTTTTGGAAGAGAATCTTCATACAGATAACTTTAAACTAATGCCAGATGGCATAATTCGTTTGTATGATTATTTGAATGATTTAGAGACAGTTGCGTCTGCTTTGGCAGAATCGCACATTCTTGTAACAGGACTTTCTGTATCTGGCGATACTTTGGAGGACTATTTTTTGAGCAAAATAGGAGGAACAAAAGATGTCAAATCTCCTAAAAACTGAGTTATATAAGTTGTTTCACAGTTGGTATTTTTGGGGAATTGGAATATTCAATCTCCTTTTAAGTAGCATATTGCTGTTAGATAGTAAAGAACGCTCTTCAAACTTAATTATGGCATCATTATACAATATTCCGTTACTCTATTTTTTGAGTATAGTGTTTATAGCATTGTTCATTGGAAGTGATTTTAGTGGAAGAACTTTAAATACTTATATTACTGCCGGACATAAAAGAAGTTCTATATTTAGAGTAAAGTTAATTGTATCTCAAATAGGTTGTATTATCATTCTGGTATTTCCATTATTTGTACATGGAATTATTAGTCAATTTTATATTGGAGAAAAACTTTTTTGGAATGATAGCACATATACTATGGTTTTACTAACTCTGTTTGCCATGATAACACTGTGTGCATTACCGATGTTTTTTGCTTTTATTTTTCGTGATATGGGGAAAACACTGACAGTTTCAATGGTTTTATTTTTTGTTATGATTTTTTTGCTGAACAGTGAATCTGCACAAATAATCAGCAGAATAATACCAATGGGACAACTTAGGTTAATTTCATTGCAAAAGGTCTATTCGACAAACTTTTGCTTGTTTGTAGATTTTTTATGGAATTTTATTTTATATTTCATTGCAGGTAGTGCTTTTTTACATACAGACTTGAAATAACCGGAGGTGTTTTTTATGGATAAATTATTAAAACTGGAAAAATATCAGTTGTTACATAATTCTATTTACTGGTGTGGTATGATTGGAATATTTATTTTAGGATTTTTTACAGCAGATACTTATGTTACAGAGGTCATGGGACCGACAGAAGAAATTGCTTCTTCTCTTGCTGATATTTTTAATGGAATGGTGTATGATTCTACGTTTCTTCTTATCATCATGTCGGCTATACTTGCATTGATTTTAGGACAGGAATTTTCTAAGAGAACAATAAACTTAGAGGTCAGTGCTGGACATTCCAGAAAACAAATTTTTACAAGTAAAATAATATCGTATTTAATTGCTTTTAATCTTATGGCTCTTGTCTATCCAGTTTCAGGGTGCATAAGGGAATTTGGACGCTTTGGTGTTGCAGACGTGGGAATGTTTTTTTACAATATTATAAAAGCAATCATTTATTCTTGTCTGCTTAATAGTGCGATATTTCTAATTGCAATACTTATTTGTTGCTATTTACAGGATGCTGTAAAAGCAACCTCGGTTACAGCAATTATTATTTTTGGTCTTAGCTTATATCTTGGCTATGGAATGATGTTGAGATTACCAGTCGGTTTTTTACCTACTTATCAAATCAGAATCGTTGTCAGCATGAAAACCTTTTTTCAACCGATAGCTATTTTAGTAGGATGTATATGGTCTGGTATATTGGTATTGCTTTCGTGGATAAAATTTTGTAAATGTGATTTTAAATAGGTGGAGAAAATGTCTAACATAGAATGGATTTTAATTATCATAACAATATTTTTAGTAATACTGCTATTTCGATATATTCAATTAAAAAAACAAATCCGTAATCTTGCGGATCAAGTTAATGAATTGAATTCTGGAAATTCACAGCAGATGTTAGACATTTCGTTGATTGATAAAGATTTAGAAAGACTGGCTGGTATATTGAATCAATATAATATCAGACAACGACAGGCTGTTGCAGGCGTATTACGCAATGAAGAGTATTTAAAAGAATCTGTTGCTAATATATCACATGATTTGCGTACACCTCTTACAGTCATTCTTGGTCATTTACAATTATTGCAAAAAGAAAATTGGGAATCCAGTCAAGCACAGCGTGTAAAAGTGATTTTTAGCAAAGCCGAAAAAATGAAAGAATTGGTAGAAACATTCTATGACCTTTCTATTTTGGAGGAACAGCAGACAGTTCCAGAAAAAGAAAAGTTTAATATATCTAATATGTTAATAAATTTAATTACGGAAAATGCCGTTGCATTAGAAAAGGAGAATATTTTACCCGAAATAAATCTCCCAGATTATTCAATATACGTATATTCTGATAAAAATATGGTAGAACGAATTTTACAAAATCTGTTGACAAATGCAATTAAGTATTCTGTTGGAACGATAAAAATAACACTTATGGAGAAAGAAAATAATAATATTATATTTACCATTGAAAATCCAATGAGTGACAGTTCAGAAATTGATTGCAATCGACTTTTTGACCGTTTTTATACAGGCGATAAATCAAGACATAATGGAAGTACAGGATTGGGACTTGCGGTAGTAAAAACACTTGTTGCCATTCTTGGCGGAAATATTGTTGCAAAAGTACATGTCAATAGCCTTATTATTACTCTTGAATTATAAAGTATTGAAGATATATTCGTATGATAATTCATTGAAGAGTGGACATCAAAATGTAAAGGGGCTGTCGCTTTAACGAATGAATTTTCGTGAAGCGGCAGCTTCCTTTTTGCTGTTTTAAGGATAAAATCCATCAAAAAACGCTTTTCATTGTTACAGGCTATTATTAAAGACGCACTTTAATAAGCCATTTTTGTTGGCTTGAAAAATTGTTTTGATAAGTCAAAATTTAGGCACTTTTTATCGGAAATAAATGTGTTCCGGTTCTTCCATTTTGAATCTTATTATGCAGTTTGTTTATGTTTCTTGCCATGGCAAGCAACGTACTCTCTGCAAGAACATTTGCATTTCCTTTGCTTAAATATCTGCGGAACTGCATATCCTGTTTTAAATCTCCAAAGGAGCCTTCCGCCTGTATACTTCGGTTTGTCCTGAAGAGAATCCCTTTTTCTGAGAGTATCCGGTCTAAATCTTCTTTTCTATGTTTTAGAAATATTTTCGCAACCTGAAGTGTCTTTGTCCGTTCTTCCAAAGGTGTTTTGCAATTATTCCCTTTGATGCATTCGCTTTTGTAAGGGCATCCATTACAGTCCTCACATTTATAAATCGTTTTTTCGCTTACATATCCTGTTTTGCTTTTTGAGTGGCGGATATGATCTACACCTAATTTTTTACCATTTCTACAGGTATAGATATCTTTTTTTACATCATACTCCATATTTTCTATCTTACCGATATCATTTTTATATTTACGGGTTTTGGAAATCTCATAGTTCGCAGGTTTTATATAAGAAAGCTGACCGTTTGCTTCTAGAAACAGATAGTTTTCTTCACTTTCATATCCAGCATCTGCTGTTATGTTTTTATATTTGAATTTCAAATGCTCCTGTGCATCTTTCAAAAATGGTATCAGCGTTGTGGTATCAGTAGGCTGGGGACCTATGGTAAGCCATGTGATGTATTCAGAATCCACGCCATGCTGAAGATTATAAGCAGGCTTTAACTGTCCGTTTCCCATGGCATCCTCCTTCATTCGCATAAAAGTAGCATCATGATCTGTCTTTGAATAACTGTTGCGTTCCGCACAGATATATATCTGCTGGTTATACTTTTTGAGCCGGCTCAAATAACTTTCAAGAGTTTCAATACTTTTTTGAAGCGGAGTTTTTCTTTTCCCAATCCCATGCACAAACACTATATTTTCAGTTTCTTTTAATGCATACAGTTTTTTGCGGAGCTTCTTTACATGCTTTATTTTTATCGTATTTCCATAAACGATTTTTATATCATAAAGCAACTCACACTCAGCTACAAAATCAGCAAGTTTCTGCAAAAGTTTTGCCTGGTTTTTTGTTACTGCCTTCTTCCAGACGAAAGTATACTTATTGGCACTGGCTTCAATTTTTGTACCATCAATAAAAATGGTTTCTCCGGGAATTTCTCCCATATCAAACAATGCATTAGACATTTCTGCAAGGATACGTTTAGAACAGGGAGCAAAATGGATACTTCTAAACCTTGCAAATGTTGCATGATCAGGAGCTGGGTAACCTTCTAGAAGAAACATAAAATTGATATCTCTTTTACAATTTAGTTCCATGGAACGAGAGGAGTAATCCCCGTTCATGTAAGAATAGAGCACAATCTTCAAAAGTGTTCTGGGCGACACAGAATTTATTCTTTCATAAGTAGAATATAGGTCAGTCAAATCCATAGCCTCCACAAACTGACTTAGTAATCGAACAGAATCATCTTCAGGAATGATTGTTTCAAGATTTAACGGAAGTTTAAGTTGATATCCGTCTGAATTTTTCGTATAATCTTTTTGTAATAATTTAGTTAGTAGCATAACTTAATTTTACACCAACTGCCAGATTCTTTCGAGGTCTGGCAGTTATTTTTTTGCACAAGAAAAGGAGCTACGCACTAATACTTAGTGCGACAGCCCCTTATTTTACCAGAACAATTTGGCGTTCGCGTTTGTGACGGTTTTTTCTATATTCTGTAGGAGAAATTCCGTGGTATTCTTTAAATATTTTTGAAAAATAAGAAGGCGAACTGAATCCACAGATCTGACTGATATAGTCCACGGACCAGTCAGAAGTAAAAAGAAATTCTTCACTCTGGGTGATGCGAAAATCCAGTATATATTTTTTCAATGGAACACCCATCTGCTTTGAAAAGATTTCTGAGAGATAGGATCGATTCAGATTCAGTTTGTCTGCAATATATTGAACTGTCAGGTCTCGTCCATAGAAATCTTCTACAATAGAAATTGCTTGCTGTACATGACTTTCTGAATTCTGACGACTTTTTCTTTCGGGAAGCTCTTTGGAGTTCTCGATAAAAGTACCAACTTTTGAAAGAAGAAGGAGAAGAATGCCATTGGTATACAGATCATTTTTTGTATTGTTATTTTTTATGGAAATCAGAATATCGAGGAGATCTTTAATCTCTTCAAAGATTTCTGTAGAAAGTTCCTTGGTAAGTGAGGGGTAACCGAATCCAAGACGATGCATGAAGTATGGAGCGAGTTCGCCATTGAAGCCAACCCACGAATAAGTCCATGGATTCTCCTTATCGGCCTGATAGAAGACCATCTGATCCGGTTCAATCAAAAAAATCTGTTTTTCTTCAATAAGATATTCTGTTTTATTAACAACAAGACGTCCCTTCCCGGAAAGAACAAAATGCATGAGATAATAGGGTCTTGTTCCAGGTCCGTAGGAATGAAGCGGCAGACATTCTGAATGACCGCAGAAACGAAGTTTTATATCATTCCAGCTGGTGTCTCTGTACAGATTTAATTTTTCTAATTCCATAGGATCTCCTTTCGGTAATTTGTATATTTATATTCGATAGATACAAAATTCTTGCTTTTATTAAACTACAATTTCCGACAAAATTTATAAGTTACCCAACAAAAGTGACTAACATGGTAATAAGATTATAGTATATGATATCAATGTAGACAAGAGAAAGAAAAGACAAAAATAATCTAAAAATTCAGACAGGAAACGAATCGATTCAAATTCACAGAAAAGTAAAAAGCTATAGTTATTAGAAGAAAGAAGTCAGTTTGTAAAAGGTGACCTGTATTTTGTGCACCCTAAAATAAAATGGAAAGGTAAGGAAAGAGATATGTTAGAATTTGCAAAAACACCACCAAAAGGATGGAACAGCTGGGATGTATATGGAGCGTCTGTTACAGAAGAAGAAGTAAAAAGAAATGCAGATATTATGGCAGAAAAGCTTAAGAAATATGGATGGAACTATGTGGTTGTAGATATTCAGTGGTACGAGCCAGGAGCTGAGTCAGCAGCATATCGCAAGTTTGCGGATTTGAAGATAGATGAATATAGTCGTGTGCTTCCGGCTGAAAATCGTTTTCCAAGTTCAGCAGATGGAGTTGGGTTTGCACCACTTGCTGAATATGTACACCAATTAGGGTTGAAATTCGGTATTCACATTTTAAGGGGAATACCAAGACAGGCTGTTCATGGAAGAATGCATATCAAAGGAACGGATAAGACAGCAGATCAGATTGCAATAAACAGTATCTGTCCATGGAATTCAGATATGTATGGAGTGGATATGTCAATTCCAGAAGGACAGTTATATTATGATTCGCTTATGGAATTGTATGCTTCTTGGGGAGTTGATTTCATTAAAGTTGATGATATCGCATATTCAACGATTTACAGAGATTCACATAGAAAGGAAATTGAAGGGATTCGAAAGGCTATCGACAAAACGGGACGGGACATTGTACTTTCCCTTTCGCCGGGACCGGCAAGACTGCAGGATGGAAGTTTTCTTCAAAAAACTGCAAATATGTGGAGATTGACAGATGATTTCTGGGATGAGTGGGAATTGCTGTATGATATGTTTGACCGCTGTAATTATTGGTCACCATTTATTCGTAAAGGAAACTGGCCTGATTGTGACATGCTTCCATTGGGGCATATTGGAATCCGTTCAGGTGAACGTGGAAAGGCAGACCGTATGACCTGCTTTACAAAGCCAGAACAAAAGACAATGATCACATTGTGGTCTATCTTTCAGTCACCATTGATGTATGGCGGAGAACTAGCTGATTTGGATGAGTGGACGCTCTCATTATTAACAAATACAGAGGTAAACGAGATGCATCGTACACTGGATGGACAGAGACAAGAGTACAGAGACGATGAATGGATTGTCTGGTCAGGAGAAAACGAAGAGAATACATATATTGCAATATTTAATGTAGCGGATAAAAAGGAAGAAATTCCTGATAAATTAGCAGAAATATATATCAAAGAGGATGCAAAAGAAATCTGGTCCGGCAAAAAAGCAACTGAAGCAGCAGAAGAAGTAGATAGTCATGGTTGTGTGTTGTATCAGATGAAAAGAATGTGATGAATGTCGGATAGGAGGAATGAAGTGATGGATACAATAGGAAAGAAACTTGCCCTAAAAGAAAAGATGGCTTATGGCTCCCCTCCGCAGCAGCTGGCGCTGTTTGCGGAGGGATCATCTTCCCGTTGTTTTTATATCGTGGTATTATTCAGCTTTTATCTCTCCATCATACTGATAGACTCAATTCCGACACTTCCGCCGCGGACAACTTCGATATGTTTGAACTCTTCTTTGATAAGCTTGATGACCGCGTCATTTTTGGTTGCGGTCTGGACGAATTCCAGAAGGAGGCTGTCTTTTCCATAATCGATGACACGTGCCTTGAAAGTCTCAGCAATCTGGAAAAGTTCTACTTTATCTTCCGGGGAGCAGCCCTTTACCTTGATGTAAAGGATCTCCTTCATTCGAACGAACACGTCTGTAAAATCAATAACCTTGATCACCTCGATCATACGGTTCAGCTGTTTTTTGATCTGCTCAAAGGTTTCATCATCGCTGACTGTGGCAATGGTCATTCTGGAAACTGTGGGATCCTCCGTAGTTCCAACCGTAAGACTGTCCAGGTTATAGGACTTTCCAGAGAAAAGACCGGAAATCTTGGAAAGAACACCGACCTGGTTTTCAACGTAGAGAGAGATCCATCTTTTCATTCCTTTATCCATCATTCATTCCTCCTAACAATCCATGATCAGATCAGCCAGGGTGCCGCCCGGCTTGATCATCGGGTAAACCATTTCCTCCGGATCAATGATAAATTCGATGATCGTAGGAGTTTTTGTATTCTTCTTAGCCTCTTCGAAAGCAGCCGCAATCTGATCCTTCTCAGTTACGCGGATACCCTTTGCCCCATAGCTCTCTGCGAGACGGATGAAATCCGGTGTGTATTCCGGATATTCCTGACCGTCTGTGCGGCGGGAGAGTGCACCGGCCTTCAGATTTGTCATGGCGTAACGTTTTCCGTAGAAAAGCTTCTGCCACTGGCGGACCATTCCGAGATATTCATTATTAAAGATACAGCAGATGATCGGAAGCTCCTCCAGAACTGCGGTAGCCAGCTCCTGAATGTTCATCTGCATGCCGCCGTCACCGGAAACGGAGATGACCGGTGTATCCGGATTACCAATTTTGGCACCGATAGCACCTGGAAGGCCGTAACCCATGGTTCCAAGTCCGCCGGACATGATCAGCTGACGGTTCTCGGTGATGTCCGCATACTGGCTCACCAGCATCTGATGCTGACCTACATCGGTAACAAGAATGGCCTTGTCAAACTGGCGGTTGATCTCGCCGATGATATCCAGCGGTCCCATAATACCACGGTCTTTCATGGTAAGAGGATGCTCTTCCTTCCATTCCCGGATCTGCTTCAGCCATTTGCCGGTATTACAGTCCTGGACATATTCAGCC
>ENA-OWPL01001597-OWPL01001597.1-human-gut-metagenome-genome-assembly--contig:-NODE-1597-length-12908-cov-3.888197_pt1 | contig 12908 bp, 7 predicted proteins | sample MGYA00248263_ERZ651844 | MGnify/ENA primary metagenome ERZ651844 (study PRJEB26924, sample SAMEA4378256) | human gut metagenome | biome: human gut; feature: human-associated habitat; material: faeces...
TTCGTCCTTTGGCATTAAGGAATCTTTCCATGCGGGTTATGATATAGCTCTGCAAACGTTCTTCTTTAGTGTGTAGTTTATCAGATTGTAATCCTATTTCTTTTATACGCGCCTGGCCCTTATGACATTTTTCCCATTCAGTTTTAGGACATTCGTCACCGCCAATATGAATATATGAACTGGGGAATAATTCAATAACTTCATCCAATACACCTTCCAGGAATTGGAATGTTTCTTCTTTGGGACAGAAGACTTCTTCGAACACACCCCATGTGCCGGTTACTTCGTATGTCGTATCCGGTCTGCAAGACAGTTCAGGGTAGGAGGCAAGGGCTGCAATGGCATGTCCCGGCATTTCTATTTCGGGAATGACAGTGATATACTTACTTGCTGCATAGGCTACTATATTTTTGATTTCCTCTTGGGTATAGTATCCGCCATGTTCTTTTCCATCGAAGATTTGCGGCCAGTTTACATAGTAGTAGTCTATCAGTGTCTCTTTCCGTTTTGAACCTATTTCCTGTAGTTTCGGGTATTTCTTGATTTCTATTCGCCAGCCCTGGTCATCTGTCAGGTGGAAGTGGAAAGTATTCATCTTATGCATGGCAAGCATATCGATGAATTTATAAATATAATCGGTGGTGGAGAAGTGGCGGCATACATCCAGCATCAAACCACGGTAAGGAAAACGGGGAGAATCTTCTATTTCGACAGCGGGCAGAGACCAATTAGCACGTTTCACTATTGTTTCTCCATAAACAGCAGGCGGCAACAGTTGGTATATAGTCTGTACTCCATAAAAGAAACCGTTGGGATGGGATGCTGAAAGGGTGATTTCATTTGGAGTGATAGAAAGCTTGTATCCTTCTTTTGGCATTCCATCTTCCGTAACGAAACGTATATCAGGTTGTTTCGGATTTTCTTGCGGATTACTTTGCAAAGAGATACCGGAGGTCAACCGGATACGGGCGATCAGGCTGTCTGCAATGGCTTGTACTTCCGGAGTGCAACCGGCAGTGGTGACAGATACTTTATTACTCAGTTGAAAACGTCCCTCTTGAGGAGTCATTTGATTGGGCATCGGAACGATGTTATACTCGTTCACTACCTCTTTTTGATTTTGCTGACAGCCGGAGGAGGCACACAGCAGGCTTGCTAATAGCAAAGCACTCAATCCTTTTTTCATGGCATTTATGTGTGTTAAGTTTATAAATAGGGTAAAATAGGGAAGAGGAAAAAAATAATAGCCTTTAGGGGGAAGACAATCACTATCCTTTATCCTATTTTACTTATCTTCTTTAGTTTTTCCTCATCGATGATCTTTATTTTTCGTCCGTCAATCGTGATCAGGCGTTCGGTAGCGAATTGTGATAAGGTACGGATAGCGTTAGAAGTTGTCATATTAGACAGGTTTGCCAGATCTTCGCGTGACAGATAAATACTGAGGGTAGAACCGTCTTCTTCCAATCCATAACTTTCTTTGAGGAAAAGAAGCGATTCAGCTAATCTTCCACGAATATGCTTCTGTGTCAGGTTGACAGTACGTTCGTCGGCAATTCCCAGATCGATGGACAACTGCTTGATGAAGAACATGGCAAGATCATTGTTTTGTGAAACCAGTGTTGTGATAGCGCTCATTGGTATCAGGCAAATAAGAGAGGGTTCGAAAGCAGCAGCAGCAGTAACATAGTCTTCTTTGGCAAAATAGGCGCGATAACCGAAATATTCTACAGGCTTAATCATGCGGATAATCTGGCTTCTGCCGCCAACACCATCCTTATAAATTTTGACCTTTCCGTTCAAGAGACACATAAGGTATTTCGGGGTCTCACCTTCGCAGTGAATGACCTCATTTTTCTTATAATTCTGGAGCGTAAAATGGTTCGCGAGAAATTCCCGCTGCTCTTCATTCAGGGGCTCCCACATATCGGCTATCAGCTCCGGAACATTCACGTCTGACAAATTCATTTTTACCATAACTGCTGCAAAACTGTGTTATACAGCACAAATGTAAAAAGAAAAAATTAAATATTGCACAAAAGACACGAAAAGATGCAGTAATCGGGCAGGAATTTTCAAATATGGAATTAAGTGACAAGCTACGGGATACAAGCTACAAGTAGCTTTCGGTATGTGAGTGTAAGTTACTATATAATAGCTTTCAGGTTTATAGCACAGCAACTTGTGCACTGGTAGCTCATAGCTCGTCACTTAATTTAGCGCGTAGCGCTAAATTATCATTTTGTGAACAACAATTCCCTATATTTCGGCAACGGCCAAATCTCGTCGTCGACCTCCATTTCAAGGTGATCGATATGATCACGTATCTTTTCCAGATATGGGCGTACATTTTCTTCGTAGGCAAAAGCCTTATCTTTGTAGCTATCCATATGATTGGCCACTTTACGGGCTTCGGTCATTTCGCGTACAAGGACTTTGATAGCAGTTACACGCTTGGAAATTTCCCGTATCAGTTCTTTACGATCGGCACTTAGTACTTCGTATTCTTCAGGGGAGAAGATTTCTTTGAGTCCGAGCAGGTTCTCCAGCAGGCGGTTCTGGTAGCTGACTGCTATGGGGACAATGTGATTGATGGCCAAGTCACCCAATACGCGGCTTTCAATTTGCACTTTCATGGTGTATTTCTCCAATTCTACTTCCAGACGACAGGCGAGCTCCGTTTCATTAAAGATACGTTCGCCGATCAATACCGAGCGGGATTGGTTGTCCATATAGTGCATCAGAGCTTCGGGTACATGGCAAATATTAGTCAGTCCGCGGCGGGCAGCTTCTTCTTTCCATTGGTCAGAGTAACCGTCTCCTTCGAAACGGATAGCTTCGGAAGCGATGATAGTTTCTTTCAGGATGCGGAAAATGGCTTCATCTTTCCCAATTCCTTCTTCCATCAGTTTGTCGATGGATGCTTTGAATTCATTCAACTGGTTAGCCATGGCAGCATTGATAGCAATCATGGCAGCTGCACAGTTGGATGAAGAACCGGCTGCACGGAACTCAAAACGATTGCCGGTGAAAGCAAACGGAGAAGTACGGTTACGGTCTGTCGTGTCGAGGAGAATCTCTGGAATACGTCCGATTCCCAATTTAAGAGTTGTTTTTTCTTCGGCAGTCATTTTATCGTCTCCTACCTGACGTACTATATCATCCAGAGTGGCAGATAATTGTCTGCCCAGGAATATGGATAAAATAGCGGGTGGCGCTTCATTGGCACCTAGGCGGTGACTGTTACCTGCACTCATTATAGAAGCACGCAGTAAATTCTGGTTTTTATAAACCATCATTAATACGTTCACTAAGAAAGTGAGGAAAAGCATGTTTCCTTTTGGATTCTTACCGGGAGCGAAAAGGTTGATGCCGGTATCTGTACAGAGTGACCAGTTATTGTGTTTTCCCGAACCGTTAACACCACTGTAAGGCTTCTCATGCAGCAACACGGCAAAGTTATGTTTACGGGCAATACGCTTCATCAGGTCCATTACCAACTGATTATGATCATTGGCAAGGTTGGCATTCTCAAAGATTGGAGCCAATTCAAATTGGTTGGGGGCAACTTCGTTATGGCGTGTTTTTGCCGGAATTCCAAGTTTGTGGCATTCTATTTCCAGTTCTTTCATGAAAGCTGTTACCCGTGGGGGGATAGAACCGAAATAGTGGTCTTCCAACTGCTGGTCTTTTGCAGACGAATGTCCCATAAGCGTGCGCCCGGTCAGACAAAGATCGGGACGGGCATTGTATAGGGCGGAATCTACCAGGAAATATTCCTGCTCCGGTCCCACGCTAGCTACGACCTTGGTAGCTTCGGTATTGCCGAACAGTCTTACGATACGCAGTGCCTGTGTGCTGACTGCTTCCATAGAACGAAGAAGCGGTGTCTTCTTATCCAGTGCCTCACCCTTGTAAGAACAGAATGCAGTGGGAATGCAGAGGATCACGCCGGTTGCATCCTCTTTCAGGAATGCGGGAGAAGTGATATCCCATGCAGTATAGCCTCTTGCCTCGAAGGTAGCTCGTAAGCCTCCGGAGGGGAAGGAAGATGCATCGGGCTCGCCCTTGATCAGCTCCTTACCGGAGAACTCCATGATCATCTTGCCGTACTCATCGGGATGGGTTACGAATGCATCGTGCTTCTCTGCGGTGATACCGGTCAGAGGCTGGAACCAGTGGGTATAATGGGTGGCACCGTTCTCGATGGCCCAATCCTTCATTGCCTTTGCTACAACATCAGCGGTGGCCAGAGACAGCTCTCCGCCGTGATCAATGATCTTCTTCACTTCTTTGTATACGCTCTTGGGTAATCTTTCCCTCATCTTACCCAGAGTGAATACCTTACTGCCAAAGATTTCTTCCACATTTAATACTTCACTCATCTTCGTTTCCTCCTTATTTTGCAATTTTTCATGCTTCCTGCGACTATTCCGTGCTGACTATTCAGAACCTCCATTCGCAAAATCGTCTCTACGAGACTTTCCTGAACAACAAGTTTACTTGTTGTTTGCTCATTTGAGGTTACTTCGCCGAATAAATATTGACACATATTTTTACGAATGCAAGCATTCGACAAATATGTTCAATATTTACGGCTCTGAATAGTCACAAAAAAAGGCGCTACACTTCCTAGTGTAAACGCCTTCGTTTCGCATTGAAAAATATTAACTTGTGAGGATCGCTCCTCTATGGCTCATTACTATACAACAGATTTTTTTTGAATGCAATACCTTTTTTGAAAAAATTGTAACTATTCAGAACTCCATTCGCAAAATCGCCTCTACGAGGCTTTACTTTTGCATCTGAAGCGATCTCTGAAGTGCTCTATACCTCAAACAACAGATCCGCATAGGTCGGGAACGGCCAGTACTTCTTGTCTACCAGCTTTTCCAGTTCATCCGCAGGTTTTCTCAGTGCGTTCATTGCCACCATGACTTCATCATGATAACAGAATGCCTGCTCCTTGCCTCTCTCCATGGCGGAAGCCTTTTTCTCCACCTCGAGAAGTGCCTCGGATGCCTTTTCCATCTCTGTCAGCTTCTGTGTGATCTGCTGCAACATACGGACAGGCACATAGGTATCTCCCCCTGCTTCCGTAATGGCAATGACAGCATCCGCCAGAGACTTGCTGTACTTCATGACTGCGGGGATGATCTGCTTATTTGCCATATCCACCATGGTCAGTGCCTCGATATTGATGGTCTTCGCATAGGTCTCATACAGTACTTCCGCACGGGAACGCAGCTCTGCTTCAGTGAAGATGCCGAACTTCTCAAACAGATGGATCGCCTTGGGTGTGGTCAGAGTATCTACTGCTGCTACCATGGAAGGAATATTGGGCAGTCCTCTTCTGGCTGCTTCCTCTTCCCATTCCCTGGCATAACCGTTGCCGTTGAAAATAATACGCTGGTGCTCGGTCATATATTCCTTGATCAGATCATGTACTGCCATATCGAAGTCTTCCGCTCCCTCAAGCCGATCGGCCGCTTCACAGAAAGCCTCTGCAACAATGGCATTCAGAGTGGTGTTGGGGCTTCCGATGGAATCCTCACTGCCAACCATACGGAACTCAAATTTATTGCCTGTGAAAGCAAAGGGTGAAGTACGGTTTCTGTCGGTGGCATCCTTTACAAAATCAGGTAATGTGGATACACCGGTACGCAGTACGCCGCCTTCTTTCAGATTGTCGGCCTTACCAGTCTCCACCAGCTGTGCCACCACATCTTCCAGCTGTTCGCCCAGGAAAATAGAGATAATGGCAGGCGGTGCTTCATAACCACCCAGTCTGTGATCGTTTCCTACGTTGGATGCACTCTGGCGCAACAAATCCGCATGGGTATCTACTGCCTTCATGATGCATGCCAGCACTAACAAAAACTGAATATTTTCATTTGGAGTCTGTCCCGGCTCCAAAAGATTCACGCCATTATCTGTGGTAATCGACCAGTTATTATGCTTACCGGAACCGTTCACGCCGGCAAAAGGCTTCTCGTGCAGCATGCAGCGCAGACCGTGTTTACCTGCTACACGCTTCAGAGTCTCCATTACCAGCTGGTTATGATCTACTGCCACATTGGCAGACTCATAAATCGGTGCCACCTCATGCTGTGCGGGTGCCGCTTCGTTGTGCTGGGTCTTGGAAGTCACGCCCAGTTTCCACAGTTCGATATTCACATCGTGCATGAAACCGCCGATGCGTTCACGGATAACGCCGAAGTAATGGTCATCCATCTCCTGACCCTTGGGCGCAGGAGCACCAAACAGGGTCCGTCCGGCGAAAATAATATCTTCACGCTGCAATGCCTTGGCAGAATCCACCAGGAAATATTCCTGCTCTGCGCCGACGGAGGGCAGTACCTTGGTTGCCTCTGTATTACCGAACAGACGCACAATACGGATTGCCTGTTTGCTCAGAGCTTCCATAGAACGAAGTAACGGTGTCTTTTTATCCAGAGCTTCGCCCTTATAAGAACAGAAAGCAGTGGGGATACAAAGGGTCGGACCGGTTGCTGTCTCTTTGATAAATGCAGGAGAGGTAATATCCCATGTGGTATAACCTCTTGCCTCAAAAGTCGCACGCAAGCCCCCGGACGGGAAAGAAGATGCATCCGGCTCGCCCTTGATCAGTTCCTTACCGGAAAATTCCATGATCATACGGCCATCCTCATCGGGATGTGTTACAAAAGCGTCATGTTTCTCCGCGGTAATGCCGGTCAGTGGCTGGAACCAGTGGGTATAATGGGTCGCTCCGTTCTCAATCGCCCAGTCTTTCATGGCCGTCGCCACTACATCTGCTGTCGCCGGGGAAAGTTCTCCTCCCTGATCCATAATCTTTTTTACTTCTTTGTAAGTGCTCTTGGGGAGTCTCTCCTTCATCTTGCCCAGGGTAAATACCTTGCTGGCAAAAAGCTCCTCTACATTCAATTCCTCGCGCATGTCCCTACTTCCCTTCGGTATACTATAGAATTATTATCCAATATAGTTTACAACACGTGCGTTATGATGGTCAATATCTATTTATTAAACACTTTTACAACGTAACAGATCATACTTCTCCGCAGCCTCGGATAATTTTATCCACAACACCTGCTTGGGATGGGGCGCACTATCCACACTTTCCCCATCTTCTGTATACATTGCTTCCACAGTCACAGGTACATTTGTGCCGTCCGGCTTCATGATCTCGATCGTATCTCCCACGCAGAATTTATTCCGCTGTTCGATCCGGCACAGATTATCCTTTACCGCCTCCACGATTCCAAGATAGATATATTCATTCACATAGGTGTTATTATCATAGATCTGTGTATTCTCATCTGGTTTTCCGAAATAAAATCCGGTGGTAAACTGTCTGTAGGTACATTTTGAGATCTCAGCCTGATACCAGTCCATATTTTTCTCATACAATTTCGGATCTGTAAAATAGTCATCAATGGCTTTCCGATAAGTTCTGGCCACAGTTGCGACATACAATGCCGTCTTCATACGGCCTTCGATCTTCAGGCTGTCAATACCTGCTTCCACCAGTTCCGAAATATGCTCGATCATACACAGATCCTTGGAGTTAAAAATATAAGTTCCTCTCTCATTCTCATATACCGGCAGATATTCTCCGGGTCTGGTCTCTTCCACCACAGCATACTTCCAACGGCAGGGATGGGTACAGGCGCCTCTGTTGGCATCTCTCCCGGTAAAGAAATTGCTCAGCAGGCATCTTCCCGAATAAGAGATACACATTGCACCATGGACAAAGCTTTCAATCTCCATTTCTGCCGGAATCTTTTCCCGGATTTCCTTGATCTCCACCAGAGACAGTTCTCTGGCAGACACCACTCTCTTCGCTCCCAGTTTCCACCAGAACAGATAGGTTTCATAATTCGTATTGTTTGCCTGTGTGGAAATGTGCACTTCCACCTGAGGCCATACTTCCTTCGCGATCATGAACATTCCCGGATCAGAAATGATCAGCGCATCCGGCTGTTCCGGTTTCATATCACGTAATTCGGCAAAATATTTTCTGGCCCCGTCAAGGTCATAGTTATGTGCCAGGATATTGGCTGTTACATATACTTTTATGCCATGGGCATGGGCAAATGCAATCCCCTCCGCCATCTCCTCACTACTGAAATTCTTTGCCTTGGCGCGGAGTCCGAAGGCCTCACCACCAATGTATACAGCATCTGCTCCGAACATCACCGCAGTCCTTAATACTTCCAGGCTGCTGGCCGGGATCAAAAGTTCCGGTTTTTTATAAGTCATGATTTTTCTCCTTTTCTTCATTGTCAGCAGACGGTTTCCTAAATATTTTTTGAATGATCTCAAGGATAATCAAATATATCAATATTGATCCACACCAACAAGTTGCTATAATAATCACTTTGTCTTTATGCGTATAATAACAATACTGTGATACCGTTTGCTGTTCTTCTCCAAATGTCTGTTGCCCCTCTGATGTAACGAATGTATTTTCCGATGCTATCCCTGTTTTATCCGCAGAATACATCAACCGCCAGTCATAAGGCAGATCCTTCGTTGCACAAATGGTCCAATAATATTGTTCCCCCACTTTCAACTTTTTCTTTACAGGAATGGTATAATACAGACCACTCTGCATTTCCGCAATTGATATCTGATCATCGTAAATTTTTTTCCCTTTTTCATCATAAATTGCAAATTCAAGCGTCTCATTACCGACAGCATTTTCATCAAAATCAGCTACTATATCAATCCCGGACAGCCAACTCATCTGTGGGATAAAATATTGTGTAGTGCTCACACCCTTTGCATATGGCGAATTATAATTTCCATATGCGCTATTACTTTTGCTCCAAAAAAAATCATGCGCCAGATATCCCGGCCAAAAAGACAATTCAAGCAAAATCATAAGTATGGTCAGCGCTATCATAAGTATTCTTTTGAAAATTATATTTTTATTCATGTATTCTATTCCTTTTAGTTTTCGGTAATAAAAGTAATTATTAATGACATTATATTTTACATATGATAAGATAGTTTATATATTACATCATAGATAAAGGGCAAACAACAATGAAAATTTCTAAAAAATATAGCTACTATTTCATCCTGGGTCTGATGTTCCTCTGTACAATATTATTAAGGGTTTACAAACTGGCGCAGCTTCCCGATATCCTTCATATTGACGAAGCCGGTCTGGGCTACAATGCATGGTGTCTGGCTCACTACGGAACGGATCGCTATCTGAATGTACATCCTTTTTACGCGCAAAATTTCGAAGGCGGTCAAAGCCCTCTATATACCTACATGCTTGTCCTTCTGATCAAAACAATCGGCTGCGGAAATGTCTCCCTATGGCTTACCAGACTTCCGGCAGTGATTGCCAGTCTGCTTCTCTGGGGTGTCGGCGTAAAAAGCATCTCTCTGATTTTCCATGACAGGAAATTCACGATTGCCGCCGCATGTTTTCTTGCTTTTTGTCCTTATTACATTATGTCCGGAAGGTTCGCGCTGGACTGCAATCTGATGTTGTGCTGTTGCGCTATCTCCCTGCTGTTTTTGCTGAAATACATTCAGACCAACAAACTTCCTTTTTTAATTTTTTGTGGTATTTCTTTTGGATTTACCATGTATTCTTATGCTCTGAGTTATTTTATGGTTCCGATTTTTCTGGTTCTGATTACTTTATATCTGTTGTATACACGTAAGATAACTTTTCCAAGAGCGATCTTATTTGCTATTACGGTTTGTATTACGGCAATTCCCGTGATTCTTTTTGCCTGCTCTCTGCTGTTTCAATGGGAGCCGATCCATTTTCTGGGTTTTGTCATCTCCCCAATTGCTTCCGATCGCATGAAAGACGTAGCCTCATCCAGTTTCTGGGAAAACGTGACTGATATCATAAAAATCACATTAACCCACAGTTTTTATCCTCAGGATGCAGTAGATAAGTTCTACACTCTTTATCCCGTCTCCATTCCCTTTATCGTGTTGGGAATGGTGTATTCTGTTTACCGGGTAGTCATCTCTGTTGTAAAGAAAACTTTTCATCCTGCCAGCTTATATCTTTTCTTTTACATCAGCGGATTAATTACCATAGGGCTTACCGGTACACAATACGTCTACCGTGCCAACAGTTTTTTCATTTGTTACCTTTATTTCTGGATAAGTGGCATTGCTCTTGTTTACAACTTTCTATCCGTTTATCGCAAGCCGTTTGCTGCAGTTCTTGCCTGCAGCTATCTTCTCTGGACGGCTTCTTTCATGAATTACTATTTCCGAATTTATACCCTTGCGGATCAATATCCAAATTCTCTTTATAACGTTCCCATTAAAGGCGCTGTCGATTATGTGGAAAGTCATGCAAATTTTTCAACGCTCTATATGGATTGTACCGGAATGAGTGAATTTTACTTTTTCTATTATCCCGTTAATCCCTCTGCGGCCGCCTCTGAAGAGCATTACCAAAACGGCTCCCACGGCTATGAATTTGGGATAGATTACGCAACCCCGGTAGAATCGTCCAATGCCTATATCGTTCGCAAGGAGAATTTGGAATTTATCAACAAATTAAACGCTTCCGGACTTTCCTTTCAGACGGTGGAATACCCACATTACTATTTGTTCTACTTCGAATGATAATGCTGTCAGAAGCCCCAGCCAGCTTATTGTCAGGAATAACAGTGTATATTTTGACAATGGTCGATAAGAGTATACAATGCCTGACGTAAGCTGCCCGGATATAATATCTCCACCGATTTTCGCTACCCCCAATTCCAGCATAGGATTCACATTGTCTTTCGTAAAACGAAGATACACCGGTCCTTCATTTTCTTCCAAATGTATCACAATTCTATAGTTACTGTCTCTCTTGAAATTCCAATCAACAGGAACTTGCACGTATTCAGTGTCCGCTAATTCCGCTAATTTCCAGTTTAGTTCATATAATGTCTTTTCATCATCGCGTATTTCAATAATACACTGTCCCTTGACTGATTCCGTGCGAATTCCCATAGCAAAGTTTTTCACACGTGGAAAAGATGGAAGGAATTCTTCCTCTATTTGTTCTCCTTTTGGCAGTTCTATCTCCTGATATTCTACGTTTCCGTTCAGGACACTGACATCTTCTCTTGCCGTTAACGTCAACATGACAGCAAGAATACAAAGAATCCCCCACTTGCAAAATGTATAGATTCGATCCCTCCCACTGCAATTATCTTTACATATGGCAATGCTTCCGCAGAACAGGAATAAAATGCCTGTAATTGCCACCCCCCAGATACGATATGTAAAAAAGTGATGTCCCAGGGTATGATTTGCCAACACAAAATACCATACAAACGAAGATAAAGTAATCAGTAAATACGCACCATTCTTTTCCTGCCGTACTATTTGCGTTTTTCCGTTCAGGCTCTTATAAATAAACCATGTCAACCAAATGGCAAGCAGTGCTGTATATAAAGGATATTCGTAATGTTTCCAATTATCATACAGTGCCTCCAGACGTGCAATGAGATTCAATGACTCTTCAGATCCACTACGGAACAGCACTTCTTTCCAGGCTTCCTGTATCACATTTCTGTGCACGATCCATCCTGCCAATGCCCACTTGCCAAACCACATTCCCGCATATCCAAGAATCCAGCCCAGTCCGGACACAACGACTGTTTTCACGTAATTTAAAGCCTTCTGCCCATCCTCAGACAGCAAGATCAGTAAAAGTAAAGGAAATGCCCATGTATAAAGCGGATAGGTCAGCAAATCGAAAAAGCTTGTCAGCATACCGACAATTACAAAAATATATGGAATCCTTTTTTCGGTAAACCATGTATGTCGGTAGCATATTAAAAGAGACAACGCCATTGCTATATAAAAAATCCAGCTGAACTGCAATGATAAAAACATAGCCATAGGCATCATAAGAAAATAGGAAGTCAGTAACGCCAGCGCATATCTCTGCCCCTTTTTCTCCCATATAAAGTGTGCAACGAAAAACATCATCATCAATTGCAATATACAATTGAGAAATCTGAATTGCTCGTAATCCATAAAAAGTAACAGCACTCTCAGAATCACCACATACCCATGCCAATAATAGGTGTAACCCTCCATATTCATGGCTTCCCATAAGGGATTCCCTTCTATCTGCCTCGTTGCCTTTTCAAGCATCAATCCATCCGTAGCGCCATCAAGTACTCGCGGTAAATAACTGTGGAAATAGGTATCCAGAGAGCTTTTCAGTTGTGTTGCAGAAGGATACCATCCTTCTCCTTCCAAAGAGTCTATGGATTTTTGGGCATTTGTCTGATTTACGGGAATGCAGTACGCAAGCGTAATAAGTATTGCTCCCAACAATACTCCTGCCACGATCATAGCCAGCACTTTCAATAGTCCGACAATTTTTTTTGCACACTTTTCATCCTACCTGTTCTCCTCATCCCTCACAGCTTTTGTACTCAATGTCACGCCATCCCCCACGGGCAGGATCACTGTCTCCAGTTCGGGATGATGTTTTAATTCGTATAAATATTCCCGCATTCTCGCATGGATCGTACGGTTGCGCCTGGTGACCGCAAATCGGGATTCTATGATATCTCCGTCCTGCAATACATTATCCGAGATCAGCAGACCGCCCGGAGACAGAAGTCTCAGAATATCCGGCAGGAAATTGATATATTGCCCCTTGGCCGCATCCATGAAGATCACATCGTAAGTACCATCCAATTCTTTCAGTATCTCTGTGGCATCGCCTTCCAAAAGAGTGATTTTGTCTTTTCTTCCATATTTATCAAAATTTTCTCTGGCTATGGGAATTCGTTTTTCATATTTTTCTATGGTTGTGATATGGCAATCCGCCGGCGCATATTCACTCATAAGTAACGCAGAAAAGCCGATAGCAGTCCCGACTTCCAGGATGCTCTTCGGCTTTG
>ENA-OWPL01001598-OWPL01001598.1-human-gut-metagenome-genome-assembly--contig:-NODE-1598-length-12906-cov-3.493191_pt1 | contig 12906 bp, 13 predicted proteins | sample MGYA00248263_ERZ651844 | MGnify/ENA primary metagenome ERZ651844 (study PRJEB26924, sample SAMEA4378256) | human gut metagenome | biome: human gut; feature: human-associated habitat; material: faeces...
GAAACAAATGGACAAAAACTCTAAGAATGAGGTTTTCCTCATTCTTTTTTTATGGTATAATTACTGTAATGGAGGGAAAGAATAGTATGAAAAAAATAATTAACATAACAAATATATTTTTATTTTTAATAATAGTTTCTCTCATCTATCATATAGGTAGACAAACTAATAATACTTATAAGGCCGTAATAACAAATGATTTAAAGTCTATAAATACCACTAAATTAAACGTTGTAACACCAACTGATAAAGACACTGAAAAGGTAACAGCAGACGAAGAAAAAGTAAAAACAGATGACTCACCAAAAATAGAAATAAATACCAAAAAAGAAGTCACAACTGATAATTCTAAAGAAATAGTCCAAGAAAATGTTATACCTAAAACAAGTGAAAATGATAATGAGATTCGCGTTGGAACAGTACTAACAGGAAATATGACCGCCTATGGGCGAGACTGTTGTAGTAGTGATGTAGAGCAACAAGGAAAAACATCATCGGGGTATAACTTAAGAATTAACGGCAAAACTTATCATGATAAACAATATGGTGAACTTAGAATTTTAGCATCAGATAAATCATTTCCACTATATTCCGTAATTAAAATAACGGATCCCAAAGATGGAATTTATAATGCAATCGTTTTAGATCGGGCAGGATCAAATATCGGAATTAACAAGAAATATTTATTTGATTTAGTAGTAGAAAGTCAAGAATATGCCAGATTAAGTTATGGAATACACTCAAATGTTAAATTTGAAGTATTACGTTTAGGAAAATAACAATAGAAAAGTATAAGCTTTTCTTTTTTACTGAAAATACATGGAGGATAAAATGAACGAAGTAATAATAGAAGAAATAGCGCAAGAACAAGGAATTACAAAAAAACAGGTAGAAACAGTTTTAGAGCTTTTAAAAGAGGGGAACACTATCCCTTTCATAGCGCGTTATAGAAAGGAAAAAACAAATGCTCTAGATGAAGAACAAATTAGAAAAATCAATGAGGTTTATGAATATCAACTAAATTTATTAGCACGTAAAGAAGATGTTATTAGATTAATAGATGAAAAACAAATGTTAACTGAAGAATTAAGAGAAAACATCATGAAATGTAGTCGTTTAGTAGAAGTAGAGGATCTATATAGACCGTTTAAAGAAAAGAAAAAGACTAAAGCAACAGAAGCAATAGCTTTAGGGTTAGAACAACTTGCCAAAATAATAATGTCCTTTCCCACAAAGGGTGATTTAAATACCTTAACCTCTAAATTTATAAATGATAAAGTAAAAACACCAGAAGAGGCAATAAAAAATGCCAGTTACATAATAGCTGAGTGGATTAGTGATAATGCCAGCTATAGAAAATTTATTAGAGACTTTATTTATAAAAATGGAACAGTAATAACTAAGAAAAAGAAGAATGCTGTTGACGAAAAAAATACCTACGAAATGTATTACGAATATAGTGAAACAATTAAATATATTAAACCTCACCGTATTATGGCTATTAATAGAGCAGAAAAAGAGGGTGTAATCTCAGTTAATATTGATTATGATAATGATAAAATAATTGAATATCTAGAAAAAAGAATTATTAAAAATAAAGAATCTTACGTAACTGAAATTGTAAAAGAAAGTATAAAAGATTCTCTAAAAAGATTAATTTTACCAAGTGTAGAAAGAGAAATAAGAGCTGACTTAAAAGAAAAAGCTGAAATCACCGCTATCGATAATTTTTCAAGTAATGTAGAACATTTACTTCTAACACCACCAATCAAAGAAAAAGTAGTCCTAGGATATGATCCAGCCTTTAGAACTGGTTGTAAACTTGCTGTTCTTGATAAAACTGGAAAGCCATTAGAAATTGCCGTAATTTATCCAACTGAACCACATAATAAAATTGAAGAAAGTAAAAAGAAAGTACTAGAATTGATTAATAAATATAATGTTGATGTTATCGCTATAGGTAATGGAACAGCCTCAAGAGAAAGTGAAGCGTTCATAGCGGATACTATAAAAGACTGTAAAAGAAAAGTAGAATATATAATAGTAAGTGAAGCAGGAGCTTCAGTTTATTCAGCAAGTAAATTAGCTATTTCAGAGTTTCCAGATTTAACTGTTGAAAAAAGAAGTGCTATAAGTATTGGTAGAAGATTACAAGATAGTCTTTCTGAACTTGTAAAAATAGATCCAAAAAGTATTGGAGTAGGTCTATATCAACATGATGTAACACCTAAAAAACTTGATGAATCTCTCGACTTTGTTGTAAGTAAAGCTGTAAATTCCGTAGGTGTAAACATTAATACCGCAAGTCGTTCACTTTTAACATATGTATCTGGCCTTAATAAAAAATCAATAGACGAAATATTAAATAGTCGTGATAAACTTGGAAAATTTGAAACAAGAGAAGATGTAAAGAAACTAAAATCTATGACTCCTAAAGTGTATGAACAAGCAATTGGTTTTATGAGAATAATAGATGGAAAAAATCCTTTAGATAGAACAAGTATCCACCCAGAAAGTTATGATGCCGCCAAAAAATTATTAGATATTATGGGCTTCAGTGTTAATGATATTGGTAGTGAAAAACTAAAAAGCTCTCTAAATATAGATATCGATGAATATAGTAAAAAACTAGGAATAGATAAATACACATTAAAAGATATTATAGATTCACTAGCATCTCCTGAAAGAGATCCAAGAGATGAAATGCCTAAACCAATTTTAAGAAGTGATGTCTTACATATCGAAGATTTACATGTCGGGGATAAACTACAAGGTACAGTTAGAAACGTAGTTGATTTTGGGCTATTTATAGACATAGGATTACACGATGATGGACTTGCTCATATTTCTAAACTAAGTAAAAACTACATTAAACACCCATCAGAGCTCTTTAGTGTAGGAGATATTGTAGATTGTTATGTAGATAGTATTAATGTTGAAAAGGGAAAAATAAACCTATCATTGCTAGCTAATTAATTTAACAAAATAAGGTTCAACTATTGTTATTTTTTCATTTTTTTGGTTAAATATAGGTATATAGTAGGAGGAGTGTATGAATAAAAAAGAAAAAAGGGAACAGGGTATTGATAAAAAAACAATTGGATTACAAAAATATAGAAGAATGACATTAAATCTAATAGTAATTCTATTATTTCTATCAATATGGACAACAATGATTAATAACATTGATTGGAAATTTAGTGATATTGCAATGGAGATGATTAGTCTCATCATAATCGCAATAGTTGGAATGTTTTCAAATGTAGATAATGGCTTTCCATTATTTCACTTTAGAAGACTAAGAATGACACATGAGAGATTAGTATCTGTATTAATAGGATTATTCTTCCCATTAGTATTTATCTTATATATTATGGTTACAAATAATAATTTTATGAAATATATAGGAAGTATATCTTTACATAATTTTATTACACTGGCAACGCTAGCTTGTCCAGTAGTTATATTAATATCTTTAGTCATATATATTGGATATATCATTCTTGAACCAAGAAGTAAGAGAAAAAAAGAACCTAGATATAAAGATGAAATAGAAATGAAATTAGATAGTTATAAGAAAACAACTCTAAACTTATTAACCACAACATCACTTATTTCTATTTGGATAAAAATAGGGTTCAATCAAAATTGGATAATAGAAAATATCAATACTGAAATAATATTATTAATAATAATCGCAGTCATGAAAATAGTTGGTAATGTTGATAATAAATTGGCATGGAACTATTGTGAAAATAAAAAACTAGATAAACAATTCTATTTCACTTTATCTATACCATACATCCTAGTATTCTTATTTTTCCTTGTAAGTACAAATTTTAGAGATAAAGTATTATTAATCGGATTTAAAGGATTAATTTCAATATTAGTATGTATTTTCCCAATAATACTACTAGTAGCGCTACTATTATATTTTGCTTCTAAAACGTCTAATAAAAAATTCCTAAAAGAAGCAGGAAAGAGTCTTGAAAAAAGAGAAGAAAATATAATAATCACTTTATCTATAACATTAATCAGTTTAGTAATATTATTTATTTATATAATAAGTTTTGTTATTGAAGTATTAACAATGCAAATATTATCACAAATTATTATTTTATTAATACCATTAGGTGTTATAATATACTTAGTTTTATATTATTCATTAATAGATATTAATAAATAAAATAAAGCATCCTAAGGGATGCTTTAATAATTTAAAGGAGAAATAGTATGAAAAAATTAAAGTTAAAGGGAGAAGATATTAAACCACTATTAGAGTGGGATGGTCCTAGTGGATGTATAGCAACAGATAAAATAACAGTAGAAGGCTTCAAGATAGGGTATATGTATAGAGAAAAACCAAATCCAAAATATCCAGATAGTGGCTGGAGATTCTTTCAAGGAGAGGAAAGCGATGAATATATCAAGGATGTTAAAAACTCTGGCATTTATGACCTTAATACTATTTGTAATTATGATCCATCCATCATTCCATTATTGAAATCACCATATGGTGTATGTTATTACAGAGACAAAATGGGAACATTTAGGGGAGAAAAATTAAAATAATAAAAAAATTAGCAAAAAACATTGACAATATTTATAAATCTAGTATAATTAATATTGTCTACTGAATGCGGATGTAGTTTAATGGTAGAACCTCAGCCTTCCAAGCTGACTACGTGGGTTCGATTCCCATCATCCGCTCCATTGAGAGAATTACTCACACTTTGTGTGAGTTTTATTTTTATAGAATATCCTATATCACTTGTTGATATGGGATTTTTTCATATATGAAAGGAGGATTAACAAATGAAAATAACCATAGAATATTTAGAATTTCCTTTAAGTGTTAAGGATAAAATTACTAAAATACCTAAAATATCGAAATTACATTTAAGTTTTATATCTGGTAAAAATATTCATTTTGATAAAACTAACCTATCTATAAAAGAACCGCATAAGATTATTATCAGTAATGAATCAATTTGTTTAATCTTAATTTCTTATGACAATGATAACAACTTATATTTAAAAGATAGTCATGAAATTATAACCCTAAGTAGATTGTCCAATCTAGTTTTAAAAATGCAAGAAATGAAAAACTTTTAAATCTTATTTTTCCTTATTTTATAAGTGATTAAAAACCATTATGATATATTTTTTGAAATGGATGTCCGTTGACTGTCCTGGCAAAATATGGTATTATGATAATATACGAAGATTGTAAATAATCGTATATTTTAAGTATTTTGTAGTTCTTAACACAAGGGAAATTCTCTTGTGTTTTTTGTCGTTCAAAATTAAAAATTGAAAGGAGAAAAAAGCTATGAACGAAGAAAAAAAGAACGTTATTGCCGGACTATATCCTCGTGTTTCGACCGATGATCAAGTCCGTGAAGGATTTAGTTTAGATGAGCAAGAAAAAGAAATGAAAAAATTATGTATGTATAAGAACTATCAAATTTATAAGGTGTATCGTGAAGAAGGAGTTTCAGCAAAAAATATGAATCGTCCTAAATTTCAAGAAATGATTCAGGATTTAAAAGATGGAAAGATTAATAGAATTATTGTTTATAAATTAGATAGACTTACAAGATCAATTCAAGACTTAGAGGTTATTTGTAAACTTATTGAAAAATATCATTGTAGCCTAGATAGTGTTAGTGAAGAAATTAACACAGATACTGCTACGGGTGTATTCTTTATAAGAATGACTACTATACTTGCTCAACTTGAAATTGAAAGAACATCAGAAAGAACTAAATTCGGATTAAAAGGTGCAGCTAAGAATGGACATTTTTGTGGTAAAGCCCCTATTGGTTATAGAAAAATCAATAAGGAATTAGTCATTGATGATTTAGAAAGTGAGGTGGTAAAAGAAATATTTGATGACTATGTTAATGGATTATCAGTTTGTACTATTACTAAAAAATTAAATAATAAAAATGCACTTAACAGAAATTGGAGAACTACTACTATTGATAGAATGCTATCCAATTATATTTATTGTGGAGATTATTTATATGGAAAAAGAGCAAAAAATATGAAACCAATTCATTTAGAAAATATATGCCCTGCTATCATTGATAAAGAAACATTTAAAATGGTACAAACACAAAAAGAAAGAAATTTAAAGAACTATACTAGAAAACACACTTATGTATATATGCAGAAAATAGTATGTTCTAAATGTAATAAAATTATGGGTGGTTCTTCCTCTACTTCAAAGAATAAACCTACTCAAATTTATTATAAATGTAATTGTTGTAATACTAGAATTAATGAAAAGAAAATTGAAAAACCTTTAATGCTATTTTTAAATGATATGTTAGATTATTATCTACTTATTGATAATAACTTTAAATCATTTTTTAACGAAGATTTAAGCATTGAAATAGACAAATGTAATAAGATGTTAGATAAATGCAATAAGAAACTAAAAAAGATAAAAGAAGCATATCTAGATGACTTAATAGATAAAGATGAATTTATAACAGAAGAAAAATCTATAAAATCACAAATAAATGATATAGAATTTAAACTTAATCAACTAAATAATGCTAACAACAACGAAAATCATAAACAAGAATTAAATCTATATTATAATTTATTTCAATTAGAGAAAATGAAATATAAATCTTATTATGTTAGAAAAAATGGATTGTGGAACAAACTTACTAAAGAACAAAAATCAAAACTAATTAGGAAATATATAGACTCTATTGAAATAGAAAAAGTTAAAGATGAAATAGTTATCAAAAAGATAAATATTAATAAAAAAGAAATTATGAATATTGGCTATATGTTTAGAAATGATTGTTTTGATATGGCAATTAATATTAATGATAGAGATGTTATTTTATCTAATGAAAAGACTAAAGAAGATATAAATAAATATATTACTTCATTAAGTAAGTTTTATAACATCTCACCTATTACAATAGAAAAAGATAAATTAAATCTTGATGAATTAGATAATAATAACAATCTACTACAGATAATTCCTAATAAAAAGAATTATAAATTCGATAAGGATAAATACACTTTATTGCTAATAAATGGCTAAAATATGATAAAATTATATTAGTAATGGAGGTTTTATAGTGAATCAGTTATATTCAATATGTTGGAACATTACGAATAAATGTAATGAAAATTGTAAATTTTGTTATAGAAAAATGCGTAATGATAATTCTTTACAAAATAATAAAAAAATATTTGATAATATTTCAAAAATAAAAATTGATAAAATAACTTTCTCTGGTGGTGAACCACTTTTATATGAAAATTTATTTGAATTAGCAAATTATATAAAACAAAAAAATCCACAAATAAAATTATCTATAACTACAAATGGCCAATCAATAGATGAAGATATTTTTAATAAAATTTTAAATACATTTGATTGGATTTCATTTTCTATTGATAGTTCAAATATAGATATTAATGATAAAATTGGAGGAGGAAAAAATCACTTAGAAAAAATAATTAGTTTACTTGATGCATTTAATGGTAAAATAAAAATAAAAATTAACACAGTAGCAACAAAATACAACATTGATGATTTAGAAAATATTTATAGTTTAATTTCTAAATATAATATTAGTAGATGGAAAATATTTAGGTTTTATCCTTTAAGAAAAGGAAAAGAAAATGAACAATTATTTTATTTAAACGATTCAGAATCTCAATTAGTAGAAGATTTTGTAAACAAAATGCAAAATGAAAATACAAAAATAAAAACTCATTATAATGATTTAAAAGAATTTACTACATCATACTTTAATATATATCCAGATGGTAGTATAGAAAATAATGAAGAAGAAGATATTGGTAATTTATTAAACGATGATATATTGACTATATTAGATATTAAACAGAAAGAATTGATTAATCATAATTTAAGAAAAAACGAAATTTAATATGATAAAATTGTTAAATGGAACGGAGATGATATTAGTGAAATTTATAAGAACAATAGATTTATGGACTGAGCAAAATCCAAACCATATCGAATGTTTTAGTGGTGCATTTGTTGATGGATTTGAAAATGGGAATATTCCTTTTAACTCTTATAAAATTGTGAGAAATTGCAATTGTATTATAAGTAGCAATCAAGATAATTTAAATATCAGTAATAAGCATAATGCTATAATTTTTTGCAAAGACGATGTACCTGTAAGATTAATAGTAATTAATAAAGAAACTAATATAGATAAATGTATAAATGAAGCATTAAATCAATCTTTTAATAATTTAACATTAAAAGATATATATACTCTTCATTCTATAACAGCAACAGATATTAATTTGAATGAACAATCAATTCATAATAGTTCAGATAAATCTAAAGAAATTGATGTAGGTTCATGTGATCGACCTAGTTTATTAGAATGTATGTTAGAAGGTAGTTATACTCAAAGTGATACAGGTTATGGTAAAAGTAATAGTGATAATAGTTATACTTTTATTCCAAATCTTTCTATAGAATATAAACTTATAACCGATACTGAATGTTTTAAAATTGAACATCATTGTGCATTTATAAATCAAAATATGACAAGAATTATTCCATTACAAGATAATTCTTCATTAGACATTGAAATGATAAGTAGTGAATTTAGTAAGATGGATACTCAAACAAAGAAAAAATAATAATACAAATTTGAACACAGAAATGTGTTCTTTTTTTGTGTCTTGGTGGTGGAAAGGAGATGACAATTATTAACTACTTTTTTGAAATAGTAGTACCACAAATTCTTGAATATTTTAAGGAAAATAAAGAAGAAATTCCTAATTATCTTATGCTAGAAGTTTTAAAAAAAGATAAACAATATCAAGAACAAATTGAAAAAATTTTAGAATTATCTAAAGAAGAAAATAACAATAATCAGAAAGGAGAATAATTAATGAGTTATGCAATTTTTAGAGGTGAAGGAATTAAAACAATACATGAATTATCACAAAGAGGCAGTCATAATGAAAGAACAAAAGATAAATACAAATCTAATCCTAATATTAGGATTGAAGATAGTAAAAATAATATTGAAATAATAAAATGTAATAATTATGCAGAGAAATTTTATGAAATAACAAAAGAATATCAAAAAGAACATTCCGAAAGAATGAAGAACATGAGAGCCGATAGGAAAAAGTCTTTTTATGATATGGTAAATAATTCTAAAAGTGTTGTTGCTGATGAAATGATATTCACAAGTGATAAAGATTTCTTTAAAAATTTGAGTAAAGAAGAACTTATGAGATGGGCAAACGAAACTATGAATTTTGTTTATGAAGATTTAGGTTATACAAAAGAACAAGTCTTACATGCTGTTATTCATATGGATGAAAAAGTACCCCATTTACATTGTATTGTTATACCACTTGTTCGAAAATTTGATAAACGAACTGGTACAACAAAATACACTATTTCCAAACGATCATACATTAAATCTGATATTCATTTAACTGAATTACAAGATAAATATCACGAACGTTTAACTAAGAAAGGATTCAAATTAGAACGAGGAGAAAAACACACAGGAGTTAAACATTTATCAATGGGACAATTTAAAAATGTTGCTAGATATTATGATAGACAAGCATTTAAAAGTAAGAAAAAAATAGGAGAACAATATTGGAAAATAAAAGGTTCATTACAAAATTCTAAAAAGAAAGCATTAACTGATAAAGTAATTATTGATGGAGAAATTTATCATATTCTATTAAATTTTCTAGACATGTATAGTGAAGAAATTCAAAATATGGTAACAAGTAAAACATTTGTTGAAAATTTAAATAAATTCACTTGTGATTATAAAACATTAGAAATAAAATATAAAAATAGTCTTATTGATATTAATTTTTTAGAGGATGAAAATGGTAAATTACACGAAGATAAAACTAATTTACTAAATTTTATTAATCATTTATTGTTAATATTAAAAGAATTTTTTAGAGAAATTTTATTATCTAATGATAAAAAGAAGAAAGAAAAGACGATAGATATTTTAAAAGGATGTTATGATAATGACTTATACAAGTCTACAGATTTAAAAGAAATTTCTAAAGATACTGATAATGAAACAGAAATAAATATTTTTATAAATAAAGAATCATTAGAAAAAGACTACGATATTTTTTTAAAGTCGTAGTCTTTGATACATACTAAATTTTTGATAATTTAGAAACGCACTTGCAAATTGACATAGTCAATTGGCATGTGCATTATACATATTAGTTATTTATTATATATTCCCAACCAGGTTGCCAAGATTTTGTTTTACGCCAATCTTGATCAATAGCTTCGTCCCAAGTTTTTCCTTGAGTTAAAACTTGAAAAGCAAGTTGAGGTGCTTTATGAGCAATGATTGCTATATGTTTACCATTATAATTTTCTAAAAGATAATCACAAAAATCTTTGATTCTTTTTTCAACATCTAACATACATTCTCCATTTGGAAATTTTTCAGTAATATGTTCTTCATATTTTGCTAGATTACTATCTTGTCCGTTGAAATCTCCATAGTTGCATTCTATTAATCTCTCATCTTGAATAATTTCTTTTACACCTTCAAAAGTGTATTTTGCAGAATCGATTGCTCGCTGTAAATCAGAACAGAATACAACATCAAATTGATTAATATCAACTTGTTCTTTTAAAATGATACTTTGATCTATTCCTTTTTGTGATAATTCTCCTGGTAACCACCCAGTAGATTTATGTTCTAGATTATCTGTAGTTGTTCCATGTACAAAATAAGTTATTTTAACTGCCATTATAATTTCTCCTTTTCTACTATTATATTTATAAATAAATCTTATGTAATATTTCTTCTAAATTGTCATCCAATGTTTCTATAATTCTTATTACATTATTTTTTGACTTATCAGAAAAATCATCATCTTGAGACATAGCTTCAGTTACTTTTTGATATTCATTAAAATTTTTTGATAATTCTTCCATTTGTTTTTCAAAACCAAATTTTTTTGAATAGTCAATTAAGTATGTGATTAAGTTTTTAATTTTCCTAATCTTAATACTTCTTGTTAAACTATTACTAGATTCTTTAGATGTAACTGAGTGTATTTCTTCATCATATATATAACTTTGAATCTTCTCTATGTTTTTTTCTATTATTTCTTTTTGCTTTCTTTTATCACTTTTTCTTTCGACAAAATAGTATGCAAATATGATAGCAATAATTATAGTAAGGATATCAGTAATAGATGAAGTCCAAAATGTTGTATGATTTTCTCTTAAATTATAATAAATTGAATAAATGGTGGAGCAAATTACAAGTATGACTATAAAAACTATAAGAATATTAATAAACGATTTAAACTTACTTTTTAGTTTTTCTTTCATCTGATTCAATATAACCTTTCACTTCATCAATTAAACCAATTTCATCATTTGATATAAAATCCAAAGTTTTTAAAATTAGTTTTTTATCATACTTTTCTTTTAAACCTCCAAATGCCTCTTCTAAAAAAGATGTGGGATACCCAAAAGTACCATCAAAGTTTATTACTAATTTTTCCTTTTTTTCTAGTGCTTCTTTAAATTTTGGAACAAGAAATTCTTCTCTAAAAGCTTCTCCAGAGAAATCTCCTTGACTTTTAAATCTTGGTCCAGGTGCATCAGTAAAATCTTTACAAATTTTTATTTCCATTTTCATTCTCCTCTCTTAAACTACTAAGTTCGATTTCGAAATAGTATACAGTTCCTATAAGCCGTTTGTCAAGATTATACACAAGATAATCTTGTTTTTCTTCATTAAAAACAACCATACCTTTTCCAGAAACTATTTTAAAATTTCTTATTTTTTTAGTTTTATTATATTTCGTAAACTTTGGTAATCCTTTACCTCTATATTCTTGCATAGTAGATGTTTTAAATTTCCCATTTAATGCTGATAAAATTAAATCGGCATCTGTTTTTAGACCAAGAAGATTAATTTTTTCTAAAAAATTTTTATTAACAGTATAGGGAATACCTATTCCAGTATCTAAAAAAGAAAATTTAACTCGTTCTTCCTCCAATGCAACATATACATACCAATTATTTAATAAAAAAGTTTCGGAACTATAAGCATGTTCATTTGTGTTAATCATCATTTCATACAATATGTCATATAGAAATTGAAGTTTTCTTCGTGCTATTCCATATCTTTCTATTATTATCGAATTTATTTCTTTACAAGTAATTGCATTTTTATTTGAATCATTACTCATTCTAATTTGAATATCTTCATTGGGACTTGGATTAATAATATTTTTATTACTATATACATATTTTAAAAATCCAGAATTCATAAATAATGCTTTAGCTTCATTATCAACAGGATAACTTCCTTTTGTATTATGATTTTTTTTAGTATTTTTAGTAATTGCTAACATATACATTATAGCATCAATAGTTATTTTATTGACATTTTGCAGCAAAAAATTAATAGTTAATTTATGATGAAACTTTTCATTAATTTTTTTTATTACATCATTAAAATAATCAATAGTTTCTTTTGGATTGTCCATAATACTAAAATTTTCAGGTGCTAAAAATTTAAATTCTTGATTCTTCTTATCATAATATGAATAGTTTGTTGTTTTGGAAAAATTTTGCTTAAATTTTTTTCTATTTTTTCGCTTTATTTTTTGTTTTGTTCGATGTTTGAGTCTTTTTCTATTTTGACTTATTAACCATCTCTTTTTCTTATTTCTTCTTTTCTTTTTTGTTCCATAACCTCTCTCCCTTTAGCGCAAATTCATACATAATATACATGTTATCATTTGTATTGTTTAATTACAATAATACAATTTTACCATTTTCATCAACTTATTTTGTCCGATTTTCTTTCAGCTTCCTGCACTCCTTTTCTCTTGCAAATACAGGCCGCC
>ENA-OWPL01001601-OWPL01001601.1-human-gut-metagenome-genome-assembly--contig:-NODE-1601-length-12855-cov-2.615078_pt1 | contig 12855 bp, 10 predicted proteins | sample MGYA00248263_ERZ651844 | MGnify/ENA primary metagenome ERZ651844 (study PRJEB26924, sample SAMEA4378256) | human gut metagenome | biome: human gut; feature: human-associated habitat; material: faeces...
AATCCCGGCGGCATATGCTGTACAAGTACAACCGGGGCATCCAGTTCTTTCGGAAGAAACGGAATCACACTCTGTAACGCTTTCGGTCCGCCTGTGGAACAAGCCAGTGCAACCAGTTTGTTCTTTCCGCCTGTCGCTTTGCGCATCATCGGTGCTTTTGCAGCCGGTTTTACTGCCGGACGGACACTTTCTGCTGCCTTTTGTGTTGCAAGAACAGCATTCAATACGCCAAGAAGCTGTCTTTTGAATGCCTCTCCTTTTGCCTCTATGATGTTTGTCGGTTTCGCCACAAAATCAATTGCTCCGCGCTCCATGGCTAAAATGGTAACATCTGCTTCCCTGCTGTCGGTAAGTGTACTTACCATAACCACATTTGCACGTATGCCTTCTTTTTGTAACTTTTCGAGTAACTGCAGTCCATCCATGCGTGGCATATTCACATCCAGAACCACACCGTCATAGCTGGTATGCTTCAGTTTCTCATATGCCTCAAGACCATCTCTGCAATAGTCCGTTGCCTGAAATTTACTGTCTGAATTGATTATATCACACATGACCCTTCTCATGAGTGCAGAATCATCAACTACTAAAATGTTTTTTTTCATATGAGTCACCCAACTTCTTTCCTGCGAATTCTTCTCTCTTCCTCAAAAACGAAGCGTACAATTTTTTCCCGGTCCCGGAGATCCCGGAACAGAAATTTTACCCGGTGAATGTACATTTCCTCTATCGCTGGATGTTTTTCTGTCGCAATTACCTGTCCCGGAAGATAAAAAGTTTCATCCGAATATTCATTTGTCAGTCTGATCACCAGAAGAATATTTTGGTTCTGTTTTATCCATTGTCCAGAGACAAAGCGGATTCCACCGCCACTGATATTCTGAATCGTTCCCTCACGTACCTGATCAATATATTCCGGCTTTTGAATTTCCGTAAACAATTCTTCCGTTGTCTGCATCTGTGCCGTCTGTTCCGATATTTCGTAATATTTTAACGGTGTCGTATAAGGAATCCGGAAAAATTCCCGGCGCTGAAATTTCTGTAATCCGGAAGTAATCACAATTCTGAGCAGATACAGATTTTCTTTGCGATAACGTTTCTTCACAACTGCTGTGCAGTTATACATACCGCCTTTTGTATAAAAAACAATGCTGCACTCCCTCTCCAGTTGAAATAACACCATTCTTCCACCACTTGTCGGCATAGAAATTTCCAATTCCTGATCCGAAAAAATGTCGCTGACCGCACTTTGATAGATTTTCGCGATCTCTCCTCCATTATCTTCCTGGTTCGCTTCATGCAGCATTTTAATATCAATTTTGTCTCCCGGAGTAATCACATCTGAAAGTTTCATAATTATTCATCTCCCTATTTTCGGTTTGATAAAAAACTGGAAAACATCTGTGCTATTCCCCACCGTACCGGTGTCTTCTGCCGGGTGCCGTTTAACAGATGATCTGCAAGTTCTGAAATCGCCCTGGCAGATTTTGCATTCGGGTCACTCATGGTAACTGTCTTTTGCTGCCTTACCGCCCGTTCCAAAGCAGCATCCTGTGGAATCATCCCCAGATAATTCAGACTTCCATGTAAAAACTTAGACACTACGGAATTCACTTTCTCATAAATTGCCTGTCCCTCGTCCCGGGAATTTACCCGGTTGGTTACTATGTGGATGGTTGTCTCTTCCTCCACAAAATCGGGATTGCGGTACAATGCTTTTAAAAGCGAATACGCATCCGTCAGGGAACTTGGTTCCGGTGTGGATACCAGTAATACCTCCGGACTTGCCATGACAAATTCCAGAACCTGATCCGAGATTCCTGCCCCCGTATCAATCAGGATAAAATCTGCCAGTTCATTCAATGTGTCAATCGAATTTACGATATATAAAATCTGTTCTTTTGTAAGATTGTTCAATCCGATAATTCCTGAGCCACCGGATATAAACCCGATATCCATGGGTCCAGGTGTGATTATTTCACGAATTGACTTTCCACGGTATATAAAATCAGACAAATTATACTGTGGGATTGCACCAAACATTACCTCAACGTTTGCGAGACCAAAATCAGCATCAAAAATAATCACCCTCTTGCCTGCTTTTCTGAGACATACCGCAAGATTTACTGCGAGATTCGACTTTCCAACGCCACCTTTTCCGCTGGTTACAGCAATAACACGTGCATTACCGACATCCCGCTGGTTTTGTTTTTTTATTATATTACGGAGATTCTCTGCCTGATCCATTACGAATTGCCCCCTAATAATTGTTTCACGATCTTTTGTGTATCAAATAATTCAATATCATCCGGTACATTCTGTCCATTTGTCGTATAAGACAGTTCCGCATCTGAATACAGCTTAATATTGAGCAAATTTCCATACGTTGATGTCTCATCCAGTTTTGTAAAAATCAGTTTAAACTCAGATATTGTGTGATAGGTATCTACAATATCAAGCAAATCTCTGTATTTCGTTGTAGCGCTGAGAACTAAATATACTTCACTTGTATATTCAGGGTCAACTCCCTGAATCAGGTTTCTGATATCCTCTTTCTGTTCCTCATTTTTATGGGAAAATCCAGCAGTATCAACGAAAACAAGATCGTATTCCGCATATTTTCCAATTGCTTCATTCAGTTCCTCTTTAGAATACACGATAGACATAGGTGCGTCAAGAATATTTGCATACACCTGTAGCTGTTCTGTTGCTGCGATCCGGTAGGTATCTGCAGTAATAAACGCTACTTTTTTTTCATAATCCACCTTATATTTGGACGCAATTTTAGCGATTGTTGTGGTTTTGCCAACACCGGTAGGTCCGATAAAAAATACAACATGCGGTTTTGCCCCACTTAAATCCAGTGATTTTGGCTGACCGAAACGCAAAATCAGCTTCTGGTAAACATTGGAAAGAATTGTATCCACACTGTGTCCCGGACGGATAAATTTTTCAATTTCACCAAGAATCTGATTGACATACTGTTCGCTCACCTCGTTTTTTAACAGCGTACTGTAGAGAATCCGGACAAAATTAAGTTCTTCCGAAGACGGTCCCTTTGGTGCTTCCGGCTCCTTTGGATTTCTCCCACCAAGGGATTTTTCCAGACGGTCAGATAAAACCTCAAGCCTTTCTTCTAAATTTTTTTCATCATTATCCTGTGTCATGTTCTGTGATTGCGGCATACGTGCTGGCTCCTGTCTGGTCGCTTGTGCGTTACCTTCCTGTTCCTGCAGTTTCGGAATGGTAATCGGTTCATCCGCCGCAAGATTGATCATGTCGTGCAGTTTTCCTTCTTTTGCCATACTCTGTGTCATCTGTGCTGCCTGCATGGCATTGGAAAAATGTTCTTTTTCCTCCATTGCCGCAGTCACTTCAAATGTTGAATTCTTAAACGCACGAAACAGCCCCTTCGGTTTTACCTCACGGATGTTCATAATGACCGCACGCTCCCCAAATTCTTCTTTTGCCTTTGCAATGGCTTCTTCCTGTGTTTTTCCCTGAAATTTATTAATTGTCATTTATGCTGTCACCATCCCTACCGATTGCAGCTCCACATCAGATTCTACTTCATTATAAGAGACAACAATCAGATCTTTGAAATAATCTTCTGTAAGTTTTTTAAAATACATACGCACAATTGGCGATGTAATAATGATCGGATTCTTTCCGAGGCTTTCGAGTTTCTCGGTTTCTGTCCGCACGGAATCCATAATTGCTTTTGTTTTCTCCGGGTCCATCGTCAGATATGCACCCTGCTCTGTCTGCTTGACCGAAGACATGATTTCCTGTTCCACTTTCGGATCGAGCGTAATGACACTGGTCGTTTCGTTCGATGGAAAATATTTGCTTGAGATTGCCCGCTTCAGGCTCTGTCTTACATATTCCGTCAGCACATCCGTATCCCTCGATGTCTGTGCATGGTCTGCCAGCGATTCGAAAATAGACAAAAGATCCCGGATCGAAATGCCTTCCCGCAAAAGATTCTGCAGTACTTTCTGAATCTCTCCAAGGCCAAGAAGTTTCGGCGTGAGTTCGTCCACAAGAACCGGATTGGATTCTTTTAAGTTGTTGACCAGGTTTTGTACATCCTGTCTGGTCAGAAGCTCTGCGATGTGGCTTCGGATTACTTCTGTCAAATGCGTCGCAATGATAGACGGTGCATCAACTACCGTATATCCAAGACTCTCTGCACGTTCCCTCTGTGCTTCCGTAATCCAGATGGCCGGAAGATGGAAAGACGGTTCAAATGTAGGAATACCCGTAATTTCTTCCTCCACATATCCCGGATTCATTGCCATATAATGGTCAAAAAGGATTTCTCCTTCCGTTACCTGTACGCCTTTGATCTTGATAATATACTGATTCGGATTTAACTGGATATTATCCCTCAGACGGATAATCGGAACAACCGTACCAAGTTCCAGTGCAATCTGCCGCCGGATCATTACCACACGATCCAGAAGATCTCCACCCTGGTTTACATCTGCCAGCGGAATAATACCATATCCGAATTCGAGTTCGATCGGATCGACCTGAAGCAGGGAAACCACATTCTCCGGTTTCCGGATCTCTTCCGCCTCCGTCTCCGCCTGCTGTACTTCTTCCTCAATATTTTCTTCGCCGATATTCTTGCTGATATTTTTGCCGGCGATGATAAACACCAGACCAAGTGCAATAAATAAAACCGGATTTAACGGAGTAAAAATTCCGAGGAAAACCAGCACGGAACCTACAATATAAAGTACCCTCGGAATTCCAAAAAGCTGCTTGACCAGAATTCCGGAAAAGTCTGCCTCGTTTGATCCCTTGGTAACAAGTATACCGGTTGCAAGAGAAATCAGAAGAGACGGAATCTGGGACACCAGACCATCACCGATTGTCAGCAGACCATACTGCTGGATGGCATCTGCAAATCCAAGTCCCTGATTCATAACTCCCATAATGGTTCCGCCGATCAGGTTAATAAAGGTGATGATCAGACCTGCCGTAGCATCTCCCTTTACATACTTTGTGGCACCATCCATCGCGCCGAAGAAACTGGATTCTCTCTGAATCTTTTCCCGTCGTTCCTTTGCCTCCGCATCGGTGATCGCACCGGTATTTAAGTCCGCATCAATCGCCATCTGTTTACCAGGCATGGCATCGAGTGTAAATCTGGCGGTTACTTCGGATACACGTTCCGAACCTTTATTGATAACAATAAACTGAATCAATACGAGGACAATAAATACAATGGAACCGACCACCATATTTCCTCCGCCGACGAACGAACCGAATGTCTTAACAACGTTACCAGGATCTCCCGTCAGAAGAATCAGACGGGTGGAAGATACGTTCAGAGAAATTCGAAAAATAGTCGTAAACAAAAGTAATGTCGGGAAGAAAGACATATCCAGTACTTCCCGAACAAACAATACATTAAATACAATGATTAAGGCGATGGAAATGTTAAATGCAAGCATCACATCCAGCAATACAGATGGAATTGGAACAATGAAGAAAACTACTGCCGCCAAAAGATATAAACCTACACCGATATCCGCTTTCTTCAGCATCCTGCACAACCTCCTTTCGCACCTGTTTGTTGTATAACTGCACTACTGTATATTTTTGGCCTTGTATACGGCAGCAAGAACTTCTGCCACAGCCTGGTAAAGCTCCGGCGGAATTTCTGCTCCCACATCAACATTGTGATAGAGCATACGTGCCAGAGGCTTATTTTCAACAATTTCAATTTTATTCTCCCTCGCCACTTCCTTAATCTTTTGCGCAAGGTAATCTTCTCCTTTTGCAAGGACAACCGGGGCAGAACTGACTTTTGCCTCATATTTCAATGCTACGGCAAAATGCGTCGGGTTTGTGATGACCACATCCGCCTTGGGCACATCCTGCATCATTCGCTTCTGGGATACCTCCTGCATTTTACGGCGCTGCCGTCCTTTGATCTGCGGATCTCCCTCTGTATTTTTGTATTCATCTTTTACTTCCTGCTTGGTCATCTTCATATCTTCATTAAACTTATGTTTCTGATATATAAAGTCAGCCAGACCAATCACAAGATAAACAATACTGATTTTTATTCCCGTATTGATAATCAGAGTCCCCACAAGCGCAACCGCCTGATTCAGTCCCAGATCATACAACGCAAACAGATCATTTGCATTATCTTTTATGGAAGTATACGCGATATATATGATGATCACAATCTTTAAAATGGATTTCACCAATTCAAAGAGCGAATCTTTCGAAAAGATACGTTTGAATCCGTTCAATGGATTCAGCTTGGAAAGTTCCGGTTTCATGGGTTTTGTGGAAACTTTCCATCCTACCTGCACAATGCTGACCAGAAGCGTAACAACAAATCCAAACGCCATAAACGGAAGCATAATGAGCAGGCTTTTCAAGGTGACGGAGGCAATCAGGCCTGCCACAGCCTGTACCGACAATCCGCCCTCATTTATTTTAACAAAATCCGGCATATTTTCATAGATATAAGAAAAAATATCTATGAATTTCCCTCCCACAAAGGAAACAAAAATTTTCAGGCATAGAAACAAAACGATCAGGTCAAATGCCGAATTCAGTTCGCGGCTTTTTGCAACCTTACCTTCATCTCTGGCATCTTTTAATTTCTTGGCGGTTGCAGGTTCTGTCTTCTCGCCGCCTTCGCCGTCTTTTGCAAACCATTGCAGATTATAATGCAATATTCGATTCTGATTTTTTTCGTCAATACAAACCTTCTGCAACAAGCTTCACCATCGTCTTTATTTCATCAAAAATATAATTTGCCACATTCGGCAACAGGAACACGATCAGATACAAAACAACAAATCCAACCAGAATCTTCAGCTGCATACCGATCGAAAACATATTCATCTGCGGTGCCACACGTGCCATAATTCCAAGTACACAGTTCAAAACCATAATGCAGGCAAAAAACGGAAGAAAAATCCGAAACCCTATGATGAATGAATCTCCCATATAGCGTGTGATTGCAGATAACAGATGATCCCATGCAAATTTCTGGTGGGCAATCGGAATTACGGAAAAAGAATCCGTAACCGCACGTACCAGATAGGTATAAAAATCAGATGTAATCAAAAGAAGCAGAACCAGATAATAATACAGATTTCCTGTCAGTGTGGTTTCTGTTCCCATGTCCTGATTAAATTCGGTAGACATGGACAGACCAATATCCATATCTATAATATTTCCTGCAAACAAAACAATGGAATTACAGATGCTTGCCGCATACCCAATCAGCAGTCCCGTAATTCCCTCTTTGATCACAACTACCGCATACCCGACAACACTTGCGTATGTCAGCTCCGGCCGATCTACTACATTGTATAAAAGCAATGAGACAAAAAATGAAAATCCGATTTTAATCTGATTGGGAATTCCCTGCTGCCCCAATAACGGGGCCACATACACAAAACAGGTAACTCTTACCAGAATCAGCAGAAAATATTCAAAATTTTCAAGTGTAAATACATAATTAACCATATCTTTTTATCAAATCACATACTCAGATAGGTACTGAAATTCGACCACAGACGCTCCACCAATTCGGTCATGTTATTTAACATCCAGGAGCCGCAAAGGATCATTGCAGCAAATACCGCAATAATCTTTGGAACAAACGTAAGTGTCTGCTCCTGAATGGATGTAACCGTCTGAAAAATACTGATAATCAGACCAACCACCAGAGAAACCAGAAGCAGCGGTGCCGACGTGATCAGAATGGTATAAATTGCATCTCTTGCAATATCAAGAACTGCACCCTGTGAAATCATACGGTATCCTCCTAATAAAATGTCTGGACGAGGGATTTTATGACAAGATCCCATCCATCCGCCAGAACAAACAACAAAATCTTAAACGGCAACGAAATGGTTGTCGGAGGAAGCATCATCATACCCATGGACATCAGTACGGATGACACCACCATATCAATTACAATAAACGGAATATAAATCAAAAATCCCATAATGAATGCTTTCCGAAGCTCGCTCAGAATGAATGCCGGAACCAGTGTGGTAAACGGAACATCCGACAATTCCTTTGTATCTTTATACGTTTCTCCGGAAATCTCCGCAAAAAGATTCACATCCCTTATCTGGATCTTTGCATCTTTGATCATAAATTCACGAATCGGCCCTTCTGCTTTTTCAAAAAATTCCGACTGTGTGATTTCTCCCTTATCGAGCGGCTGAATTGCCTCTTTGTTGATCTGCTGGAACGTTGGCCACATGATAAAAAATGTCAGAAACAATGCCAGACCGATCAAAACCTGGTTGGGTGGTGTCGTCTGCGTTCCGATCGCAGTCCTAAGGAAATGAAGTACAATGATAATTCGTGTAAACGAAGTCATCATAATCAGAATCGATGGTGCAAGTGATAGAATTGTCAACACCAGAAGCATCTTGATCGGTGTGGAAACCGATCCGGAATCATTGTTATATGTAATGGATAACCCATTGGCATTGTCTGTATTATGATCTGCTCCCTGTGTATCTTTCTGTGTAATCTTTGTAATACTGTCCGGGTCCATGGAACTTGCATAGACACGTCCCGGATGCATCATGCATAATGTAATTGTAAGTATTAAAACCGCACACGCAAACGCAAAACTTGCAATGCAGTATATCTTTTTCCCTTTGCTCATCTTTATCCTTGCTTCTTTGGTAACTTGTCTTTTAACTGGTTGAGAATTTCCGCAAAAGAATCCTGCTTTTTCCCACTCTGTTCCAGCTCAAAAGAGAAATCTTTTAATTGATCCCTCGTAAGCTGTGCCAGAAGATGTACTTCCTCTTTTCCAACAGAAACAACCAGATAGACACTGCCGGCTTCCACAATACTGATCGTCTTGTTATTGCCAACACTGATTGTCTCTATCACATGCAGATTCTTATTATTCTGGCGTCCACGCTGCATACCTCCCATCCATCTGGTGGTAAGATATGTAGCAGCCAGAACAATAGCAAAAATAAACAGTGCACCCAAAAGTTGTATAAAGCTTTCCAGAGAACCTGTCAGTAACACATTTGTCATGTCTGTTTCTACTTTCCGCCTGTTCTTGAAGCATTGACAATTTCCGTGATTCGAACACCGAAACTTTCTTCAATGACAACAACTTCGCCCTTTGCGACATATTTTCCATTGACAAGCACATCAATCGGCTCGCCTGCCAGTTTATTCAACTCAATAATTTTTCCCGGTCCCAGATCCAGAATATCTGAAATCAGTTGGAGCAACAATTCATTATTCTCTTCCACCATTTTGGCGTATTCCAGCTTTTCTTCCGGATCTTCCGTCTCCACTAATAAGCTTGAGAAACCGACAATGGCATTCAACGGTGTACGTATCTCATGACTCATATTTGCCAGGAAAGCACTCTTCAACCGGTCTGATTCTTCTGCCTTCTCCTTGGCCTCAATCAACTTCTGTTCCGTTTCCTTTAACTCGGTGATATCATAATTGACACCGATTAATTCAATCAGTCCATTCTCGGGATCATAGCGGTTGAGTACCACATTCATGCGTACCCAGTTCCATTGATTCAATGTTCCGGGTTTGAGCACACGCATCTCACTTTTGAAACTCGTAGCTTCCCCTCGTTTAGCCTTCTCGAAGAAAGCCAATACACGTACCCTGTCTTGCGGGTGCATTTTATTATAAATTCCTACCACTTCAACCAATGGCGTATCTTCATCTTCACCCATATTCTTATACCATTGCTTGATGGCATATCCATTACGGGTAAGCAGATTCAGTTTGGCATAACCTACCTTGGCATATTCTGAAATCAGCAGGAAGAAGTTCTCAAAATCACGTATCCGGTTGATGGAACTGATACGTTCCGTATTATCTATATTGATAAGCACAAAGCCATTGTTATCGCCTTGGTTATCGTATATCTTACTTACTTTGGTATAAAGTTCTATTCCACCTTTCTTTTCCGATTCATAATAATCGCTCACATTAGAAAATTCATAGTCCTGCGAAAAGTCAAATTCATCTTCTGCCTTCACTCTTTCGCGGATATCAGACGGCACATTCGGGTTCTCATAGAAATTCACTCCAAGCGTACTTGATTTGTCCTTGACCCCGAATATCTCCATATCTTTATTATTAAGATCTATCAGTATCCCATCCTTATTATAAATCTCCACACCGACAGGGATGTTAGAAAAGAGATTTCGCAATAGTTTCTCACTGTGATCCAAAGCCATATACGTACGGCGCATCTCAGTGACATCCATATAGAGACAAACCAACTCATCCGGTTCGGGAGAATAAATAATGCAATGACAAGTCCTCTTTGACTCTTCAAAATATTCGTCCAATTCCCTGTACAAGCCATGCTTGTGTATATCTGCAAGAATCAGAAGTTTGGTTGACAGTTTGTCTGAGGAATAGATTTCCGAAGCAAAACGCCCTTTGTATCTCTCTAAAGGTGAACCGCACAAATCCGCACTAAACTGATTAGCATCTGTGATAAGATAGTCATAAGGTTCTCCTTCTTCGTCGCAAAGAATGGAAAGGCGTACATATCCCATAGGCATATGCTTATAAAGATTGCTCAGGAAATTACGTTCACGGTCGGCCTCATCTCTGGCAAGGCGCAGACTGATACAAATATTAATGATGTCAGCCAAAGAGGAAAACCATTGATAATCTTCATTCGTCCATTTATAGTATCTGTCTACCAAATCAATGCCGATATATCCCCACACCCGTTCGGTATTCCGAAGAGGAACCACCATGAGTGACTTTATATTCTGCACAGCAAGTATCTCAGATTCCTGACGGGCCACCCGGGGCAAATCCGATAAAGTATTCAACAGGATAGGCTTGCCCGCCAACATTTGTTTAAGCCACCACTCCATACCATTGGTCGGAATCTGTTGCAACATATCTATTTCAGGGCTGACCCCGTCAGCCACTACCTCGTAAGTACAACTCTGGGTACGATAACCGGCATCATATTCTACTATATAGACACGTCCTCCATGAAAGAGTTCAAGGACATCTTTCAATACTCCCGAAATAACCTCACTCAGATTCTTGTCCTTCAGAAAATTACGTAAGGACTGGGACACAGAATGCTGTCGGAACAACAATTCATTAAACTGTTTCAGAATACCACCGGATTGTGCGTCCGCAGGGATATCAACCAATTGAAGGATACCAAATGCCTTTGGATGTCCATCTTCTGTCAGCCACTTTTCACCCAGACGGGAACGAACCCACACAATGCCTTGTGAAGAGTAGATAGGAAAAGTTTGCTCATATACCTCGATTTCTTCTATCGAAAGGAATTCACGTGTAATGCGGCAACGGTAATCTTCACGAATCAATTGACCAAACTGGCGGAAAGTCAGCGTGTCTCCCTTCAAGCCTAACAAATTACAAACATACTCGGAACAAAGATATTCCCCAGTAGTGAAATCTGCTTCCCACCAGCCTATTTGTCCAACAGACGAAAGGAGCTGAAAACGTTTTGCCTCATGTGATCGATTGCCACTCATACGATTTGTGCTTTTAATATTCTGAATAGCGCAAAGATAATGCTTACTTATTAATTTCTGTCCTATTCCTACTAACAAAAAAAGAAAGTTTAGAACGTTATAGGCTATGAACTGAATAGGTCCGCTTTATCCGTGGTGTCACCAAATTGTAACTTAATTGAGAATCAATTGTATGACATGTGTATTACGGTTGTAATTCCGTTGCCGCATCTTTGCACCGGAAACAAGAAACAATAAAAGATGAGCATGAAACTGGATTTAGGAAAAGTATTTTTCTTCATTTTATTACTGGTACTTTCCACCGTGACCGCCCTGGCTGGAAACATCAAAGGGACCGTCCTCGACAAGCAGACGAAAGAGCCGTTGACCGGAGCTACCATACAGATAACCGGGACAGCGCAGGGGGCAGTAGCCGACATCGACGGTAACTATACGCTGAATGTAAAAGACGGTACATACACCATAGCCGTGAGATATATAGGATACAAAGACATCCTGCTCAACAGTGTAAAAGTTAAGGCCGAAACTGTGCTGAACTTTGAAATGGAGAGTGATGCACAAACGTTAGGCGAAGTCTCCGTCACTGCACAAGCCAAACGGAACAACGAGGTGGCACTCATACAGGAACAGCGCCGCAGCCTCGTAGTACAGAGCGGGGTTTCCGCCCAACAAATAGCTAAAACCCAGGACAGCAATGCCTCGGAAGTCATCCGTCGCGTACCCGGCATCAGCATCATCGACGAAAAGTTTGTAATGGTGCGCGGCCTGTCGCAGCGGTACAATAATGTATGGATGAACGGAAGTGCCGTGCCCAGTTCGGAAGCCGATTCACGCGCCTTTTCATTCGACATCATCCCCAGTTCACAACTGGATAATATGGTAATCGTAAAAAGCCCCGCCCCGGAATATCCCGCAGACTTTACGGGTGGATTCATCCTGATAAATACCAAAGATATGCCCGGCGAAAACAGCTTCAACATATCAGTAGGAGGAGCTATCAATGACCAGACGCACTTCAAAGACTTTCGTAAGGCCAAGGGTAGCAGCATGGACCGGCTCGGCTTCGGAAACGGTTTCCGTAGTCTGGATGCCGGTATGAAAGGCACACTGAACATGTATCCCGGATATGAAACCGGAAACACAGCTCGCATAGATGTATTGAACAATGGTTTCAACAACGACTGGACACTGAAAACCATCAAACCCGTAGGGGACTTAAAATTGAATATGGCATACAACCACAAGTGGGAAACCGAAAGCGGACGTGCCATCGGTATGCTGGCTGCTGTGAATTACAGCAACTCCTATAAGACTTATC
>ENA-OWPL01001602-OWPL01001602.1-human-gut-metagenome-genome-assembly--contig:-NODE-1602-length-12848-cov-2.508012_pt1 | contig 12848 bp, 13 predicted proteins | sample MGYA00248263_ERZ651844 | MGnify/ENA primary metagenome ERZ651844 (study PRJEB26924, sample SAMEA4378256) | human gut metagenome | biome: human gut; feature: human-associated habitat; material: faeces...
GCGCGCTGGTAGGTATCGCTATGGTGCTGTCGGCGGTATTTATCCCGATGGCGTTCTTCGGCGGCTCAACCGGGGCCATCTATCGCCAGTTCTCCATCACTATCGTTTCCGCGATGGCGCTGTCGGTACTGGTGGCGTTAATCCTGACGCCGGCGCTGTGCGCCACGATGCTGAAACCCATTCAGAAAGGCAGCCATGGCGCGACCACCGGCTTCTTCGGCTGGTTTAACCGCATGTTTGATAAGAGCACGCACCATTACACCGACAGCGTAGGCAACATTCTGCGCAGCACCGGTCGTTATCTGGTGCTGTATCTGATCATCGTGGTGGGTATGGCATGGCTGTTCGTCCGTCTGCCGAGCTCGTTCCTGCCGGACGAGGACCAGGGTGTATTCCTGAGTATGGCGCAGCTGCCTGCCGGCGCCACCCAGGAGCGTACGCAGAAAGTGCTGGATGAGATGACGAATTACTATCTCACCAAAGAGAAGGACAACGTGGAATCCGTGTTTGCGGTTAACGGCTTCGGTTTCGCCGGCCGCGGCCAGAACACCGGTATCGCGTTCGTTTCGCTGAAAGACTGGAGCCAGCGTCCGGGTGAGGAAAACAAAGTTGAAGCGATCACCGCGAGAGCAATGGGCTACTTCTCGCAGATTAAAGATGCGATGGTCTTCGCCTTTAACCTGCCGGCTATCGTTGAACTGGGTACCGCGACCGGCTTTGACTTCGAGCTGATTGACCAGGGCGGTCTGGGCCACGAAAAACTGACCCAGGCGCGTAACCAACTGTTTGGCATGGTGGCGCAGCATCCTGACGTGCTGACCGGCGTGCGCCCTAACGGTCTGGAAGATACACCGCAGTTCAAAGTCGATATCGATCAGGAAAAAGCGCAGGCGCTGGGCGTCTCCATCAGCGACATTAACACCACGCTGGGCGCAGCCTGGGGCGGAAGCTATGTCAACGACTTTATCGACCGCGGCCGCGTGAAGAAAGTGTACATCATGTCCGAAGCGAAATACCGTATGCTGCCGGAAGATATCGGCAAGTGGTATGTTCGCGGCAGCGATGGTCAGATGGTGCCGTTCTCTGCTTTCTCGACCTCGCGTTGGGAATACGGTTCGCCGCGTCTGGAACGCTACAACGGTCTGCCGTCACTGGAAATCCTCGGTCAGGCCGCGCCAGGCAAGAGTACCGGTGAGGCGATGGCGCTGATGGAAGAGCTGGCGGGTAAACTGCCTTCCGGTATCGGCTACGACTGGACCGGGATGTCTTATCAGGAGCGACTGTCCGGCAACCAGGCCCCTGCCCTGTATGCCATTTCGCTGATTGTCGTCTTCCTGTGTCTGGCGGCGCTGTATGAGAGCTGGTCGATTCCGTTCTCGGTTATGCTGGTCGTCCCCTTGGGTGTGGTCGGTGCGCTGTTAGCCGCCACCTTCCGCGGGCTAACCAACGACGTTTACTTCCAGGTGGGTCTGCTGACCACCATCGGCCTGTCGGCGAAGAACGCAATATTGATCGTTGAATTCGCCAAAGACCTGATGGAGAAAGAGGGCAAAGGGCTGATTGAGGCGACGCTTGAAGCAGTACGTATGCGTCTACGTCCAATCCTGATGACATCTCTGGCGTTCATCCTCGGGGTAATGCCGCTAGTTATCAGCTCCGGCGCCGGCTCCGGTGCGCAGAACGCCGTCGGTACAGGCGTAATGGGCGGGATGGTGACCGCGACGATCCTGGCGATCTTCTTCGTGCCGGTGTTCTTTGTGGTGGTTCGTCGCCGCTTTAGCAAAAAATCGGAAGATATAGAGCACAGCCATCAGGTTGAGCATCATTAATCTTCACTCCTGAACAAAGGGTCGCTACCGCGGCCCTTTTTTATCACTGGCTGGCAAGGCACATATTGCCATTGTTTATTTTTCGTTCTGCATTTAATATATATTGATATGGCGCAGGCTATTTTTAGCAGCTTGTTCAACAACTCGGGATCGGCAAACACTCATTTACCAGGAATAATCCTACTATCATTATCCACGGGTCGGCGGTTTCTGAACGCGACAGCTGCCTGCCTTAAACCAATGATTCATAAGATTTCTCTATTTCTCCGGCTGTGGGCCAGCGCCTGCGAAATTAATTCGTCTATTTTTAAGATAATTTCTCGCTGATAATTGTAATTTTTCGTAATAGCACGATGAAATCTGTTGGAGAGTGGATTATAGTTAAATCAGCAGGATTACTCAGTTAGTGTCAGGTCAGTTAGTCGTGTTCATCCCACAACGGTGTTTGCTAGTCGTCGTTTAAACCACTCAAAAGGGGATGCGTTATGGACGAATACTCGCCAAAAAGACATGATATTGCACAGCTACGCTTTCTCTGCGAAACGCTGTATCATGACTGCCTTGCAAACCTGGAAGAGAGCAACCATGGCTGGGTCAACGACCCGACGTCGGCTGTCAATCTCCAGTTAAATGAATTGATCGAGCACATTGCCACATTCGCTCTTAATTATAAAATTAAGTATGCAGAGGATAATAAGCTGATCGCTCAGGTTGACGAATATCTGGACGACACTTTTACGTTGTTCAGTAACTACGGCATTAACTCTACGGATTTGCAAAAGTGGAAAAAATCCGGTAACCGACTATTTCGTTGCTTTGTCAACGCCAGCCGGGAAAACCCGGCCAGTCTATCGTGTTAGAATTATTACAATCAAAAGGTGGAATTATGTCTGATAAGCCATTAACTAAAACAGACTATTTGATGCGCTTACGTCGTTGCCAGACAATTGACACGCTGGAGCGCGTCATTGAAAAAAATAAATATGAACTGTCTGATAATGAGCTGGCGGTATTTTACTCAGCTGCCGACCATCGTCTGGCGGAACTGACCATGAATAAGCTATACGATAAAATTCCGACCTCTGTCTGGAAATTTATCCGCTAATTTACGCGTACTACGTGGTCTGCTGGCCGGACGGTACGGGTCAGCCGCCGCAGGGTATCTTTGTGATAGACATCACATCATTCAGCCAACAGCAACCCTGTAACCGGTTTCTTTTTTATACTGCTACGGCCATCAACAGTCAGGTATAAGGAAGACCCATGAGTGAAGAAAAACGCAAAATGATCGCCGGTGAGCTCTATTTATCTGGCGACCCAACGCTTCGCGCCGATCGCCTGCGCGCCAGACAGTTGTTGCACCGTTATAATCATTCCGCCCCGGATGACCAGGAACAACGTCAGCATATTCTGGCCGAGCTGTTCGCTCGCGCCGGCGATGCGTATATCGAGCCAAGCTTTCGCTGCGACTATGGTTATAATATTTTTCTCGGCGCCGGTTTTTACGCCAATTTTGACTGCGTGATGCTCGACGTCTGCCCTATCCATATTGGCGATAACTGTATGCTGGCGCCAGGCGTCCATATTTATACCGCCACTCATCCGCTGGACGCCGATGCGCGTAATAGCGGCCAGGAATACGGCAAGCCGGTAACTATTGGCCACAATGTGTGGATTGGGGGTCGGGCAGTGATCAATCCCGGCGTGACCATTGGCGATAATGCGGTCATTGCGTCCGGCGCGGTGGTCACCAAAGACGTCCCTGCCTGTACCGTCGTCGGCGGTAACCCGGCGCAGATCATTAAGCGCCTTCCGCCGACAAATCCGTAACTGTTATGCTTTTCTGTAACTGATCTGTTACTTTCTCCGCAGAATATTGCAACATAAAATAGCCTTCAGGCTGAGCCTGCCGCGCCTGGTCCGCCGGGCGCGGCAGGCTCATTGCAGAATTCGAGGACCAAGATGACAGAAATACAACGCCTGCTGATTCACACCATTGACGAACTCAACGTCCAGGAAAAACGCGATAATCGCCCGCGTTTTAGCATCAGTTTTATCCGCAACCATCCGGGACTGTTTGTTGCCATGTATGCCGCGTTTCTGGCGACGCTGGTGGTCATGCTGCGCTCTGAAACGCTGGTAGACTCGGTCTGGTTGCTGGTGGTGCTGTTCATTCTGTTCAACGCCTTTTTCTTCTTTGACGTCTATCCACGCTATCGCTACGAGGATATCGATGTCCTCGACTTTCGCGTGTGCTACAACGGGGAATGGTACAACACCCGCTTTGTCCCCCGGCAGCTGATCGACCGTATCCTGCAGTCGCCAGACGTCGATAGCGAGCAGAAGGCGCAGCTCAAAAAGATGGTCGCCACCAAAGGCGAGCTCTCCTTCTACGATGTCTTTACCCTCACGCGCGCCGGTGCTGCGCAATAAGGCGATTTAGGGTCCGCAGCGCCGGGAGATAGCGAGAAGCAGAGGTATTGCCATACCCAAGCACCAGTCCGCTCCGCGCTCGCTGCGGGTCGAGATAGAAATGACTTAACGCGGCGGGCGCCAGCTGAAACTGGCGCGCCTGCTGCGCAAGCGTCCGGTCATTAACGCCCTCCATCGCCACCGTCAGGTGCATCCCCCCTCCCCCGCCGAGAACGTCGCACGGCACGGTTATCTCTTGCGCCAGCGCCTCGCGCAGCTGTTGCTGACGTTTACGGTACAGGCGGCGCATCGCTGCCAGATGGCGCGCATAGTGTCCCTTCTCGATAAAGCTGGCCAGCGCCCGCTGTTCAGCACGGTGTCCCCCGCGCAGCAGCGCGCCAATGGCGTCCTGAGCAGCATCCGCCAGCGCGGGCGGCATAACCATAAAACCGATACGCAACGCCGGAAACAGCGTTTTGCTGAAGGTGCCGAGATAGACCACCGGGGCATCAGGCACCATTCCCAGCATCGCCGGGATCGGTTCTCCGCTATGGCGAAACTCGCTGTCGTAGTCATCCTCCACAATCCACGCCCCGTACCGGCGGGCATATTCCACGAGCGCCAGACGGCGCCCGGCGCTCATGATGCTCCCACAGGGATACTGGTGTGAAGGAGAGGTGAAAATGAGCCGGGGCGGCTCCGCGACGCCGTTGGCAATACACATCCCTTCATCGTCGACAGCCATTCCTCTGACCCGCAGTCCCTCCCGCTGAAAGCCACTCCTCGCCCCCAGGTACCCCGGTTCTTCCAGCCACACGCTGTCGCCCGGGTTGGTCAGTAGCGAGGCGCATAAGTTGACGCCTTCCAGCGCGCCTTCGGTGATGACGATCTGCCGGATATCGCACCGGATGCCCCGGGAGAGCGCCAGATGACGAGCGATAGCCTCTCGCAGCAAAGGATCGCCCGCGGCTTCGCCATAACCCAGCAGCGCGCTACCATCTTCGCGTAGCACGTTATCCATCAGTCGCCGCCACAGCGGCAGCGGGAAATAGTTTACCGCCGGCATGCCTGGCGTAAATGCCAGCGTCGGTGAGTCGCGGCGCATCGCGGCTGGCAGCCTTTGCAGCCGCTCAGGCAGCACGACGGGCGGCATCTGACCCGCCTCCTGGCGGCAGGAGGCGAGTGGTGCCACCTGCGTTCCCTGACGGCTCCGTGTCAGGTACCCCTCCAGCGCCAGCTGTTCCAGTGCGGCATTGACCGTATTCCGCGACAGGTGTAGCCGTTCGGCCATCACCCGCGATCCGGGTAAACGGCAGCGGGCCGTCAGGGTTCCCTGCAGGATAGCGTCACGTAAGGTGTGGTAAAGGGCGCGCTGTAAGGTTTCGACCGTGCGGTTCCGCATCCCCTGCGTCAACAGCGTAAAAAACCCCTCGTCCGGTATATTCATTTTGCCCCCTCGTGGCCCCATAAAAACATACTCTAATGGCACTTTTTATGGAACCAGCGAGCGCGTACGCTGCCTGTAAATCCCCAATAAGGAAACCGCAATGTGTGAATATAATCAGTTTGGCCAGGCGCTCGGCGTCGCGCTGCCTGACTGGCAGCCGCGCCCCTGGCCGACACGACAGGTATTACAGGGCAGCCGTTGTCGACTCGAACCGCTGACTCTTGCTCATGCCAGCGATCTGTTTGCCGCTCACCAGCTGGCGCCAGACGCCCGCAGCTGGACGTGGCTGCTGCGTGAACCTGAGAGCAACCTTGCAGAATTCAGTGCCTGGGTGGAGCAGGTCGCCACGCTGGCAGACCCGATTCATTTTGCCGTCGTTGACCAGCAGCGAGGGAAAGCGGTCGGCTCGCTGGCGTTAATGCGTATCGATATCGCTCACGGTGTGGTAGAGGTGGGGCATGTGCATTTTTCACCGTTACTGAGCCGAACGGCCATGGCCACCGAAGCGCACTGGCTGTTGATGCAGTATGTCTTTGATACGCTCGGCTACCGTCGCTATGAATGGAAATGCAACAGTCTTAATATCCCATCAGCCCGGGCGGCAAGGCGGCTGGGGTTTCAGTACGAAGGACGTTTTCGCCAGGCGCTGGTGAGTAAAGGACACAACCGGGACACGGACTGGTTTTCGGTTATAGACGGCGAATGGCCGGAGCTGGATAACGCCATGCGCCAATGGCTGGCCGCCGACAATTTTACCGCCGACGGCCAACAGCGCCGCTCGCTGGAGAGTTTCCGTTAACGGCGTTTTTTGCGCCCCTGCACCGCTTTGAAGCGGGGGTTGCTCTTACAGATAACGTACAGCCGCCCTTTGCGTTTAACCAGCTGGCAATCCGGGTGGCGCTGTTTAGCGCTACGTAATGAGTTGACGACCTGCATCATGCTTTCCTTTTCGCATCAATAAAGCCGCCGAAGCGCTGGCGGAATCGGGCTGCACTGCCTTCATTGGCGAAGGTTTTTTGTTTGCCCGTGTAGTACGGATGCGATTTCGAGGAGACGTCGATCGTCACATACGGAAAAGTTTCGCCATCGAGTTCAATCACGCGATCGGTGCGGATAGTTGAGCCGACTTTAAAATACTCATTCGCGCTGGTGTCGTGAAACACCACCGTACGATAGGGAGGATGGATATGGGCTTTCATGCTGACCTCTTAATTACGTTATAACATAACATTAAGGGTACGCCGTGCTGTGACAAAGATCAACCCTGCTCAATTTAAGAGTAAGGTGATAAGGCGAGTTTCCCCGCCTTTGGCGTCAGGGTGCCAGACGGTGGGCGATGGCGCGGAGCTGTTCTGCAATGGCCTGCAGATCTTTTCCCTGCTCGATTCGGGCGCCGCTGGAATGGCGTATCACCAGGCGCGCCGGCAGAATGGATGAGGGATGAGGCGCCCCGCTGGTGCTGGCGAGGATCCGCCGCACCGCCTCTTTCCCCTGCAGGTCGAGGTCGAGCGACACGGTACTCAGCGCCGGATAGAAAAAGGAGCTTTCGTAGGTATCGTCATAGCCAATAACCGACTTCTCACCCGGCACCGCCACCTGATGCTGATGGAAGGCGCTGAGCACCCCCAGCGCCATCTGATCATTACCCACCAGCACAGCGCTGAAATTAGGCGTTTCGCGCAGCATCTGCAGCGCGCCGGCGTAGCCGCTCTGCGCATCCCAGTTGCCGTGCAGGACGGTCACCGGCTTCAGACCGTAACCATCCAGGGTCTCCAGCCAGCTTTTTAACCGGAGTTTGGCCGAGACTGAGCTGTCCGGCCCCGCCAGCAGGGCGATCTCCCGATGCCCCATCTCATAGAGATATTTGACGCTGGCCCGGGTGCCGTCCGCCGGGTTAAACGAAACGTTAAACACGGAGCTGTAGGGATCAACGTCGAGAAACAGGCAGACGATATCATCGTTGTCAGCAGCGATTTTCTGCGCCTGTTCGGTCTCCAGCGGCACGTTGATAATGACTTTATCCACCCGCTGAGATTTCAGCTCATTGATGGAATCCTGGATACTTTGGTTGACGCTCTCATCGATCATCGAAATCAGAACCTGGTAACCTTCCAGATTGGCATAGCGTTTTACCGCCGCCGCCACCTGGGAAGGCGCATGCCAGGCCAGAGAAATAGTCACCAGCCCGACCGTCTGGCTCTCCTTCCCCACCAGCTGCTGCGCCAGCCGGTTTGGCACATAGCGTAAGGCCTCTATCGATTTCTCCACCTTGCGACGCGTCGCTTCGGATACATTAGCTGATTTGTTGAGTACCCTGGACACGGTCTGGTAAGAGACGCCCGCATGGCGTGCGACGTCTTCCAGAGTAGCGCTTTTAGACTTCATGGTCCGGTTCCTTATGTTGTTATCCCATGATTGTAACAGGGGCCATTTGAAAAAACGCTCACCGCCACCTCTCACTGCAAAACAATAGCGATAAAAGTATTACGTTCACAATACAACGAATTGTGAATCATCTCACCCATCGCAACAAAAACCACCGTGATTATTTGCAGTTAGTCACACAATAATCATATCTCATTTGCCTGAAGTTACATTTAGGCATTTTATGACACCAGTTATGTGAACGTAATACAAAACAATAAGAGGATAGAGATGAACACTACACTGCGCGCCCTTTCAGTCGCGTTAGCCGCTGCGCTAATCGCTCCTTCCGCGTTTGCGGCCACCGCCGCGATCCCAACGATCGATTTCCATGGCTATATGCGCGCCGGGGTTGGGGTCTCCGGCGACGGTAGCGAAGCGGAATGGCAAAAAAATAAGCTGGGCCGTTTGGGGAACGAGTCGGATACCTATGGCGAGCTGGAGCTGGGCTCTGAGGTCTATAAGAAAGATGACGTCAGCTTCTATCTCGACAGTATGGTCAGCATGGTCTCCGACGGCTCTAACGATAATGAAACCACGCTGAACGATGATGCACAGTTCGGCTTACGTCAGTTGAACCTGCAGATAAAGGGGCTGATCCCTGGCGATCCGAATGCGGTGATCTGGGGCGGTAAACGTTACTACCAGCGCCATGATCTGCATATCATCGATACCAAATACTGGAACATTTCCGGCTCCGGAGCCGGGGTGGAAAACTACACCCTCGGCCCGGGCGCCGTCTCGCTGGCCTGGATCCGCGGCGATGCCAACGATGTTGACTATCGCGTCGATGGCGACAGCAACGTCAATATCAACTATATCGATTTACGCTACGCGGGCTGGAAGCCATGGGCGGGCTCGTGGACCGAATTCGGTATCGACTACGCGATGCCAAACACCACCAAAAAACAGGATAGCTACGGCGGACTGTACGATGCTGACAACGGCGTCATGCTGACCGGTGAAATCAGTCAGGATATGCTGGGCGGCTATAACAAAACCGTGCTGCAGTACGCCAACAAAGGCCTGGCGCAGAACATGGTCTCCCAGGGCGGCGGCTGGTACGATATGTGGAACTACGTGAACGACGCCACCGGTTATCGCGTGATTAACACCGGCCTGATCCCGATTACTGAGAAGTTTTCTATCAACCACGTTCTGACCTGGGGCTCGGCGGATGACATTACCGACTATACCGACAAAACGCGGATGCTGTCGCTGGTCGCCCGCGGGCAGTACCAGTTCACCGACTACGTGCGCCTGATTGGCGAAGTCGGCGGTTTCTATCAGAAAGACAGCTACAACAATGGCACCAGCTACAAACAGGCCGGTGAGAAATACACCATTGCGTTGGGCCTGGCGGACGGGCCAGACTTTATGTCACGTCCGGAATTACGCATTTTTGCTTCATATTTGAATGATTCCGAAGATGGTAAACCGTTTGAAGACCAGACGGCGAATAACACCTGGAATTTCGGCGTGCAGGTTGAGGCCTGGTGGTAATTGCGCACGGCTAAGACTCATACGTTATTTTTATCTCCTGCTGTAAGACTGTTAATTATCTTCCGGTAAACTTTATTGCCACTGCTGTCTTTGTCTTATTTTCGGGATAACCTGCTTTCAGGTTATCCCGTTTTATTTATTTCCGGGCGGCAAAATGTTCATCCAGAAGCTGACGCAGCGCATCGGACTGTTTACCGAAAATAGCATGCACCTGCTGACCAAGAATAATAACCCCTAGCGCGCCCTGCTGCTGTAATGCTTCGGAGTCCACGGCCGCAAGATGGCGAACGCTAACCCGCAGACGGGTAATACAGGCGTCCACTTGCGTAATATTCGCTTCGCCACCAAAGGCCTGAATAAGCGCCTCGATTTGCTGTTTTTCCGCCTCGCTTAATGGCTGTGCCGGACGCGCTGGGGAGAAATAGTGCAGGAAGGATTTTAAACTCACCATAATAAACTCCAGGTTTAAGATAAAAAAAAGCCTGCTCGTCAGAGCAGGCGTGGAGAAGAAGAAATTACGCGTGACGACGGAGAATACGGCAATCCCATGCCGACAGGGTCAGTGGAGCCGATACCGCCGCGTCGGTCAGGCAATCCCGATACCCTTGCGGCAGGGTCAGGGTATGGTTTTGCGCGCTGTAGTTCTGCAGGAAGATAAATGCGTTGTCACCGTCGGTGCGCGCAGTCGCCACCACGCCGGGTGGTAACTCCGTCGCTATCGCCCGCGGCAGGGCCAGCTCCTTGCTCAGGGCGGTAAAGAAATCGCGCTGGAAGGCTAAATCGTTGCGGGAGGCCACATGCCAGGCTTTGCCTTTCCCGAACGCGTTCACCGTCACAGCCGGCCGTCCGGCATAAAAATCATCCCGGTAGGTGGCCAGCGCCTGGGCGCTCTCGATATGGATCAGTTCGCAGAGATGGCGCACCTGATAAGGGCCCTGCAGACCGCACTGATTCCCGGCAAGCCCCTGCACCAGATTAAACTCGCCGTCATTCAGGCAGTCGATCTCTTCCGCCCAGATCCCCAGCAGATTGCGCAGCGGGCCCGGGAAGCCGCCGAGATAGCAGAGATCGGACTCATTGACGATACCGGTCCAGTAGGTGGTCACCAGGTGGCCGCCGTTGGCGACAAACGCCTCCGCCCGACCGGCAAAGCCGTCGCGCACCATATATAACATCGGGGCAATCACTAACTGATACGGCGTTAAATCGACATCGGCGTCAATCACATCGACGGCGATGCCCTGCTCCCAGAACGGGCGGTAGTGCTCGTTGACCGTCTTCTCATATTCCATCCCAAGATTGCGCGGCCCCTGGGCGTCATCCAGCGCCCAGCGGTTCTGCTGGTCGAAGATAATCGCTACTTTCGCCTCGGTGCGACAGCCCCTCACCTCCGGCAGCTTGCTGAGGATCTCGCCGAGCTGGCAGACTTCGCGGCCAATGCGGGTATCAATATGTCCGACGTGGTCGACCACTGCGCCGTGAAATTTCTCAACCGAACCGCGGCTTTTCCGCCACTGGAAATACTGCACCGAGTCGGCGCCATGCGCCACCGCCTGCAGCGAGGAAAGAATATGCATTCCCGGCTTCTTCAGTTTGCTGGTCGGCTGCCAATTGGTGGCGCCCGGGGTGGACTCCATCAGCACAAATGGTTTGCCGCCCTTCAGGCTGCGCATCATGTCGTGATACATCGCGGTGTAGCAGGCCAGCGCGGTTTCGTCTTTATCGCGGTGCCACATCGGATAGCTGTCCCAGGAGATGAAATCCAGCGCCTCCGCCAGCTGCCAGTAGTCGTAATCGTAGAAATACTCCATAAAGTTGGTAGTCACCGGCAGGGAGGCATTCGCCGCCTTCAGCGGAGCAATTTCATGGCGGCAGAAATCGGTCACCTGAGCGGTATTAAAGCGATGCCAGTCAAGATTAAGACCGTGGATCGACATCTCGCCCTGCGGCGCAGGCGATTCAATCTGCGACCAGTCAGTATAGGTATGACTCCAGAAGGTGCTCCACCAGGCCTGGTTGAGGTTCTCCAGGGTCTGGTAACGCGCCTTCAGCCAGTCACGAAAACGGTTCTGGCAGAGATCGCAATGGCATTCACCGCCATATTCGTTGGAAATATGCCAGCCCAGCACCGCCGGGTGTGAGGAATAACGTTCTGCCAGCAGGGTATTGATTTTCAGGGTTTTCTCGCGATAGACCGGTGACGACATACAGTGGTTGTGACGGCCGCCGTGCAGGGCCGGCACCCTATCGCGCCCCACCCGCAGAACCTGCGGATAGCGCTGCGACATCCACGCCGTCAAAGGCTGCAAGCTTGCCCTGCACGTCTTTCAGCGATGTGTCCAGCGCGTCGTGGCGTTCCTGCAATTTGGTGAATTCCGCCACGGTCTTGTAGTTCTCGGCGACGGCCTTGCGCAGATCCGCCGCCTTTCCTTCCGGGATCGTAATACCGAAGTCGGAAAGAATGGTCTCGATGTTCTTCATGCGTAATCCTCCTGAACGTGATTTTTAACAGCCCGTCGACTGTACGGATTGATCCGGATGAACCACCGGCGGGGTCGTGATATGGCAAAGGGGCAGCCGGTTTCCCGTCCGCCCCTGCGTATCCTGATTTGATTTTGGGTATAAGAAAACCACCTTGCCGATTGGTAAGATGGTCCCTCGAATTATTATGTGAAATAAATTTCCGCTAAAATTTATCCGATTGTTTATTCCACGATATGTACATAAGTGATCTTTTCAATATCCGTCGCTTTGATGAACTCTGTTGTATCCTCAATCTCGTGTAGCCGCTCCGGCGGATAATCAATATCAACCAGATATACATCCCCCGAATAGACCCCCACGATTGTCCCCTCTCTCCCATCCTTCAAGCGAACACAATCATATTCTTTTGGCCTCTGCATATCATTTTTCCCTCCTCATCTGTCCACAAATGCCGTCGTCATGCGCGGAGTCCTATCCTCCGGGGCGATGATCCACCCCGTTCTAATCGGGACATAGCGTCCATTTGCGCCCTTCACCAGCATACGCACGGTAAATTTCTCCCCATGCTCTGTGGTTGTTTTCCCGCTGGCCTTATACCTGCCAACGCCCGCCATAATCTCCTGCATAAGCAGCTCGTAATTGTTTGCATTATACCCCAGCGCCGCCTGAAATACAACCGCCTTATCTCGCCCACTAGCGCCCTCCTTCATATTAAGCGAATAGTTCAACAGCTTTTCTTTTACACCGTG
>ENA-OWPL01001606-OWPL01001606.1-human-gut-metagenome-genome-assembly--contig:-NODE-1606-length-12818-cov-202.917182_pt1 | contig 12818 bp, 10 predicted proteins | sample MGYA00248263_ERZ651844 | MGnify/ENA primary metagenome ERZ651844 (study PRJEB26924, sample SAMEA4378256) | human gut metagenome | biome: human gut; feature: human-associated habitat; material...
TTGCAAAACCCGGAAGAATTGTTTTATATTAACGAAATCGTAGAATCATAGCATATAAGAAGAGTAATATGGAAGAAGAAATCATCCAACCGATTGACCGTGAGCTCCTGAAGAGCGAGCTTACACCCGACAAACAACTGAGAATGACCAATAAGAGCCATAACGAGATTTACATCGTTACGGCAAATGATTCGCCTAATGTGCTGAAAGAGATTGGTCGACTTCGTGAAATCGCTTTCCGCGAAGCGGGAGGCGGAACGGGCAAATCTATGGATCTTGATGAGTTCGACTTTGGTGACAACTGTTACAAGCAGCTGATAGTCTGGAACCCTGAAGCCGATGAGATTATCGGCGGTTACCGTTATCTCCTGGGTAAGGACTGGCTGCTCGATGAGAAGGGACAGCCTAAGCTGGCAACCAGCCACATGTTCCATTTCTCCGACAAGTTCCTCAAGGAGTATATGCCTTATACCGTAGAGTTGGGCCGTTCCTTCGTTTCGCTCGAATATCAGAATGTGCGTACCAACACCAAGAGCATCTTTGCTCTTGACAATCTCTGGGATGGTTTGGGCGCTTTGACGGTTCTCTATCCGGAAGTAAAATATTTCTTCGGCAAGATGACGATGTATCCGTCTTACATCCGTCGTGGCCGCGACATGATTCTCTATTTCCTCAAGAAGCATTTTGATGACAAGGAGAACCTCGTAATCCCGATGAAACCGCTGAAATTGGATACTCCAGAGAGTGATTTGGCTGCTATCTTTACAGAAGATGACTTCAAGGCAGACTATCGTATCCTGAACCGTGAAGTTCGCAAGTTGGGTTATAATATTCCTCCTCTTGTTAATGCCTACATGAGTCTGAGTCCTACGATGAAGCTTTTCGGTACCGCCATCAACTATGGTTTTGGTGATGTGGAGGAGACCGGTATCCTCATTGCCATCGATGAGATTTTGGAAGAGAAGCGAGTTCGCCACATCAACAGTTTTATTAAGGAACATCCTGAGGCTCTGAAGATTACGAGCGGAGCCAATAAAGTAATATATAAGGAAAAAGGTATTTAATTTAAGTTTCGCATGTAAGCTTCACACGCCCTGAAAGGGCAGAAGCCCCTAGCCCAGGGCATCGCCCTGGGTTATTACGGACGCAAACCTGTCGCCCTGTAAGGGCAAAAGCTTTAAAACTCCAGGCAAAACATAAGGCTTTTGCCCTTACAGGGCGCCTTGCTGATTGCTATTATACCCAGGGCGATGCCCTGGGCTAGGAGCTTCTGCCCTTTCAGGGCGTGCTGCTTCTGGAGCTTTTGGGCCTTCAGCCCGTACTTGAACCACTTGCGAAAGTTCAGTAAGCTAAAAAGAGGGCGCTACCTTATACAATAGGCAGGCTGATTCCGTCGATCTTCTGATAGATGTCGAGCGCATAGATGTCGGTCATGCCGCTGATATAATCAATTACCGCCATGATGCGCTCCTCCAGATTCTCGTTCTCTATATCATACTGGCTACTTACCCGGCGCAAGAGCTGTTTGGAGTAGAAACGCGATGGGTTTACGGCAGCTTCGATGAAAACCTCCATCAGAGTTGCCATGATTTTATAACCCGACAGTTCTATGTCGAGTACCGGCTTGCTTTGGTAAATCTTAGAGTAGGAGATCTTCTCACATTCCTTGTATGCCTTTTTCTGGCGCTCGGAAATATGGTCGATGAGACTGCCCTCGAAAGTTCCGGCAAGGATTTCCTCCTCGTGCGCCAGGAAGGCTGCCACACATTCGTTCTCCAGTTTGCCGATGACGCTGGCTCTCATGTAAACCACTTTCTCATTTTCGTCAGTCAGTTCTTCGTCGATGATGCGCTGGCGTATCTTCTGCTGGATATCTTCATCGAAGAAACTCAGCAGCAAGTGCTCCGTCTCGGCAAAGGAAAGAATCTTGAGCTTATGGGAGTCTTCGATGTCCATGATTTCGTAGCAGATGTCGTCGGCAGCTTCTACCATATATACAAGTGGATGGCGGGCGTATTTGAGAGGCTCACCCGGTGCAGATTTGCAAAAAATGCCCAATTCATCGGCAATTTTCCTATAAGATTCCGTTTCTGAAGCAAAGAAACCGAACTTTCCGTGGTTGCCGGCAAGACTGCTAGCAAACGGGTATTTCACGATGGAAGCAAGCATGGAATAGGTCATGACGAAACCACCCTGACGGCGCCCCTTGAACCGGTGGGTCAGGATTCTGAAGGCATTTGCGTTGCCTTCGAAATGCGTAATATCATCCCAAAACTCCGATGAAACCATTGATTTTATCTTCTGACCCGGTCCTTCAGAGAAGAAAGTCTGGATGGCTTTCTCGCCGGAATGACCGAAAGGCGGATTGCCCAAATCATGTGCCAGACAGGCTGCACTTACGATGGTACCTATCTCTTCGACGAGCGTATCCTTCAGTTCAGGCCGCTTCAGGATGACGTGTCGGGAAATGTCGTTGCCAATCGACATGCCCACACTCGCCACCTCCAGACTGTGGGTGAGGCGGTTGTGAACGAAGATGCTGCCCGGCAAAGGGAAAACCTGCGTCTTGTTCTGCAGGCGGCGGAATGCCGATGAAAAGATAAGACGGTCGTAATCGCGCTTGAATTCAGAGCGATCATCATGGCGCTCGGCATGCTTATGCTCCTGTCCGAAACGCTTGTTGGATATCAGTTGTTTCCATTCCATATTATTGTATTACTTGATTCTGTAGCGCAAAAATACACTAAAGTAAGCACAAATCAAAATAAAATATGATAAATTACATGTTTTTATCCTCAAAAATTCATTTATTCCATCAAAATTGCTTATTTTTGCAGATTGTTAAACTCAGACACAGATAAAATAGAAGAAGTCATGATAAAAGTACAGATTATCAACAAGGGGCATCAGCCTCTACCTGCGTTTGCCACACCTCAGAGTGCCGGCATGGATTTGCGTGCAAACATCGATGAGGCAATCGTGCTTCATCCTATGGAGCGACGACTGGTGCCAACCGGTCTTTATATGGCTTTGCCTGCAGGTTATGAAGCGCAGATCCGTCCTCGCAGCGGTCTGGCTTTGAAGCATGGCATTACCGTACTGAATACGCCGGGAACCATCGATGCCGATTATCGCGGTGAAATCATGGTTCTGCTCATCAATTTCTCTACAGATGATTTCGTTATCAACGATGGCGAGCGTATAGCCCAGATGGTGCTGGCTAAGCACGAACAATGCGATTTCATCGAGGTTAATGAGCTCGATGAAACCGAACGTGGAACCGGCGGATACGGTCATACGGGTGTAAAATAACAGATTATTAAAGATAGAATAGAAAGGATTAGAATCGTGAAGATGAATCTTAGAAATATCAGTTGGGCAATGGGGCTGGTCTTGCTGGGTTCGGTAGCCATGCCGTCGCTTGCCCGTAAGAAGAAGGTGCAGCCGGTTCAGAAGCCGGCGGTTCAGGAGGACCATCTCTCTCCGAACGACCGCCAGCGCTACAACTATTTCTTCCTGGAGGGAGCGCGCCAGCAGGCTGCCGGCAATTATTCGGCAGCTTTCGACCTTTTTGAGCATGCCCGGAAGATTGACCCGAAGGCGGCTGAAACCTATTTCTATGAGTCGCTTTTCTATTCTCAGCTCAAGCAGGATTCCCTGGCACTTGCCTATATGCAGAAGGCAATAGAACTGAATCCGAAAAACCAGACCTATGCAGAGCAGTTGGGCAGATATTATATAGGTAGCCAGAAATACGATCTTGCCATCGATGCCTATGAGAATCTGTATGCCAAAAACCACGATAATACCGATGCTCTCCGCATCCTGGTTCAGCTTTATTCCCAGAATAAGGATTATAAATCAGTACTCAAAACCATTTCGCGTCTTGAGGTGGAAGAAGGTGAAAGCGAACAGTTCACCCTCTCTAAAATGAGAGTTTATGAACTGATGAACGACAAAAAGGCTGCCTATCAGGAACTGAAGTCGCTGGTAGACCAGCATCCGCTGGATATGCAGTATAAGACAATGCTGGGCAACTGGCTCGTACAGCACGACCGCCAGAAGGAAGCCTACAAGTGCTTTACCGATGTACTGAAGGAAGAGCCTGATAACTCCTATGCCCAGATGTCGCTTTACGACTATTATAATGCCACCCATCAGGAGCAGCTTGCCGGGCAAATGCTCGATAAGATATTGATGAGTCCGAAATCGGATCTGGAGACCAAAGTGATGATGTACCGCTCTTTCATTCAGAAGAACGAGAGCGAAGGTGGCGATTCTACCAAGGTGATTGCGCTGTTCGACAAGGCACTCAACGTAGCTCATCCGTCAGCCGAAGTGGCAGAGATGAGAGCTGCTTATATGAGTTTGAAGAAGATGCCTGCCGACTCTGTTTGCCGTGCCTTCGAAAAGGTGCTTACCATAGCTCCGGATAACGTGAATGCCAGAATGCAACTTGTACAGATGCTCTGGAACGAGAAGAAATATGACCTGGTTTCCCTGCAATGTAAGGCGGCTCAGGAGTATAATCCCGAAGAAATGGTGTTCTATTACTTCGGTGGAATGGCGTATTATCAGAAAGATAAGGAAGACGAGGCGCTCCGTGAGTTCCGTCTCGGATTGGCGCAGGTGAATGCACAGTCGCCTGCCGACCTGGTATCCGACCTCTATGCCGTAACCGGCGATATCCTTCATAAGAAAGGTGAAGAGCAGGAAGCCTTTGCGGCTTACGATTCCTGCCTGCAATGGAAAGACGACAACGTGATGGCTCTGAACAACTATGCCTACTATCTGAGCGAGAAGGGTGTTGACCTGCATAAGGCTGAGGCGATGAGCTACAAGACCATCAAGGCAGAGCCGAACAACGGTACTTATCTGGATACCTATGCTTGGATTCTCTTTATGGAAGAACGCTATGCTGATGCCAAGACTTATATAGACCAGGCACTCAAAAACCGCGATTCCACCGCAGATAACAGTACGGTTCTGGAACATGCCGGAGATATCTATTATATGAATGGTATGGCCGATGAATCCGTGGATTTCTGGAAGAAAGCCTATACCGGCGAGAACCAGACTGAGGTGCTGGCATGGAAGATTAAGAACAGACAATATATTACCGGAGAAGAACTGAAGAAGCGTAATGCGCCAAAGCAGAAACCTGCCGCTACGAAGAAGTCAGTTAGAAAAGGTAAGAAGAATAAGTAGAAAAATCAAGAAAGATGAAATATACAATGAAGAAGAATAAGATGATGCTGCTTGCCGCAGCCTGCAGCATCCTGCTCCTCGGTTCTTGCGGAACCAGCAAGAATGTACAGGGTTCTGGCTCCACATCAGCCAGTCATCAGAAAGAGAATGCCACCAAGGGTTCTGCCTCTCGTCAGAGTGAGACGCTCAAGAAGTTGGCTTTCGTACAGAAGGTTTCAGACAATCAGGTGTATACCAGGAATATTGTAGGCAACATGTCGTTTACTCTCCAGGCAGGTGATAAGGACATTACCGTGCCGGGCAAACTGAGCATGCGTAAGGATGAAATCATCCGCATCCAGCTCTTTATTCCTATCTTAGGTACAGAGGTGGGCCGTCTGGAGTTTACTCCCGACCATGTACTTATCATCGACCGTCTTCACAAGGAATATATCAAGGCAGATTATACCCAGGTAGACTTCCTCAAGAAGCAGGGCATCTCCTTCTATTCTCTGCAGGCTCTCTTCTGGAACCAGCTGCTCCTGCCGGGCGAAAGAACTGTGAAGGAATCAGACCTCAAGAAGTTTGATGCCACCCTGGATGTGGCAGGAGACAATGTGCCGGTAAGTTTCAAGAATGGAAACATGACCTATTCCTGGACAGCCAACCGCACTACCGGCCGTATCATAGCTGCAGATGTTGTCTATAAGAGTGCGCAGAACGGCACCTCCAATCTCCACGTCGACTACGGCAACTTCAAGAGTGTAGGCGTCAAGATGTTCCCTGCCTCCCTGAATCTGGCGATGACCACTACTGCTACCAGGAAAAAGCAGGAGGCTAAGATCAGTCTGGAATTGAATCAGGTGAAGACCGACAGCAAGTGGAGTACTCAGACAGAGATTTCCAGCAAATACAAGCAGATTTCTCCAACAGATGTGCTCAGCAAGATATTGAGTATGTAGATGCTCATCGAGAGTTTGTAAGTATAGAATATGAGTTTTTAATATAAGAAATGAAGCGAATCTTATTATTCATCATGGCAATCACCTTCTCGCTCGCACCTTTTGCGCAGAAGCATTCTGCCCAGAAGAAGCCGGTGAGAAAGACTGCCGTAACTGCGAAAAAGAAGCCTGCTACTCCTGCCAGAAAGACGAACAGCAGAAGTCATGCGGCCAGAAAGACATCCAAACCAGCTGCGCCAACCAGAGCAGAACGCAAGGCGGCAACCTATAGCAATGCCTCTATCCGAGGTTTGCAGGGACAGCGCGCTTCTATCCGGAAGAAGATCAGAGAGCAGGAGCAGGCTTTGCAGAGAAATAAGGCGGATGTGAAGAAACGTCTTGAAGACCTGATGGCGCTGAACGGAGAAATAGACCAGAGTCAGAAGAAGATTGACGGCATCCAGAAGGATATCCATCATATTGACGGCAATATCGGCATTCTGCAGGCACAGTTGAAAACGCTTCAGCAACAGTTGCAGGACCGCAAGAACAAGTATATCCGTTCCATGCGCTATATGAGCCGTCATCATACGGTTCAGGATAAGCTGATGTTCATCTTCAGCGCCAAGAATCTGACACAGATGTATCGCCGCCTTTCCTTCATCCGCCAGTATTCTTCCTATCAGAAGGTGCAGGGCGAGGCTGTAAAGGCTAAGCAGAAGCAGGTGAACGAGAAGCACCAGCAGTTGCAGCATGTTAAGGGACATAAGAACACCTTATTATATAAGGGTAAGCAGGAGAAGACGGTTTTGGAAGGCAAGCAGACCCAGCAGCAGGAAATGGTGCAGGGACTGCAGAAACAGCAGAAGACCATTCAGGCTGTGATTGCCGACCAGCGTCAGAAAGATGCGGCAATCAACGCTCAGATTGACCGCTTGATTGCTCAGGAAGTAGCCAAGGCTCGTGCTCGTGCTGCTGCCGAGGCTAAGAAGAAGGCCGCTGCCGCTGCTGCCGCCAAGAAACGTGCCGAGGAACTGGCTCGCAAAAAAGCTGCTGCCGAGGCTGCTGCCAGGGAGAATGCCCGTCGTATAGCCGAAGCCAAGGCGCGTGAGGCTGCTGCCGAAGCTGCCCGCAGAAAGGCTGCCGAAGAAGCAAGACTGGCTGCCGAGGCTGCAAGAAAGGCTCAGGAGGAGGCTGCTGCCCAGGCTGAGGCGAAGGCGAAGGCAAAAGCGCAGGCTAGGGCGCGTGCTGCTGCCGAGGCTGCCAAGCGTGCCGCCGCAGAACAGGCTGCCCGTGAGGCTGCTGCCGAACAGGCTGCAAGAAAGGCAGAGGCTGAAAGACAGGCTGCCGAGTTGAAGGCGAAGATGGATGCGGAACGCAGTACCCGTGAGATTGCCGCTGCCAAGAAGGAGGCACAGGAGGCTTCTACCTTGAGTTCGGTAGACCGCATGCTGAGCGGTGGATTCGAGGCTAACCGTGGTAGATTGCCGATGCCTATCAGCGGCAGTTACCGTGTGGTGAGTCATTTCGGTCAGTATAATGTGGAAGGCTTGAAGGGCGTAACGCTCGACAATAAGGGTATCAATATCCAGGGCAAGCCGGGTTGTGTGGCTCGCAGCATCTACGATGGTGAGGTGAGTGCCGTCTTCGGTTATGGTGGCATGTGGAATGTGCTGGTCCGTCATGGTGCCTACATCTCTGTTTACTGTAATCTGAAATCGGTCAGCGTTCATAAGGGTCAGAAAGTAAGTACCCGTCAGGCTTTGGGTAGTGTTGGTTCTGATAACATTCTTCAGTTCCAGCTTCGCAAGGAGACTGCCAAGCTCAATCCGGAGGCTTGGCTGAGCAGATAATGTATGAAATGGTGCTGCTTCTGGGGCTTTTGGGCCTTCAGCCCGTAAACCACTTGCGAAACTTGAATAGATGATAGAAATGAAATCTCCAATCGATTGGTTCGATTGGAGGTTTTTTATTGCTTGCAAGAGAGGTGGTTACTTGCAATTTACCTGATGACGTAACAAAAACTTTATCTCATTTATCATTTAATTTTTATTAAGCATAGCTTAAGAGCTAAATCATTTTTATGTTGTAATTTTGCACCCGAAATTTTGAAAAGAATTAATAACTAGAAAAGAAGTTTTATAAATATGAAGCATTCATGAAAAGATGTATAGGGCTATTCTTATACTTTTGGCTCCTTATCATTTCGCTTACTTCTTGCATTTATGATGACTATTCCGGTTGCCCGCAAAAGGAAGACCGTAGAATGGTGCGGATTAATGTGGATTGGCATTTGTTTGATAAAGAGGTGCCTACTGGTATGACGGTCATGGTGTTTCCCTGGTCAGGTGGTGCTCCGCATACAGTCTTGACTAATGAGATAACTCATGCCGACTTTTCCTTAGAACCTGGAAAATATCGTGTACTGGTATTCAACCAAAGTACGACCGAGTTTGGTACACTCGACTTTCTAGGAATGGACTCTTACGAGACAGCACGAGCTGTGGTACAGCATACAACATCGCGCTGGTACTCGCGTGGAGATAATGAATTGATAGGGGTTGAGCCCGAGTGGCTTGCCTCTGATAAACTCGATGAATTCGATGTTTCTGGAGACTTTTCTGAGGTTACGTTAACTCCAAGGAATGTGCTTTCGCATATCCAGGTCAACGTGAAAGTTCCAAGTATAGGAAACCTGTATTCTGCGAGAGGATCCTTAACTGGTATTTCAGAAGGATTTCTGCTGGGACAGGGGAAGCCGCTTCAGAGTAAGGTGACTTATCTTCTGGAGTCCTGGACGAAAACGATAGATAAAAATGACGCAACATTAGGAACGTTGAAGACATCGGTTAAATGTTTTGGACTACCAGAAACCACCCATTCAGATGCTGAAAACAATAAGCTGTCTCTTTCTGCTTTGTTGATAGACAAAAAGACGCAGGTAGATTATCAGTTTGCGGTAGGAGATAAGTTTAAGGAAGATGAAAATTCATCGGAGTTAGGTTATTTTTCCTCTCTCCATGTTGATGTTGAGTTGCCGAAACCTTTACCTGAGGTGAAGCCTTCGGAAGGAAGTTCTGGCGGTTTTGACGTCACGATCAAGGATTGGGGTAAACCTGAGGATATTGATATGGAACTGTAGAAATAGTAAAGTGATAAGAATCAGATAAAGTAATAATAGATTAGTTTAATTTAAAAATCAAAACAGATATGTACAAGAAATTTTTTATGGGTATTGCTGCAATGGCAGCGTTGACATTGGTAAGTTGTTCAAGCGATGACTTGAATAGTCTTTCAGACAATTCTTCTAAGAACGAGGCTATCAGCTTTGATGGCTATTTGGGAAGAAGTGCAGTTGCTGTAAATGGTTCACGTGGTAGCGTGCTGACTAAAGATGCTCTTCAGAAATCAACTGAAGGTTTTGGTGTGTTTGGTAACTATAACTCTACGGGGGGGCAGAAGTTTGGTGCTAATTTGTTCAACAATCAGCAGGTAAAATATAAAGCATCTGCGTGGACATATTCTCCTCTTAAGTTTTGGCCAACACAAGGTCATATTGATTTCTTGGCTTATGCTCCATATGATAGTAAATATGCCGATAAAGTATCGGAAGATAATCAAAAACTTGAATTTACAGTTAATTCCGATATTACAGCTCAGAAAGATTTGTTGTGGGCTAATAATGCTGTTGATCAGACAAAGGATAATATCTCTACTACAGGAAATAAAGTGAAATTTCATTTTTATCATGCTTTGTCTAGACTTGGTTATACTGTAAAGTTATATGGAAATGGAGATTATTCTTCTAATAAGACAACTTTTACAGTGGATAAGATTACATTGGCAGGATCTTCTGATGGAAAAACAAAAAATGCTTTCTATAAAAAGGGAACTATAGATTTGGCTCTGGCAAATGAAGCACAAAACCTTTGGAACGCAGAAACTTCTGATGCTAATAAGCAAAATTTTGATTTGGTCTCTAATCAGCCGTTAGATAAAAATGGAATTAATTCTGGCGAAAATTATTTGTTTGTAATTCCACAGGATTTCTCAGGAGCAGATGAACTTTATGTTTACGTAGAGTACACTATAAATTATGGTGGTGAAACGGGATCAGTGAAAAATACGGTTTATAAGAAGCTTACAACTAACTTCAAGCAGGGTAAGGCATATATGCTTAACTTGACCATTGGTCTTCCAATCGAATTCGATGTTGATGTTGTTGAAGATTGGAAACAACCAGAAGATGGTACGGGCGATATCAATATCGGTTCCAATGACACTCCTTGGGATAAATAAAAATAATGAATTAAAAATTATCATAAGATGAAGTTTCTTCGTTTAGCTTTTTATGTTTTGATAGCACAGCTGGTATTATCTGGTTGTGCCGGCGAAGCCGTGGAAGAAACTTCATCTTCTTCATCTTCTGAAATCAACTTTGATGCTTATGTGGGTCGGGATGCTTCAACCCGTTCTGGAATAAACGATCTTGATTCTCTCAAATCGAATGATAGATGGAACTCCGGATTTGGTGTCTTTGCAAGATACAACCATACTGATGGGAAGACAATCACATCTCTGATGGATGATGAACACGTATACTGGAAAGGAGATCATTGGGGATATGACCATATCCGATTTTGGCCAAATGAAGGATCTGTGGATTTCTATGCCTTTGTGCCTTGGGTTCCAGGCATAACACTGGATAACAAACCTGGGAGTCACGAAACTAATCCAACTTATATAATGTTTGCTTCTAACAGGTCTCCTATAGATTTGTTGTGGGCTAATGCTGAGAAGCAGACAAAGGAAAGTATCTCTAGTACAAATGGTAAAGTGAAATTTAAATTTAAGCATGCAACGGCTCGTCTGGGCTTAGATATCAAAGCCAAGCAGAATTTAGAGAAAAATGGTGCAGTTATAACAGTTGAAGAGGTGGATCTATATGGCAAAGATGATTATAAAGGCGTCTTTGATATGGTGGGCTATCTGAATCTTAAAACGGGAGGCTGGCATGTCGTCAACAATGAAAAAACTAGATGGTATTATGCTTGGACACCAACTGGCAAAGTTGGCAAAGAAGATGGCAACGATGGCAAAGAAGATGTCGAAAGAAAATGTCAAAAGTTAAGTGCATCTCAGTTAAACGATACAACTAATATAATAACAAATGATCCCAATTCTTATATCTTTATAATCCCTCAGACGAAGGACGAATCGTTTCATCTAAAGATAACTTATACGGTAAAGCAGGGAGATTTAGAGGAAAAGGTGACGGTAAAGAAAAATCTGCTAGAAGTTCTTGATCCGTCAGAAACTAGTAATAAGTCTTTTACGTTTGAAGGAGGAAAAGCGTATGTCTTTCATTTGATACTTTCACTTGATCCTATCGATTTCAAAGTAACGCCTACAGTCAATGAATGGGGGAAAGGGTGACAATGAAACAATGTTTTTATAAGGAAAATCAGGAATATGAAGCGGAATATTTATAGTTATAGTAAGTTATGGATGATTTTCTTTGTCTTGATGGGTGCAGCCTGTACCAATCAGGTGGAGGATGCTATTCCTGTATCTGGTCAGCCTATTGAGTTTTCTGTGCAATCAGATTGGAAGGAAATTCCCAATACTCGCTCGAATGAGGGTAAAAAGAAATTTAAAGATAGTGACACGATTCAGATTTTCGGTTTTCATAAATCTCCTTCAGGAGACTCGGTGAAGTTTATGTATCGTGTAGGTGAGCCGGCTAGAGGTCAGAAAGTAGTATTTGATAGTATTGGTAATAAATGGAATTATTCCCCCAAGCGTTTCTGGCCTAAAAAGGGAACGCTAGTTTTTTATGCCGGTTATCCACACTACTCTGTTCTCAATGAAAAAGAGAATCTTAAGATGACTTATGAGCAGCCGGATTTCAATCCTTTGGGTCTTGATCTGTTGTGGGGCGTATCTGCTCTTGATTGTGCAAAGGATCGTAACACGAACGTAGAGATCACGATGAAGCATGCCTTGGCTAAGGTGAATATTAGTTTTAGCGGTTTTTCGGATGAAATCGGATCAGTTATAGTCACGGCTTACAAAACTGGTTGGTTCCCTCGAAAAATAGAAGGTGGAATCCCCGAATGGCATGTTGATGATAAAACGAATAATATTGATGCTGTCTTTTATAAATATGGAGACAAAAACCTGATAAAAAATAATTCTGTTACCGTATTTATCTTGCCGGGTAAGATTACGGGACTCCAGGTGTGGAATGATATTCCTCCCTATCATAAGATTTATGATGCTTCTGTAGAACTACAGCAGCCGCAATATACGTTTTTAGCAGGAAAGGAATATAATCTCAGGATATCAAAAGGAGTACAGAAGAAGAATACAAATAGCCGTTCTATAGCGATGTCTGTCCGTTGTGTTTCGGAATAGCGAAAAAATATCGACCTGTACGGTTGAAATTACCCAATACGCCCTGAACCAACGGTCACCGGCCGAAGGGAATTGAAAATCGCTGGCCGAAGGGTAAAGCAAAGGTAAAGGGCAGAGAGGGTGTGTCATAAGCCACATCCAATACGCCCTGAAAGGGCAGAAGCTCCTAGCCCAGGGCGACTTGCTGCCATTATCTGGACTTATGACACACCTTTTTTTCTTTATGCCCCCGGCTCGCCCAGATATTCGAAGATGGTGGATACCTGGCGGGGA
>ENA-OWPL01001613-OWPL01001613.1-human-gut-metagenome-genome-assembly--contig:-NODE-1613-length-12792-cov-2.450027_pt1 | contig 12792 bp, 13 predicted proteins | sample MGYA00248263_ERZ651844 | MGnify/ENA primary metagenome ERZ651844 (study PRJEB26924, sample SAMEA4378256) | human gut metagenome | biome: human gut; feature: human-associated habitat; material: faeces...
CAACGGCCAGAGGGTTCCGGCCACATGGGACAGCAGCATCTCCTACCTTGGTATGGATGACCGCGGCTGGATCTGCTCTGTTTCGCTGTTCCGTATGGATTCAGGGCGTACACAGCGCGAAACGCTGGCTATGATGCCCGATGATTACGGCGGCGTCAATGTAATGCACATCGGCGGGGAATCCCTTCTGAACCTGCCGCAGCAGGAAGCTGTATGGTTTGAAATGACACAGGAATAAGCAAGAGTCTGAAATATTACTTTATAAAGGAGGCAGACACTATGGCAACATGTACGCAATGTGGTGCCGAGTTAAAGCCCGGTACTAAATTCTGCGAGAATTGCGGTGCAAAAGTATCCGTACCGCAGCCCGCCGCACAGCCCGCAGCTGTGCCCCAGCCCCCGGTTCAGCCTACCCAGGCTGCGCCACCGCCCCCGCAGCCTGTACAGACGCCCCCGCAGCCGCAGGCAGGCGGCGGCAATCCCTATGCAGGCAGCGCACCTGCCGCCCCGCAGCCCCAGACGAACGCAGCGAATCCTTACGCAGGCAATGCGCCCGGCACACCGCCGCAGACCGGCGCAGGCGCACCGCTTTACGCTAAAAACGCGCCCCCGCCTGCGTCCACACCGCCTGTCACGCCGCCACCGGGCGGCACGGGCGGCAACCCTTACGGCAATGTGACCCCCGGCGGCAAGCCCAAGCGCCCCCGCGCACCGATGTCCCCCAAGCGGATGATCCTGATCGCCATCCCGGTGGTATTCCTGCTTATGATCATCGTAACAATGATCAGCGGCTCCATCCGCACCGGCAAGCCGAACGCCAGTGACCCGAATCAGGGCACCTGGGAAGCAGCCTACGCCGAGGTTGGTGGCTCCGTGACGCAGGTCGAGGATGCCTTCGGCAGCGGGTTCCTGATGGACCTGAATGATAAGGGCAAGTGCGTTGTAACGGTGGACGGCACTAAGTCCTACGGCAAGTGGACGCTGAACGGCGGGGTCTTCCAGCTGGATTGCGGCGGCCTGAGCTGCACCGGCACCCTGCAGGACGAGATCCTGACCCTGAACGATGTGCAGAGTCAGGGCGTGACGCTCTACTTCGTCAAGTCCGGCAGCACCATGCAGCAGCCTCTGGACGGTGACGAGATGACGCAGGGCACCACCGCAGGCAGCGATACCGATGTGGGCATCTATGTGCTGGAATCCGCCTCCGACAGCGAGTACACCCTCTCCAAGGAGGAGCTTGCCCTCGTCGATATGGAGGACTTCTACATTGAGCTGCGCGCGGACGGCACCGGCGAAACCTACATGGAGGATTTTGTCACCTTCCAATGGAAGGACGGCAACTTCTACGCGCTGACCGACCCCGATACCCCGGCCATGACCTACACCCGCGAGGGTGACCTGCTGACCATTGAGTTTGACGGTATGACCATGGTCTTTAAGCGCAGCGACACCAAGCCTGAAATCGACCCCGCCCAGCTGAACGGCGGCGATGACCTTGACCCGGACGGCACCGACGGTCCCAATGAGCCGGACCCGCCCTATAGCTACGACGACGGCAACACCTACGATGATTTGGGCAACACCAACTGGTACGGCTGGTTCCGGATGGAAAACTACAAGAACGTGCCCAACCGCGACTATTTCGACACCGACACCTACGACTGCTGGGGCTACATCGGTGAGACCTCCGACGGCAGCCACTACTTTGAGGTTTACCGTGACGGCATGCCCGACGACCCCGTTATCACGATGTGGGTCAACGTCTATGATGACCATATCGAGCCTATCCTGGACGGCAGCGACTGGGTGCTTGACCAGAACATAACCGAGAGCGATGCGTATAAGTTCAACCTGTACCCGTATAACGACAATATCTCGCTGTTCATGTATGACTACGAGGGCGACGACGGTACGGCCTGTGCGGTCAGCTTCTACATGAGGCTGGACGGCACCGAGTGGAACGAGGAGCTCGAAGAGCTGCCGCCCCGCTATGAGGAGTACAAGGCCGCCTTGGCCAACAAATAACGACCTGATTTATCTGTACAAAATGGGGCGGGTCCTGCCCGCCCCTGACATAGGAGGATCATTATGGGACTTATCAGAGCTGCAATGGGCGCTGCTGGCGGCGTTATGGCCGACCAGTGGAAGGAATACTTTTATTGTGAAGCCATGCCGGCTGACCTGTTGGCTACCCGCGGCTGGAAACGCCAGAGCGGACGCAGCGCCAACACAAAGGGCAGCGACAACATTATCTCCAACGGCTCGATCGTGGCGGTGGCGGACGGTCAGTGCGCCATGATCGTGGAGCAGGGCAAGGTCGTGGATATGTGCGCCGAGCCGGGCGAGTACACCTACGATATGTCCACCGAGCCCAGCCTCTTCAGCGGCGATCTGTCCGAATCCATCGGCGCAGTGTTCCAGAACATCGGCAAGCGCTTCACCTTCGGCGGCGAGGCCCCGATGGATCAGCGCATCTACTACTTCAACACCAAGGAGCTCATCGGCAACAAATACGGCACGCCCAGCCCGGTGCCCTTCCGCGTGGTGGATCAGCGCGCCGGCATCGACATCGACATCGCCATCCGCTGCTTCGGCGAGTACAGCTACCGCATCACCAACCCCATTTTGTTCTACACCAATGTCTGCGGCAATGTTGAGGAAGGCTACACCCGCGACGAAATTGACGGGCAGCTTAAATCCGAGCTGATGACCGCTCTGCAGCCCGCCTTTGCCAAGATCAGCGATATGGGCATCCGCTATTCCGCACTGCCCGGCCATACGATGGAGCTTGCCGAGGCCCTCAACGAAGTGCTCTCCGCCAAGTGGGGCAAGCTGCGCGGCATTGAGATCGTATCCTTTGGCGTGTCCAGCGTAAAGGCCAGCGAGGAAGACGAGCAGATGCTCAAGGAAATGCAGCGCAATGCCGCCTTTATGGACCCGACCCGCGCCGCTGCGCATCTTGTCGGCGCACAGGCCAGTGCCATGCAGACCGCAGCCGGCAATCAGGGCGCAGGCCCCGCCATGGCCTTTATGGGCATGAATATGGCCGGTGCGGCGGGCGGTATGAACGCACAGGGGCTGTACCAGATGGGCGCCCAGCAGCAGGCCGCCGCACAGCCCGTCCCGGCCCCGGCAGCCGCTCCCGCAGGCTGGACCTGCAGCTGCGGCCAGACCGGCAACACCGGCAAATTCTGTGCCAACTGCGGCAGCCCCAAGCCTGCCCCGGCACCCGCAGCCGCCAGCTGGGTATGCAGCTGCGGCACTTCCAACACCGGTAAGTTCTGCTGCAACTGCGGCAGCCCCAAGCCCGCCCCGGCCCCCGCCAAGTGCAGCCAGTGTGGTTGGACCCCGGTTGACCCGGCCCATCCGCCTAAGTTCTGCCCGGAGTGCGGTAAGCCCTTTGGCCAGTGATGCGCAAAAAAAGTGCTGCGGTGCTTTGCGCCGCAGCCGCTTTTCTGACAATGTCCGGCTGTAAAAAAGCGCCGCCCGGCACACTGACCGGTATCAGCATCAGTTATTCCGGGATGTGCTATGACGACACCTATGGGTTCAGCATAAGAAACGACCCGGCTGACGGCTGCCTTTTCATCTGCAATTACAAGGATGATGAATGGGTGGAGCTGGAAAATATCCCTGTTGAGGACACCCATTGGCAAGAAGCCCTGGCTCTGGCAGAAAAGCTGGGGCTGGAAAGCCTGCCGGACGAAAATAAAAATTCTCCCGGCTTATTTATCACCGATGAAACGTTAGATAGCGTTTGCCTGATTTACAAGGCCCCGGATGACGAGACCATCTACCGTTATCTGGATGCCGATGGCAATACGCGCAGCGCCCTGCGCGATTTTTTTGAGGCTCTGGCAGGGCAGCTGCAAACCGAAGGAAAGAGAGGTGACGCATAATGGCAACACAGCTTACCAACTACCAATGCCCTGCCTGTACCGGTCCGCTTCACTTTGACGGTGCCAGCGGAAAGCTGGTGTGTGACTTCTGCGGCAGCAGCTACGACACCGCCGAGATCGAAGCCATGTATGCCCAGAAGGAAGCCGCTGCCGAAACCGCGGCACAGAATAAACAGGCTCCGCCGCCCGACTCCGTCTGGAGCGAAAACGAGGCCGCCGGGCTGCGCAGCTATTCCTGCCCGTCCTGCGGCGCAGAGCTGATCTGTGACGAGACGACCGCCGCGACAAGCTGCCCGTACTGCGGCAATCCAACGGTCATCGCGGGGCAGTTCAGCGGCATGCAGCGGCCTGAGCTTGTCCTGCCGTTTGTGCTGGACAAAAATGCCGCCAAGGCCGCACTGAAAAAATACTACCGCGGCAAGAGATTCCTGCCCAATGCCTTCTCCTCGCAGAACCATATCGAGGAGATCAAGGGCGTGTATGTCCCGTTCTGGCTGTTTGACGGCGGCGCGGAGGGCGAGGTCGACTACAAGGCCGCCAACTCCCGCACCTATAGGGACGACGACTACGAGATCACCGAGACCGACCATTACGACGTGCACCGCGGCGGCTCGATCGCGTTCGAGAAGATCCCGGTGGACGCCTCGAGCAAGATGCCCGACGACCACATGGACTCCATCGAGCCGTTTGACTACACGCAGATGCAGCCGTTTTCCACGGCGTACCTGCCCGGCTATCTGGCCGACAAGTACGACGTCACCGTGGACGACAGCCGCGCCCGCGCCGACCGCCGCAGCAGAGAGACGCTCGAAAACGCCCTGCGCGAGACCGTGACCGGCTACGGCACGTGCGTGACCGACCGCACGGACATCCGCCTGCACCGCGGCAAGGTGCACTACGCCCTACTGCCGGTGTGGATGCTGAGCACGAAGTGGAACGGCGAAAGCTTCCTCTTCGCCATGAACGGACAGACCGGCAAGCTCGTCGGCGACCTGCCGACCGACTGCGGCCGCTATTGGGGCACGTTCGGTGCGATCGCAGGCGTGGTCACGGTCGCGCTGACGGTCATCCTGCAGTTTATGTAAGGAGGCGGACACCATGAAACAAAAACTGACCGCGCTGCTGCTCGTGCTGCTGCTGGCTGTCACGCTCGTGCTGCCCGTCATGGCGGCAGAGACCTATGTTGACGATGAAGCCGCGATCCTCACGCTCTCGGAGGTCGAAACGCTCGAGGCGCGCGCTGCCGAGATCTCGGAGCACTACGGCGTCGGCGTGTACATCTGCATAGTCGATGACTTCGGCGACTATGGCTATCCCGACGTTGCGACCGCGTCCTATTCGATCTACCATGCGCAGTCGCTCGGCTATGGCAGCGGGCGCGACGGCATCCTCCTGCTGCTGAGTATGTCGAACCGCAAGTACGCCACCTTTGTCTACGGCGACAAGGCAGAGCCCATCTTCCCGGACGACAAGCTCATCAAGCTCGAGAACGCCTTTCTCGACGACTTTGCGGACGACGACTGGTACGACGGCTTCTCGGACTATCTTGAGGGCTGCGCCGGGATCCTCAGCGTCGACTCCGGCGAATTCACGTGGCCGCAGTTTCTCCGCCACCTCGGCATCTCGTTCGGCATCGGGCTCTTGCTCGCGCTGATCGTGTGCCAGCTGCTGAAGATGAAGATGCGCTCCGTCTACCGCCAGGCTGAGGCCTCGGCCTACGTCACGGCCGAGGGGCTGCAGCTGACCCGGCGCGAGGACGTCTTTACCCACACGACCACGGCGCGCCGCAAGATCGAGCGCAAGAGCGACTCGAGCAGCTCAAGCGATTCGAGCAGCTTTTCCGGCGGCGGCGGCCACGGACGCAGCGGCTCGTTCTGATACAAAAGCCCACCCCCCACATATTCCAAACCAAGGAGGCGGAAACAGATGAAAAAACGCATTCTCAGCATTGTCCTGTGTCTGGTCATGGTGTTCAGCCTGCTGCCGTTCACGGCAAGCGCGGCAAGCGCCATACCGATCAACGAAGAGACCTTCCCCGACCCGGTGTTCCGGGAATACGTGCTCAAGATCGTCGGCAGCTCGGTCCTGACTGAGGAGAAGGCCCAGCAGATCGAAGTGCTCGACGTCAGCAAGAATAACATCAAAAAGGTGCTCGGCGACCGCGACCCCATCACGAGTCTCCTGGGCATCCGATACCTGAGATATGTGAAGGATCTCAATTGCAGCGGCCAGGAACTGAAGAAAACACTCAATCTGGAGCAGAACTCGAGAGTGGAAAAGCTCGACTGCTCCGGAAACCAGCTCACCGGTCTGTGGTTTCACAAGGGCAGCTCGCTCAAGTATCTGAACTGCAGCGTAAACGAGTTCACCGCGCTCAACCTGAGCAAGAACCCAGAGCTCACCGAGCTGTACTGCAGCAACAATAAGCTCACCTCGCTCGACCTGAGCGCCAACACAAAGCTCCAGCAAATCAACGCGAGCAGCAACAAGCTGACAGCCCTCGACGTCCGGCACTTATCGGAGCTGACGCATCTCTATCTTTGGAGCAATTCTGACCTCAGATCCATTGATGTCAGCAAAAACACCAAGCTGGAGTTTCTGAGTGTCTCCCATTGCAAGCTGACCTCTCTCAATGTGAGCAACAACCGGAAGCTGGTTGAGCTCTTTGTCTATAATAACCAGCTCACCGCGCTCGATGTGCGCAGCAACTATCTGCTCAAGACGCTGGACTGCTATGAAAACCAGCTCACCGCGCTCGACCTGAGCTACAATGGCGCCCTCGAGGATCTTGGTGTTAACGACAATCCGATCACCGAGCTCGACCTTCACCCGCTGAGCAATCTGCAGAAGCTTTCGTGCAGCGCAATGAAGCTCAAGAAGCTGGATGTGAGCCGCTGCCCCAAGCTCCGGCGGCTGTACTGCAACGACAACCAGATCGAGACGCTCGACCTGCGCAGCAACAAAAAGCTCGAAACGCTCTACCTTATTCGGATCAGAAGGTTTCTTCTTTGTCAGCGGAGAAATCTCGATCGGATGATCCATGATAAATGTTGGCTGGATCAGTTCTTTTTCACAGTATTCCTCGAAGAACAGGTTGATGATATCACCCTTCTTATGACGTTCTTCATATTCAATATGATGCTCATCTGCAAGCTTCTTAGCTGCTTCATCATCTGCAACTTCATCAAAGTCAATTCCTGCATATTTCTTGATCGCATCATTCATGGTCAGACGTTCAAAAGGTTTGCTGAGGTCGATCTCGATACCATTGTAGGAAATCTTCGCAGAACCACAAACCTTCTCTGCCAGATAACGGAACATAGACTCAGTCAGTTCCATCATACCTTCATAATCTGTATATGCCTGATAAAGCTCCATCAGAGTAAACTCCGGATTATGACGGGTATCTACACCTTCATTACGGAATACACGTCCGATCTCATAAACTCTCTCAAGACCACCAACGATCAGTCTCTTCAGATAAAGTTCAAGAGAAATACGAAGCTTAACATCTTCGTTCAGTGCATTATAATGAGTTTCAAACGGTCTTGCTGCAGCACCGCCTGCATTTGCAACCAGCATCGGAGTTTCCACTTCCATGAAGTCACGGTCTGCAAGGAAGTTACGGATTTCTTTCAGAATCTGGGAACGTTTGATAAATACGTTCTTGCTGTCCTGATTCATGATAAGGTCTACATATCTCTGACGATAACGGGTATCTGTATCTGTCAGTCCGTGGAATTTCTCAGGAAGAATCTGTAAGCTCTTGGAAAGAAGAGTCATGCTTTCTGCATGGATAGAAATCTCACCTGTTCTTGTTCTGAATGCAAAACCTTCCAGTCCGAAGATATCACCGATATCGGATTTCTTAAAATCTGCATAAGAATCTGCTCCGATCGCATCTCTTGCTACATATACCTGAATATTACCCTGTAAATCCTGGATATTACAGAAAGAAGCTTTTCCCATTACACGCTTGAACATCATACGTCCTGCGATCGATACGTGGATCGGGCTTGCGTCCATGATGCTTCTTCTTTCTTCATAATCCTTCTTCTGAGCCTCTTTTGCCTGCTCTTCATCAAGACCTGTTACATCAAGCTCCTTGCGATCTTTGAGAAGCTCTGCCTCATGTGCTTCATAGAGATTCTTTACCTCAAGGGAATGATGTGTCTGATCAAATTTTGTGATCTGAAACGGGTCCTTTCCATTTGCCTGCAGGTCTGCAAGCTTTTCACGACGAACCTTCAGCAGCTGGTTTGTATCCTGCTTCTTCTGCTCTGCCACTTCTTTGGCCTCCTTCTGTTCTTTTGATTATTTATACGTTTCTCTGGATTTCCAGAACTTTATATTTCATAATACCCATCGGCATCTCAACTTCTACAACATCACCTGTGTGTGCACCGATCAGTGCTTTACCTACAGGAGATTCGTTGGAAATCTTACCTTCCAGGCTGTTTGCCTCTGTAGAACCGACAAGTTTTAATTCCATCTCTTCTTCAAATTCGTAATCATATACTTTTACTTTGCAGCCAACGCTGATTCTGTCAAGGTCAACTTCATCCTCAACTACAACCTCTGCGTTCTTAAGGATCTTCTCGATTTCTTCAATTCTTGCTTCGATATCTCTCTGCTCATCCTTTGCAGCATCATACTCAGCATTCTCGGACAGGTCTCCCTGCTCTCTTGCTTCTTTGATTTTTTCTGCAACTTCTTTTCTTTTTACTACTTTTAAATCATGCAGTTCATCTTCGAGTTTTTTAAGACCTGCATATGTCAATAAATTCTTCTTTTCTTCCATAATCCTTACACCCTTTCAAAATAGCCGGATACTCATTGGATATACTCTCCTGGAATCATCATACCGCAAAAAGGGCAGACTTATTCTAGGATATTCACAATTCCAGTATTATACCGAAATCTATATGCCTTGTCAAGGACAAAAAAGGCTGGAAATCCGCGATTAACCGCGAAAATCCAGCAATTTTTCAAGTTCTTCATAACTGCTTACGAGATTGGAGTCCCGGCGCAGTCCTGCACTGTGTTTCATACCGGCTGTATACCATGCAATGTGCTTACGCATCTCACGGATTCCGGTAAATTCTCCCTTCAGTTCAATCTGCATTCTCGTATGACGAAGAATCATCTCTTTGATTTCTTCCCATGACGGCCTCGGAAGTAATTCCCCGGTTGTAAAATAATGGTTCATTTCCCGGAAAATCCATGGATTTCCTCGTACCGCACGTCCGATCATCACGCCGTCACAACCCGTTTCTCTGACAAGTTTTTCTGCTTTTTTCGGCGAATCCACATCCCCGTTTCCAATAACCGGAATCGAAACCGCCTCTTTGATCCTGCGGATTGTATCCCAGTCTGCTTCCCCTGCATAGTACTGCTGCCTTGTCCTTCCATGGACTGCAACAGCTGCTGCGCCGGAATCCTCGATGATCTTCGCAATTTCTACCGGATCCACCGGATATCCCTCAAAACCAATACGGATTTTGGCTGTTACAGGCTTTTTTACCGCATGAGAAACCTGCGTCACAATCTCACGAATCAGCTCCGGATTCTTGAGAAGCGCAGAGCCCTCGCCATTGTTGACTACTTTCGGCACCGGGCAGCCCATGTTGATATCCAGTATGTCAAAAGGCTGTTCTTCAATACTCTTTGCCACCTCTGCCATCAGATCCGGTTCGCTTCCAAAAATCTGCATGGACACCGGATGCTCCGAAGGATCGATCTGCATCAGCGAGATTGTATTTTTATTATGGAAAGAAATTGCTTTCGCACTTACCATCTCTGTACAGAGAAGTCCTGCCCCCTGTTCTTTGCAAAGCATACGAAACGGAAGATCCGTCACACCGGCCATCGGCGCAAGAATAAACGCATTTTCCATCTCAACTGAACCGATTTTCCACTTCATCTCCATAAATCAGTTCCCTTTATCCACATTTTCCCCATCGTCTTCAATTGTTTCGCCGAGGAAAAATACCCGATAATACATTTCCAGAGATTCCAGAAGTTCTCTCTTCTCAGTCTGCAGTTTTTTGATTCGGAGAACACTGCCGATTTCATCATACATTGCATCAGCATCGAGAGCTTCTGTCTTGAACTGAAGGCTTCCGTTATCATCAAACTCCAACGTCAGGATACCTCCAATCTCTTCTGTATAAAGCACGCACATAATGTGCAGTTCCTGCTTTACAGATTCCGGCAGAGAATCAAAATCCTGATTAAAATAATATTTCTGCTCATAGGCGCTTGCACCGCAGAGCACAACATTTTCCTGATACATAAAAATAACTCCTTATATTATACTTGCTCACACATAACTGTACAGTCCACGCACAGACACCTCACCGGAACACACCTTGCGGATTCTGCCATCTGCTACCCGCACCAGAAGTTCTCCCTCGCGGTCAATACCAAGTGCCACGCCCTCGTACGGATCCAGTTTATCCAGAATTCTCACCGGCTGGCATTTATTTGCAAGCATCATATTGTAATCATCGATCATCAGTGAAAGATCACAGGTCTGTACAAATTTCTCGTAGTTCTTTTCAAATTTGCCCATAACAAGGCCGATCAGAAGATTTCTGTCGTAAGTCTTCCCTGTTTCCAGATAAAGAGAAGTTGCTTTATCTTTGAGTTCTTCCTGTATTTCTGCCAGATTGACATTGATTCCGACTCCAATCACAACTTCCCGGATCTTCCCTTCCTCAATCCCCATCTCTGTCAGAATTCCACAGATTTTCTTTCGGGAAACTACAACATCATTCGGCCATTTAATAGAAACGTCCACCCCCAGTTCTTTGACCGCCTGCGCCACACTCAATCCCATGACAAGTGTCAGCATGGATGCAAAACGCGGCTCAAAGTCCGGTCTCAGAAGGATCGACATCATAATCGAATTCCCCTCCGGCACAACCCATCTGCGTCCGAGTCTTCCCTTACCGGCAGACTGGAATTCTGCAACCGCCAGTGTCCCGTGTACGGCATCTTCTTTCGAGAGGCGCTTGCACCATTCATTCGTAGAATCGATTTCTTTTGCAAAATGGACGGTTTTGCCCGCCCATTCTGTGTGTATTTCATTTGAAATTGTATCTGTATTATAAGGTATTACACTCATTTTGTCTCCGGATCTCCAATAGTAGCTACCATCACTGCTTTGATCGTGTGCATACGGTTTTCTGCCTCATCAAATACATGTGACTGTGCAGATTCAAATACTTCATCAGTAACTTCCATTTCTTTAAGTCCAAACTTTTCATAAATATCTTTACCAATAGTAGTATTTAAATCATGAAAAGAAGGCAAACAATGCAAGAATATAGCATTATCATTAGCATTATTCATAACTTTCATATTAACTTGATATGGACTAAGAAGTTTAATTCTTTCATTCCATACATCATCAGGTTCACCCATAGAAACCCAAACATCAGTGTAAATAACATCAGCATTAGAAGAAGCTTCCATAACATCTTCTGTCATTTCAATACTTCCACCAGTTTCTTTAGCAATTTCCTTACACTTATTAATAAGTTCTTCGCTAGGCCATAAATCACGAGGTCCACAAGAAACAAAATGCATACCCATTTTAGCACAAACAACCATAAGTGAATTAGCAACATTATTTCTAGCATCACCCATAAATACTAATTTAATTCCTTTTAAATGACCAAAATTTTCCTCAACTGTCATAACATCAGCAAGCATTTGTGTAGGATGAAATTCAGTAGTTAAACCATTCCATACTGGTACACCAGCGTTATTAGCAAGTTCTTCCACAATTTCCTGTGCATAACCTCTATATTCAATACCATCATACATTCTACCTAGAACTTTAGCAGTATCAGCAATGCTTTCTTTTTTACCCATTTGTGAACTACCAGGATCCAAGTATGTAACGCCCATACCCAAATCAAGTCCAGCAACTTCAAATGCACATCTTGTTCTAGTAGAAGTTTTTTCAAATAATAAAACAATATTCTTTCCCTCTAAATATCTATGAGGAATACCATTTTTCTTTTTCTCTTTTAATTCATGTGAAAGATCAAGTAAATATCTAATCTCTTCTGGAGTATAATCAAGAAGTGTTAGAAAATTTCTTCCTTTCAAATTAATTTCTTTGTTATTAGTAATCATCGGGTCAAAGATTCCCCCTTATTAAAGGCATACTCATACATCTAGGACCACCACGACCTCTAGAAAGTTCAGCACTACTCATCTCAATAACCTTAATACCATGCTCTCTTAAAATATTATTAGTAATATTATTTCTATTATATACAACAACAACTCCTGGAGCTATACATAAAGTATTAGTACCATCATTCCATTGCTCTCTTTCAGCGGATATTTTTTCTCCACCAGCACAAGGGATAAGTTCAATCTTTCTTCCAAGATATTTTTCAAGTATCTCTTCCAAACTACCTTTAACTTCCACAACATTTAAATCTTCATCACTATCAGGAATATCTCCTTCAGTAATTTCAAATACTTGAAGAGTATCGATAATACCAGGATGATAAGTAAACTTATCAACATCAATCTGTGTAAATACAGTGTCAAGATGCATAAATGCTCTAGATTCAGGAATATTAAATGCCAAAATAGTATCAACTTTACAATCAGCATCTCTAAATAAGTTCTTTGCAAGTTCATCTATTGCTCCAGCTTCAGTTCTTTGAGAAATACCAACAGCAATAATATGTTCATTAAGATTAAGAACATCACCACCCTCAATATGATAAGGTAAGTATCTATCATAATATTTATCAAGTTTATCCTTATAATCAGGATGATAATTAAATATATATTCAGCATATATAGTTTCTCTATTTCTGGTAACTGAATACATTTTATTTAAGATAACACCATTACCTGCACT
>ENA-OWPL01001621-OWPL01001621.1-human-gut-metagenome-genome-assembly--contig:-NODE-1621-length-12757-cov-8.367737_pt1 | contig 12757 bp, 10 predicted proteins | sample MGYA00248263_ERZ651844 | MGnify/ENA primary metagenome ERZ651844 (study PRJEB26924, sample SAMEA4378256) | human gut metagenome | biome: human gut; feature: human-associated habitat; material: faeces...
CAACCAACTTTACAATTAAGACTGAAAGTAGTCAACTAAAAGCGTTAAACTACAATCGTTGGTTGTAGTTTAGCTCTAATGGTATGTTTTACAGGACAGTAATAATAAATTATTAGTGTCTCGTTAAAGTCGTGGCCTGTTGAGTATTAATTATATCACCCAGGAAAAGAGGAAGCAGAGTTCTGTAATATTATTGAAATAAGTTCTTTTAAAGAAATCTACAAGTAGTGTCTTATCCATAAGAGAAAGGCTTATTTAAAAAGTTCCCTGAATGCATTGTATCCACAGGCGCATATATAGTAAAAACCTAATTGTAGGTGAGGGAATTTTGCCTCTCTCTTATATAAACTCTTTTCTATCGTCAACTTGGGTCGACGTCGAAGAATACGGTTATGGCAGCATAGCGTTTGTCCTGCAGCAGTTGGGTGCGTGCTTCCGCCATGCACTGGCGTGCGAGCGGCAGGTTGATGCCCTGCTCGAGCTTGATGACAATCTTGCGTATCGACTCGGTCTTTACACGTGCCACAGCCGGCTTGTCGGGGCCGAGCACGCGGTCGGCGAACGCCTGTCTGAGACGCGAAGCCATCTCGATGGCGGCACTGTCTACGAGCTGCTCGTTGCGGTGGCGCAGATAGACATAGACGAGGTGGTAGAATGGCGGATAGCGGAACATGCTGCGCTCCTCAAGCAAGTCGCGGGCGAACGTCTTGAAGTCGCCCGCAACTACCTGCTGTATCACGGGCAGGTCGGCGCTCTTGGTCTGCAGTATGACGAGTCCGCGCTCGTCGCGCCTGCCAGCTCTGCCGCTCACCTGCGAGAGCATCTGAAACGCCTGCTCGTAGGCACGGAAGTCGGGATAGTTGAGCATGGTGTCGGCATTCAGAATACCCACGACCGTGACGCCCGAGAAATCGAGCCCCTTGGTTATCATCTGCGTGCCGATGAGTATGTCGGTTCTGCCACAGGAGAAGTCGTCGATGATGCGTCCGTAGGCACCGGCAGACCGCGTGGTGTCAAGATCCATACGGGCGATGCGTGCTTCGGGGAACAGCTCGCGCACGCGGTCCTCAATCTTCTCCGTGCCGTAGCCGCGACCGAGCAGTTCGGTGCTCTCGCAGTTGGGGCACTGCTTCGGCACGGGGTAGGTGTAGCCGCAGTAGTGGCAGGTGAGAAGGTTCATCGAGCGGTGATAGGTGAGCGACACGTCGCAGTTCTTGCACTTAGGCACCCATCCGCACACCTTGCACTCAACCATAGGCGCAAAGCCGCGGCGGTTCTGGAACAGCAACACCTGCTTCTTGTTGCGCAAAGCCGTGCGCATCGCCTCGAGTAAGTCGGGCGAGAACGCCCCACGCATCATCTTGCGGTGGTACAGGTCTTTGGTATCTACAACGCGTATCTCAGGCATCGCCACATCCTTGTAGCGTGTTGTGAGCTGCACGTAGCCGTACTTGCCCATACAGGCGTTGTGGTAGCTCTCCATGGAGGGTGTCGCCGTGCCCAGCAGTACCTTCGCCCCTTCGTACATTCGGGCGAGCATGATGGCTGTAGAGCGTGCGTGATAGCGTGGAGCAGGGTCTTGCTGCTTGAACGAGGTCTCGTGCTCCTCGTCGACGATGACGAGTCCGAGGCGCGTAAAAGGTAGGAAGACAGCGGAGCGTGCACCGAGGATAACGTCGTAAGGTTCGCTGGAGAGCTGTTTCTTCCATATCTCTACGCGCTCGGCATCGCTATACTTTGAGTGGTATATGCCCAAGCGTGAGCCGAACACGTTCTGCAGGCGGCGTGTCATCTGCACCGTCAGTGCTATCTCGGGTAGTAGGTAGAGCACCTGCTTGCCTTCGTCGATGGCTTTCTTTATAAGGTGGATGTATATCTCGGTCTTGCCGCTCGACGTTACGCCGTGCAGCAACACTACGTTCTTCTCGTTGAATTGTTTCTGTATGCTGTCCTCTGCCGCTTGTTGTGCAGGGCTGAGAGGTTGTATGCGTTCGGGATGATACTCGCCTGTGGTGTTCAGACGACCCACTTCGCGATGGTAAATTTCGAGGAAGTTGCGCTGTATGAGCTGGCGCAGCACTGCATCTGATGCGTTGGCAGCGTTCTGCAGTTCGTCGCAGGCTATCTCGGCGATATGCGCCGGCGGTGTGTCGCCGTCAATCTCGCTCCAATGCGACAGCTCAAGATAGGTGCTGAATGTCTGATGTTGTTTCAGTGCACGCTTCAGGATGGTGAGTGCCATGTGGAGCGATTGCTCCGAACGTAGGTTGGCGGGCAGCGTGACGCAGCGCACCGTCTTCGGGCGATAATTCTCTTCGGCTTTCAATCCGGCAGGAAGCGCGGCCTTGAATACGTCGCCAATGGGCGACATGTAATAGGTAGAAATCCACTGCCATAGGTGTAGCTGCTGCTCGATGAGCACCGGCTCTGCGTCTATGACTTGGATGATGGGGCGTGTCTCGAACTCCGGCTTCTCGCTGTGCAACCGCACCGCCATCGCCGTGTATGTCTTCGACCTGCCTAAGGGCACAAGTACACGCACACCCATCCGCACCTGAGTCACCATAGGCTCAGGTACGGAGTATGTGAATGTTCCTTCTAAAGGTAGAGGGAGTATTACGTCTACGTAGTGCATTAGAAGTAGTATGCAAGGGCTATCTGCCAAGCATTGGTACGACCGCTCTTCTCGAACGGAGCTCCCAATACGTTACTTGCTGTTTTGCTTAATGTTACATCGCCCGTCTTTCCGCAGGCGATGTTGTAGTTGGCTGTGAGCTGGAGGTGCTTCAGAACGGTGAAACCAGCACCAACGTTCACGCTGAACTGCGAACTCTTGAGCTTCCACTCGCAATCTGCACCAAGATCCTTGTTCTTATTGCCTACGTGGAAGCCGAACTGCGGACCTGCGAAGAAGAGCACGTTGGCAACACTACCCAAGCCGATGCTGTAGCGCACGTTGATAGGAATGTTGATAGCCTGTGTCTTCAGAGTCTGCTTTGTGGGCAGTACGTACTGGTTTTCGTCAACATCTACCGCGAGTTCTGCCTCACGCTGGTCGTAGAGAGCCGAAGCGTCGATGCCAAGACCTACGAGCGGAAGTGTGAACTTCACAGTCGGACCGATGAAGAAGCCTGCACGGTTGTTGGAGTCGAGCACCTTTGAGCTGATGCTCATGCTTGTTACGTTCAGACCGCCCTTAACACCGAAGTTGATACCAGCATTCGCTGTGTTTGCCGTGAAAAGCATCGCAAGTGCGATGGCTGCTGATGTAAAGATCTTTTTCATACCTGTTTGTTTTGGGTTAATATTCAATTTACGTTTGCTTGATAACGTGGGGTAGTTGAGAGTTTTCTCAGTTGAGGAGGATGTGTCAGAACTAAAATATTGCATGAAAAGCTAACTGTAGGAGGCTACGGCATTCTTGCCGTAGCCATTAGCATTTGAAATACAAATATTCGCAATGGCTACGGCAAGAATGCCGTAGCCTCCTACGATTTGAATCGTTTGCTATTTCATTTTCCAAATATTATAGTTTTGACACACCCTCGAGAATTAGTGTCTCTGTCTGCGCACGCTGACGCGTGCTGCGCTGCCCGACGACTTCGAAGAGCTGCTCTGCGAGCGTGATTTCTTCACCTTCGCAGCCTTTGTCTTTGTTGAGGCTGAGGCTCCACCGGCACGACGGTTTTTCTTTCTTATTGCCTTGGCCGCCTTCTTGTCCACAGTGGCGATGCTGTCGAGCGAGTCCTTCGGTTCGCCCGCACCCCACACGTGCTGCTCGAAGTCGGTAAGCTCCTTCTCGATGCGCTTCTGCTCCTTCTTCATAGCCGAGTCGGTGGGGCAGTACTGCGCAAGTGTCTTGCCGAGCATGTTTGTGGTCTTGTATATCTTGCCCTTGTACATGTTCTTTGTGAAGTAGTCGTCCATCGACATAGTGGCAGCGTTGTTGAGGTTGCTTGTCATGATGGTCTGCTTCGTGAGGAACGGTGCAAGGTCGTCGTACTTCACCCAGAATAGCGGATAGCTTGTAGCAGCGTCACCGAAGTCGTCTTCGCGCTTCAGTATAGGGCAGAGGGCGAGCACCTTGGTGTGGAACGCCGAGTTGCGGTCGTCGTAGTAGGTCGCCTCCTTCACGTAGTAAGCCGTCACTTCGCGTGATGGTATGTCGCTATCGTCGATGCGTATGCCACGGTTGGTGCGCTCGTAGAAGATGTGATAGTTGTCGAGCAGCGACTTCAGATTCACCTTTGCTGCGTCGTCGAACACCTCATTGCCGTCCAAACGATATTCGTAGGCGGTGATGGAACGCTTCATCACGAGCTTGAAGATATACGTGAAGAGGTTCATCTGCGAACCTACCGGCTCCACCGGATAGTAGAGTCCGGCGTTGGCATCCTCCGTGAGGTTTATCTCGCGGTATATGTCGCGTCGCCATGTCACGTCCTCGTCCATCGCTTTCTGCGTAGGGAACGATATCTGTGCACGCACGCTCAGTCCCTGGTCTTTCTGCTGTTGCTGCTGGGCCTGCTCGCGGCGACGTGCCGCAGGCTGTGCCGAAGCTATATCGGCACAGAAGAGGGCGGCGAGGAGTATTGTTAAGAATTTATTCATTGTTTTGTTTTTTGTTTTCTTGGGTTGCTAGGGGACTAGACTTTCTATGGGTTCTAGGGTTACTAGGGTTACTAGGGTTCTAGCTTTATTTCACTATAACCTCCATAGATCCGTTCAACTTGCGTGTGATGCCGTCGGGGCCTACCGCTGTGATGCGTGAGATGTAGAAGCGCTTGCCTCTTGAGAGCTTGCGGAAGGTGTCGCGCTGGCGCTCTGAGAAGCTGCTGCCTGCCGATGCCATTGGCACGGCGTTACCCATGTTGTCGAAGAACACGGTCTCGAAGCTCACAACCTTGAACTGGATGTCGAGGATGCCGTCGTCGATGGCTGCCTTGATGCCCGGAGCGCTCATGATAGAAGCCTTGGCGAGTCCGCCGCCACGGAAGCGGTCGGTGCCGATTTGCATGTATGCTGCCGGGTCGGGGAGCTTGCGCACATGGAATGTGAACTTGCCCATCTGGCGCGACTTGCCGTTGGCGTTTGATGCGACGGAGATAGTGACGTCACTGCCCACTGCCGACGGACGCGCTATGTATTTACCCATGCCGATAGAACGGAACGAACCGCCAGACATTGATGCCGATACGGCGTTGAGCGGTACGCCCGGTATGCTGACGCTTATCGGGTTGTCGTAGCCGGCGTAGAGCACGTTCATAAGGTCTGCCGACACGGTGGCACTTGGTGCTACGACGGTGTATTTCTGTGTGAAGTCGCGGCGGATGATGTTGCCAGCACCATCGCGCATGGTGATGTATCCGCCGAACTGATGCTCGCCCACGGCACCTGCCGTGAAGCGGTAGAGTCCGCTATTGATGCGCTGTCCGCCTACGTATATCTCTGGCTGTTGTGTGGTGTCTACGGCTGCCATGACGATTTGTGCCGAGAATTGGTCGCCACTGATGATGGTCTTCGACTCGGGTATGACGAACGCCGAGAGCTTGTTCACACGGATGTCCTTCATGTCGATGTTCGCAACGAGCGTGTGCAGCACTTCGCCTTCGGCGTAGCGCACGTCGCTCTGCAGCTTCGAGAGTAGTGTTACGGCACCTGCTACGGGCATGTCCTCGAACATATACTCCTGCCAGTTCTTGCCGAGCGTATTTGCGTTCTTCGGCACCTTTGTCGTGAGGTTGCTTTCTATTATCTTACGCTGATGTGGGTCGGTAACCATCTTGAGGATACGCTCGCGGAACGTGTTGATGGCATCGTAGAGCTTCTTGCCTTGTCCGGTGCCTGGTGCGAGCATCACATGACTTGCTGCTTCGAGGTTGTCCTTGCTCTTTATGTCATAGATATTACCGTCCTTGCCGTCAGCCTCGCGCACAATCTGCACTTTCAGTGCCTGTGCGAAGTTGTACAGCGAGTCGCTCATGCGCTTCACAGCCGTAGCTTTCTCGAACCACTCCTTCACTTTCTGTGGGTTCTTATTCATCTGTTCGGCGAAGTTGTTGTAGAGCACCTCGTTCTCCTTTGAGGAGTTGGCAGTGGTACGGTTCAGACTCTCCTCCACGATAGAGAAGCCGTTGAGCACTTCCGAGGAAATGTTCAGGGCAAGCATCGCCATCAGCACCACATACATGAGGTTGATCATCTTCTGGCGGGGGGAGATATGTTTTTTCTTTATTGCCATTCTTAGGTTTTTTACCTTTTTACTCTTTTACTTTTAAATTCATGTTGACAGTCATCGCCTCAATCATGCGAGCATAGATGCCGTTGAGCTGCTCAATCTGCTCAGCCATGCGCTTGCTCTGCTCGTTGATCTGGTCAATAGTGCCAATCTGTTGGCTTGCGCCCTTAAGCTGCATCTCGTATATCTTGCAGATGCCGGTGAGTGTGCGGTTGAGGTTCTCCATCTCCTCGCTGTCGCGTGTGAGTCGTGCGCTCTGGTCGGACACCTTCTGCAGGGTCTCGGTGAGTCGCTTGAGCTCGTCGAGATAGTTTGCCTGTGCGTCAGCAAGCTGCATAGCCACCTCGTGGTTGGCTGCCAGCTCGGCTGCTGCAGCAGCTGTCTGTGCAGCTTCGGGCGATACAACGGTCTGTGTGCCACCTACCATAGTCTGTGTGCCACCTACTATAGTCTGTGTTGCGCCTTCAGAAGCCGGTGCAGCGCTAACATTAGCTGGGTTTGCAGCGCCACCACCTATTATAATAGTGCCACCGCCGCTTACGCCAGCACCACCGACTACAGAACCGCCATCTGCAGCTTGCACGCCGGCGTTGTATGCAGCCTCTGCTTCAGCCTCCTCGCGGTCTATCTCCTCTTCGTCGATGTGCGTAGGGAGGTCTCTGCCTTCCTGCGTCTTGTCGAACGGACGGTCGAAGGCTGAAATGAAGAACACGAATACCTCGGTGCCCATACCTGCGAAAAGCATGATGTTGGCACCCGGTAGGTGGGTGAGTTTGAAGAGCGTACCAAGGATTACGACTGAAGCACCCCAGCTATATGCGTAGTTGAGGAATGTCTGTCCGGGGACACTGTCCATCCACTTCTGTAAGTGGTAGACTATGTTGAATTTGCTGTAAATTGTCATATTTCTTTATTTTTTATTGTGAGAACATATAGGTTTGTGAGTGTTGTGTAGATATCTCACCACCTCAACTTCTCACTATCTTCAACTTACTTCTTTTTTCCTTTTGCTTTAGCACTTGATGTGTTTGCTAAGCTGCGTACACAGCGGAAGCCGATGTAGCAGCGTGGCTGGTTCTGGTATTCCCATGTGCGCCATGCTGAGCGTATGAACGACTCGGGATCTTTCCACGAACCACCGCGTACGCTCTTCTTCTTGAGTCGGTAGGGGTCTTCTTTTGCTGCGTTGTACTGTAGGGAAGGGTTGAAGTCGTTCATCGCCTCTACGCCTGCCTCGGTGTACACGGTGCTTGTCCATTCGGCTACGTTGCCTGCCATGTCGAAGAGTCCGTTGCTGTTAGCTCCGTATATGCCCACCTTCGATGTGATGAGGTTGCCGTCCTTGGTGTAGTTGCCACGGTCGGGTTTGAAGTTGGCGAAGAAGCATCCGTCGCCGCTCTTCACGCTTTGGTCTTCCCACGGGAATTCAGTGCCTTCCTTTCCGCGTGCTGCATACTCCCATTCTGCCTCTGTCGGCAGGCGGTAGCGCTGCACGTAGCGTGCTTCGGGACCGAGACCTTTCAGCAGATAATCGGTGCGCCATGCGCAGAAAGCGTTTGCCTGCTCCCATGTTACGCCCACTACTGGATAGTCGTTGTAGGCAGGGTTGGAGAAGTAGTTGCGCAGATATGTCTCGTTCTCGGCGTTTCGGAAGTCGTTCACCCAACAGGTGGTGTCTGGATATACATTTACTATATATGTGTTGAGGAAGTCCCACGGACCACTCAACGGGCGGTTGATAGTCTCGCGGACGATGCGTCCCTCGTCGTCGATGTATGCGGTGTCCTTTGATATCATCACCACCTCGTCGGGATTCACCTCGATGTCGGTGTTGAGGTTGCGCTCCTCGGGATTGAGTCGGTTGCGACGCAGAGCAGCTGCAGTGTAGTCGTACACCTCGTAGCGGTAGTTCATCTGACGGTAGTCGAGCATCTTCTCGCCGGTGATAGGGTTACGAGTATATACGCTCTCGATAGCGCGTAGCTCGTCCTCGTTGGGTTTGCGCGGCAGTTGCTTCTTCCAGTTGAGGTGTGGTGTGACGGGGTCGCCGTTCTTGTCCTCGGTGATCATGTATGTCTCGTCGCCACCGTACTGTGGATCGGCGAGGCGTGTGCGGATGATGCTGTCGCGCACCCATACCACGAACTGCTTGTACTTGGAGTTGGTCACTTCCGTCTCGTCCATCCAGAAACCGTCGACGGAGATGTCCTTCACTGGTGTCTGCTTGCCCCACAGGCTGTCTTGCTTCTCAAGACCCATGCGCAGGTAGCCGCGTCCTACGCGCACCATGCCGTAGGGTGCGGGCTCAGCGAATGAGCGTCCGCTCACGCCCACCACTTCGCCACCGCGTCCTGCCGACGAGGCTGCCTTGCTGCCGAAGCAGCCGGTGAGAATCATGGTGAGTGCCATGATGCTTAATAGTAATATGCTTTTTGTTGCTTTCATCTATTGTTGTTTTTTGTTTTCTTTTTTGAGGGGTGAGGGTAGGAGGGTTAAGCCTATCTAAGCCTCTTTAGGCCTTTCTAAGCCTTTTAGGTCTTTCTGAGCCCTCCCCGACGGGGAGGGTTGGGAGGGGCTACAGCACTCTCACGCTCTTGTGCATGTTCTTGCCCTTCTTCTGCAGGTTGAGATCCATCTGGTAACCTACGAATATCTCGTGGCTTCCGTTGCCGGGGCTGATAGCCGAGGTGTATATCTCGTATGAGTAGCCAAGTACGATGCCATGGAACTTGCCACCGATGAGTACCGTTGTGGATATTGTCGGGGCGTAGCTGAGTCCGGCGTAGAACATCTTCTTCTCGTTGGTGTAGGTGAAGCGACCAGTGATGTCGCCACGATAGCCCGAGAGGTCGGTGCGAAAGAGGAACGAGGGCTGGATGCTCAGGAACGGGTTGCGCAGGCGTATCGTTGCGCCACCAGTGAGGTAGTAGGTGGCATCCACCTGCAGCTCGTTGGTCTCGCCGAGCTGTACACATGGCGAGTTGAGGTGCTGTGCCGAGATGCCTACGTACCAGTTGCGGTGCGAGTAGTAGAGTCCGGCAGCGAGGTCGAGCGAGTTGCCTTCTATCTTTGACGACGAGAAGGCAGGGTCGTTCGACTCCTCAAGGTCTACCTTCGTGCCGTCGAATGTCTCGCTGAGCAGTCCGGCGGAGATGCCGGTCGACAGCTGTCCGCCGAACAGTTTGAACTTGAAGGCGTATTGCAGAGCGAGGCGTTTGTGGCTGAACAGACCAATCTGGTCGTTCATCAGCTGTATGCCTGCACCATGAAACTGCTTCAAGAGCAGAAACTGTGCGTCGGCACCGGCGTACATCGTGTTAGGGTTACGCTTAAATCCAGCCAACTCCATGGCGTAGGCAGCCGCGATGTTGAGCTTCGGCGACTTGCCCACGGCTGCGGCATTGAACGAGGGTTCCATGTCGAAGTAGTGGCTGAACGATACGTCGTACTGGGCTTGGCTCTCCACCGAGACAAGCGATAGTATCGTCGTTATTATTATGTATCCGCGTTTAAACACGTAAGTATAACGTCTGTTTATTAATATTATTGTGAAATGGCGAAGTTTTTTGCTTCGCAAGGCTTACCAATGGCTGTCTTTGCCGAATATTTTGCGTATGCGGTTGGCGATTGAGCGCCCGATGTGTGCGAAGTTGCCGTAGCGCAGATTGAGCACCAGCTCCTCCATTGAGCGTCCGAACTTTATCCATCTGTGTCCGTAGGCGTATGTGCGGTACACCTGCTCCTTGAAGTCGACATCCTCTATCACGTATGGCGGATGCTTCAGTTCGCCCTCCAGCTCGAAGCGTTGCATGGTGAACAGTCGGCGCAAGCGGCGTGGCATGGTCAGCAGCGAGCCGGTGTAATGAGTGGAGCCGTCGGTGGCTCCGAGGTTGTTGATGAGGTTGTGCGATGGCATAATGGCGAGTCCGGAGTTCATCACCATCGATGCCCAGAATATCGTTTCGTAGTATTCCTTGCCCGATGCGCGATGGTCGTAGCAGGCGCGTAGCGTGTCCTCGCAGTAGCGGCGTTGGCGCATTATCTTTCTGAGTTGTCGCATCGCCGTGCGGTCGTCGAGGAACGGATATCCAGGCTCCCACTTGTCGATGACGCGTCGCCACGATGCCCATCCCCAGATAGAGAATACGGAGGTGAAGAGGTAGTCGTAGGGATAGTCCTTAAGCTGCTCTTCGGGGTTGAAGCCTGCAATCATCCAAATGCGTTCGTCGTTCTCGTAGCGGTCGAGCATCTCCTTGCAGAATGTGAAGAACGACTGCGACGGCACGTCGTCGTCCTCGAGCACTATGCACTTGTCGACGAACGAGAACGCCCACTTCTGTGATATGTACTCCGAGGGGTCGCAGCCGTAGTTGCGCTCCTGGTAGAGGCGTTGCACGTCGCACTCCCAGTCGATATTCTCTACTACGCGGCGGCAGGCTTCAATGCCAGCCATATCGCGCTCACCGCGCGGTCCGTCCTGATAGAGGAACAGCTTCGAGGGACGCGCCTTGCGCACTTCCGCAAACACCTTGCCGAGGTGGTCGGGACGGTTGAAGAAGAGTATGAGTACTGCTACATCAGTCTTGTATGGTTGCATAAGCGTTGCGATTTAGTCTTTTCAATTCTACAAAATTACAGAAATTTGACTATAGAACGGCAAAGCTATGATGTTTTTTTCGCATAACCCAAACTTTTTCAGTAACTTTGTGCAAACATATCAGTATAAATATGAAACTTATCATCACGATAGACAATACGGCGATTGTGTTGCAGACCGACTCTGCGGATGGTGCTGCCGAGCGCGAGGTGTATAACCTTAACTCTGGTATCTCCATAGCAGCCAACCTGCGACAGGCTCTCTCCGTGTGCGCTTTGTTGCGCAACCCGCGTCTGTACGACCGTGTCACGGTGGTTGTCGACACACCGACGATGCTCATCCCTGAGGACGAGTACACCTCGGGCAGTGCTACGCTGCTCTATCGCAACGCATTCAGTATGTTGCCAGCCGATGAGGTGCAGACATCGCCACTCGATACATTGGGCGTGGTGCTCGCATTCGCCGTGAACAAAGACCTGCATTTCGTGCTCAACGAGAACTTCCGCTACGTGTGTTTCGCGCCTCGCCTTGCCTCCACACTCACTGCGCTGAGTCAGCGTGCATATGGCGGTTTCCAGGAGAAGCTGTTCTGTGTGTTCAACGGCAAGGATATGGAGATAATAGCGTTCCGCAAGCATCGTCTGCGCTTCTGCAACTCGTTTCATATCGACGACACACAGGATGCTGTGTTCTACATCATGAGCGTGTGGCAACAGCTCGCCATGCGCCCCACCGACATACTCGTCATCACTGGTAACGCAGAAGAACCAGAAACACTGAAAATCAAACTTGAGCAGTTTGTGAAGAATGTTGAGGTGTTGAGGTGTTGAGATGTTGAGATGTTGAGGTGTTGATGAGTTGAGGAGTTGAGATGTTGAGGAGTTGAGATATGCAATGCAAATGTCACCATCTCACCATCTCACCATCTCACCACTTCACCATTTCACCACTTCACCATCTCACCACCACACCACACATCTCACCACCTCACCATAACACCATTTCAACACCATATTATGCGCATAATAACAGGAAAATATAAGGGGCGCCACTTCGATATTCCGCGCTCGTTCAAGGCTCGTCCTACTACGGACTTCGCCAAAGAGAATATCTTCAACGTGATTAATGGCTACGTGGACATGGAGGGTGCGCAGGCACTCGACCTCTTTGCCGGCACTGGCAGCATATCGCTCGAGCTGCTCTCGCGCGGTTGTGCTCAGGTGGTCAGCGTGGAGATGGATCGCGACCATGCTGCGTTCATCCGCGAGTGTATGACGAAGCTCGACACGAAGGACAACATCCTTATCCGTGGCGATGTGTTCCGCTTCATCAAGTCGTGCAAGCAGCAGTACGACCTCATCTTTGCCGATCCGCCTTACGCTCTGCCCACATTGGCTACCATTCCGCAGCTCATCCTCAGCAAGGGAATGTTGCGCCCTGGCGGACTCCTCGTCTTCGAGCATGGCAAGCACAACGACTTCTCTGATGTGCCGGGCTTCATTGAGCACCGCGCCTACGGCAGCGTGAACTTCTCGCTGTTCAGAGCAACTTCAGGGGGTGCACTTGTCTCAAGTGCACCAACAGAGTAGTTTTTAGGGGGTGCACTTGTCTCAAGTGCACAAACCATGTAGTTTTTAGGGGGTGCACTTGTCTCAAGTGCACCAACCGAGTAGAAGTGCACCAACCGTGTAGAGGTACACCAACCATGTTAACTAACATTCTGTTCGGTTGGTGCACTTGGGACAAGTGCACCCCCTTGCAAGTGCCCCTCCACCAACGAAAAGAGCAGAACCTCGATATCGAAGTTCTGCTCTTTTCTGTTTTTATTGTTGTTAGTTGGAACTAATAGTGTGATTAAGCACGTTCTGCATCGACCGACGCAGACATCCGCACCGACCGACGCAGACATCCGCATCGACCGA